>Ga0307980_1000411_pt1 | contig 20072 bp, 24 predicted proteins | sample OrgLakmetage1060_FD_201817 | JGI IMG/M metagenome (GOLD analysis project Ga0307980, IMG submission 201817) | Saline water microbial communities from Organic Lake, Antarctica - #1060 | ecosystem: Environmental > Aquatic > Non-marine Saline and Alkaline > Saline | place: Antarctica: Organic Lake... | reverse complement strand
AAAAATTTCCCAGAAATTCCCAAGAAATTTTCTCAGAAATTCCCAAGAAATTTTTTAGAAATTCCCAAAAAATTTTTGAAAAAAAAAAATGAGTTATAATCCCAAAAATTTTCTCAGAAATTCCCAAAAAATTTTTGAAAAAAAATGAGTTATAATCCCAAAAAATTTTCTCAGAAATTCCCAAGAAATTTTCTCAGAAATTCCCAAAAAATTTTTGAAAAAAATGAGTTATAATCCCAAAAAATTTTCTCAGAAATTCCCAAAAAATTTTTGAAAAAAATGAGTTATAATCCCAAAAAATTTTCTCAGAAATTCCCAAAAAATTTTGAAAAAAAATGAGTTATAATCCCAAGAAATTTTCTCAGAAATTCCCCAAAAATTTTTGAAAAAAATGAGTTATAATCCCAAGAAATTTTTTAGAAATTCCCCAAAAATTTTTTCCAAAAAATGAGTTATAATCCCAAAAAATTTTCCCAGAAATTCTCAAAAATTTTTTCAAAAAAAACGTCCGAAAAATTTTTCCAAAAAAATGAGCTATAATTTCAAAGAAGTTTTTAATAAAAAAACAACCGAAAAAAAAATGAGCTATAATTTCAAAGAAGTTTTTAATAAAAAAACAACCGAAAAAAAATGAGCTATAATTTCAAAGAAGTTTTTAATAAAAAAACAACCGAAAAAAAAATGAGATATAATTTCAAAGAAGTTTTTAATAAAAAAACGTCCGAAAAAATTTTTCAAAAATGAGTTATAATTTTCCAGAAATTTTTCATATATTTTTCTGGAAATATTTCGTTAATAAAACGTGAGAAATGGCGAGTGCCTAAAGTACGAGAAATGCTTCAGGTATATTTCAGATAATTTTTTGTTTAATAATATAAAACATTTTCAAGAAATGAATTATAAAATGAGAGGGGGAGTAAGTTAGTTTTTAACAAATCTAATATGATTTAGAGGTGTGTCAGTTCCTTTATGGTATTTTTCAAAAACTTTTTTGTACGCAAAATATTCACTATCAAAATAAGCTTCATTAACATGACTAGGCTCATAAAATGCTTGAGGATCATGTATTTTTCTAATTTCATCATCTAAGAATACTACTTTATATCCCGACAAATAAGATATTTTATCAAAAATGTAATCAGGTGTATTTAACATATGAGACAAATAACATTCTTGATCACTACAATCTAATCTTTCATAAGCATATTTATAATGAGGATAAATAAATGAGCAATCTTCAACATATCTTGTCATAAGATAGTTAACTTTTATGATAACACCACAATACTTTAGTAGTTTTTTGTTATCTTTTATTTTACTTGCATTATCATTTAAATTTGAAAGCATTTCTTTGTAAGTTAATCTTTGAGTCATCTTGTTATATATCTATAGTAAATATTTTATTTTTTATTTATACTTTTTTAACTTATACATTTTCAATAAAATATAATGAAATTTCTTTAACGTTCACATCTTTCAAATACTTCTTAGCTATTTCATTTGGTTCAGCTTGTCTATTATAACTAACAATACTCATATCATCTCTAAGGATTTCAATAACAGGTTGCCAACCAGACAATTTAATAAACTTTTGTAGATCCCACTTATATTTATGTCCTTTTGTCAAAGCAATTTTATAACCCCAATCCACAATATCTTCATATAATCCGCCACAAGAAAATTTCATTTTAGATAATTGTAAAGCCAACTCAACATTCTTTTCATACTTTTTAATGAATCCAAGTAGTTTTGAACTATCAGAAGGTTTTAATTTCTTTGCTTTTTCCTTACAAATAAGGATTTTCTTTAACTCAAATATATCAATCTTATTTATCATTTTCTATTTATATATTTAGAACAGATTTTTTTAAAAAAATCCATAATTATTTATATTTATATACTATAACATGAACATAAAAATCAAGATAGTCCACACGAAAAAAGTCCAAGAAAAACTCCAAGAAAAAACCAAAGAAAAACTCCAAGAAAAAACTAAAGAAAAACACATAATTCAAGAAAAAACCAAAGAAAAACTCCAAGAAAAAACTAAAGAAAAACAACTAATTCAAGAAAAAACCAAAGAAAAACAACTAATTCAAGAAAAACTCCAAGAAAAACTCCAAGAAAAACTCCAAGAAAAACTCCAAGAAAAAACCAAAGAAAAACCCAAAGAAAAAACCAAAGAAAAACTCCAAGAAAAACCCAAAGAAAAAGTCCAAGAAAAAGACTCAGAAAAAGAACAAAAATACTTAGAATATTTATTAAGACAATCCAAAGAATCCATAAAACTAAAAAATCCACAAAACCAAAAATCCACAAAACCAAAAATCCACAAAAATAAAAAATCCACAAAACCAAAAATCCACAAAAATAAAAAATCCACAAAACCAAAAATCCACAAAACTAAAAAATCCACAAAACCAAAAAGAAAATATCCATATCCAAAAAGTGTAACATCTTTTGTTGGATCCAAAGAAAAAACTAAAAAAGGTTGGTTTAGTTTTATGGATAGTTTTTTCTAAATTAATTTCTAGTCGTGTAGTATAATAATGAAGAAATCAGTTTTTAACAAAACAACTAATAATCAAAAAGATATTAACGCTGACTCTATATCCTGCAAATCTATTTCAGTAAATGGCGTAGATATAGGTGGATCACTTTTAACGGAAACATCTACAAATACATTAACTAATAAGACATTATCAGGATCTGCAAATACATTAACAAATATTCAAGATAGTAGTCTATCAAGTAATATACCTAAGAAAGATGTTGCAAATACATTCACATCTAGTGGTAATAGTTTTGCTGGAACAACTGAATACTTAATATTGAAAAGTAATGGTACTGCTGGAAACAATTGTTCATTTTTAACTTCAGATAGTTCTGAATGGATGACGTGTAATAATACAACTAAAATAGTAAACTTTCCTTTAGCACATGTTAATTTTATAGGTCAACCTAGAATAAACAATGTAGCAATGAATGATGTATCTGAAACATTGACAAATAAAACTATATCAGGTAGTGCAAATACAATATCGAATATTCAAGATAGTAGTCTTTCAGCAAATATCCCAAAATTAGATACAGCAAATGCATTTACTGAAAATATATCCACACCAAATATAACTGTAACAAACCTTATTCAATGTCAATCTATTAGAAATATCACAAGTGGAACAGATGAGTTTGAATTCTTGAATGATAGTGGTGTAAAAGTTGCATCATACAACAATGAATCAGGCTTTTTCACTTCAGACTTTGGATTCAACGCGATTACAGGTAAGAACTATATGATAAATTCCGTACCAATCCAACAAGTAGCTCAAACATTACAAAACAAAACATTAGATACTTCATGTGTTGTTTCAAATGGAGCTTTAGAAAGAGGTGTTATTAAATCAATAAGTACAATATCAAATCCTACTGTGGATAATGATATAGGAGAAGGATATCAAGAATTATCTTTATGGAATAATAGCATAAACAATACATGTTTCATATGTGTAGAAAGATTTTCTGGAGCAGCTATTTGGAAAAAGATTATGTTAGATGATACTGTATTAGCAAATGAAATTAATTCTACAACAAGTATTACTACAACTAATCAAGTAACAGCTGGTTCTTTAGTAGTAGACACAGTTGCTATTGATGGCAATGAAATATCTACAGCTGTAGGAGATTTAAGTTTAAATCCCACAGGAGCTTTAAATGTGTCAGGAGATATTAAAATAAATAGTACTAAAGTATTAACAGATCAACAAGGAGCTATAGCTAATGCCTCTGAATCAACAGCTTCTAATACAACAAAGATAAATGAGATTTTAGCTGCTTTAAGAAATCATGGATTAATAGCAACTTAATCTAATTGTTCATAATATTTCAAATAATCAATATCTAATTTATCAAATAACTTAGATAGTTTATTAATAATATTCACAATATATTCAGTTTCTTCACATAGAACATTTTCTTTATTTTTATCGCATAAATCGTTGTAGTAATTAACTAATAACAAGTGTGCATCTAATAAAACTTTATTTTTTTCTGAGAATTTATGCATTTTTTAGGGTGTATATATATATAAGTTATTTATAAAAATGGAAGCTACAACAATCGTTTTAATAATTACAAGTGTAACAGGATTACTCTCCACCTTATTATTACCATTAGCATTATCAACAGGATTCTTAATAAAGAATATCAAAAAATCCAAATGTTGCAATTCTTCTTTAGAAACGAGGATAGTCCCACTAAAAAATGATGAAGAAATAATAATACAAGATTCAGAAAAATGTGAGATAGATATATACCATGATTAAAGTAGAACTATCAGATTCAAAAAGAAAAGGAAAAAGAATGAGAGCTGTTTTGTACAATTTTGAAAACAGAAAGATAAAAACATTACATTTTGGATCATCAAAGAAACAAACATATATTGATCATGGGGATGAGTTAAGAAAGAAAAGATATATCCAAAGACATATTAATGACAAACTAGATGAAGTATCACCTGGATCACTTTCATTATATTTACTTTGGAATAAAAAGACTTTAAAAGAAGCAATAAAAGACTACGAAAAAAGATTCAATGTTAGAATATCACATTTGTAATTTAACTAGTTCTATTGCATTATCTAATTGGTTGATATAATTTGACATCATTGTACACATTAAAGAGCTCCAATTAGATTCATTTTTAGCATATTCATTAGTAATATTTGCATGTTGAATTAAAAGATTATTTAATAGTTCTCTTTTAGTTTTAGAAATTTTCTCAAAATGTTTAATTATTTCGTCCATTTTTTTGTGGATTATATAATATAATGACTGTTAAAAAATTACGTTTTAAATTAAATAAATTTAATATAATTAAAGAGAGCACAGACGAAGAAGATTACAAATACTTCACAGAACTAATGGAAGAGTTATGGAAAGGTGATAAAGATAATATCAAGAAAATTGATGTACTTATAAACGTGGAAGGTCCAAAGAAAGAAGTTTTAATATATATTGAACATTACAATAAAATCACAAATATAAAGACTCAAGACCTTAAAAGACATTTATCTGAAGATAACATTGAATTAATTGGTAAGATAGAAAAAACATATAAGAAAGTTAAATTATTAGAATCCGTTTAATTTTTTTTTCTACATATAGAATATATATATAAAATGGTATTCGATCTTTCTAAAAAAATTGACGGCGCAGCAATATCAAGCCCTTTTGAGTATTATAGTAGTAAAGCTGCTTCAGGATCAGTTTTTGGAGCTATACCTGACGATAAAAATCCTGGAGCTCAAAGTGAAGCTTTTTTAAAACAACTTTCTTTATGGAATCCCAATAGTTTTGATAACAATATGGAAGAACAAACCTTCTCTAGAGATATGAGATTAATGCAGCTTACAAAACCAGTAGAGTTTCTTTCAGCAAAAAATAAAGTTTTTACAGATTTACAAGATTTAGTGAAAGGAGCTAGAAAATCTTTATTTCAAGCATTAACAAATGCTAGAATTAAACCTGTAAAAGCAGAAAGTGCAGCATCAGCTGTAGCATCTCAAATGTGGGTCATGATGCAAAAATTCTTAGATACAGAAATATTTCCATCTGTTCTAGAAAATGAAATTATTGCGACCAAAGCAAAATTAGCGAGAAAAGCTACAAACCCTAGAAAAGCATTAAAAAAAGTAACTGAAAAAAAACTTATAGCTGAAATGGTTTAAATAAAATTTTAAAAATTATTAATAACAACGTAAAAAATATGTTGATATTAATGTAATTATAAATACATAATTATCTAAAAAAATAAATTGGATATTTATAAAATGGTTGTTTATAGAGATGAATACACTACAAGTTTAAAGAGAGATGCTTCATACTTACCTTTAGATTTTTATTTTATCAAGAAAGATATTCGTAGTTTTGAAGGAATATTTAATTTATATTCAAAAATCGATAAAACAGATAGTGATTTCGATAGTGATGTAGATAGTGATGTAGATTATGAGGTAGATATATTTGGAAATAAAATAAAAAAACCGATTGATGAATCAGAATCATCAGATGAAAGTGAAGAATCAGAATCAGAATCAGAATCAATATATGGAGAAGTAGAAGAAAAAAAAGTAGAATCAGAATCAACAGTTGAATCAGAATCAACAGTTGAAGAAAAAAAAGTAGAATCAGAATCAACAGTTGAAGAAGAAGAAAAAAAAGTAGAATCAGAATCAACAGTTGAAGAAGAAGAAAAAAAAGTAGAATCAGAATCAACAGTTGAAGAAGAAGAAGAAGAAAAAAAAGTAGAGAAAAAAAAAGGTGAGTTTGATATTAAAGCAATTAGTACAAGTGAAATAAAAGAATTAACAAAGGAGGTTTTAAAAGGAAAATCAGAGTTTGATATTGAATCAGTTAATACAGATGAACTGAAAAAATTATTTAATGAGGTTTCATCAGAATTAAGTGAGGAATTAAATTCAAATAGAAGTGAAAATGCAGAAGAAAAAGAAGGTAGAAAAATGCGAAATGAAGTAGACTTTCAAAAATCTTTACATAGAAGTTCAAAAGGAATTGATATTATAGTAGAATTTATTAAGAGAACAAAAAATTTAGTAGAAATAGCTGACAGATTACCTATTCTAAAAGCAATTAGAGAAAATTTTAAAATACTTAAAGAATCTTATCCAAATAATAAAAAAAAAATAGATGGTGTAATAAGAGAATTTGACAAAAACTTAATTGTAATAAGAGACAACGTACTTTTGAAACATGTAAAAGAAAATCCCAAAGATAAAAATAATAACAAATACAATGAAATTGTTAAAAATCTTAATGAATATATTAAAGAAACTGATGATGTACCTGTACCTGCAGATAAGACTCCTAACGTAGACTTAAAAAAAGTAAAAGTCAAAGTTGGAAAAAATAAATTTAAAACTGAAGAATATGATCCAAAGGACAAAGATTATAAAGAAACTAAATATGATAGAAACATCATAGATATGATTATTAATGTAATTAACGATGATTTAGAAAAAGATGATTATTTTAAAAGTGAATTAGCTGAGTTATCAAAAGTAAGAGGGGAGTTACCTGATGAAACAATAAAAAAATTATTATTAAGAAGAGACACAGAAAGAGAAAAAAGATCTTTTTATAATGATCTTGAAGAATTAGAAGGGAATTTATATGAAGTAAATGAAGAATTCAATTTAAATAAAAAAAGAACAGAAGAACTAACTAAAACAGAATTTGAAAATTCTTTAACATATAATTCGGAATTAGCTACTGTTCTATTAAAATGGATTAATAAAACAAAAAATTTAGAAGGAGTAGCCAACAATTTATCTGTGTTAGAACAAAGCAGAGAAAATTTAGAAACGCTTAAAAAATCTTATGTAGATGATGAAAATAAAAGCCAAGAAATAAAAGATGCAATAAAAGAAGCTGATGAAAATTTACGTACAATAAGAGACGACATACTTTTGAAACATATAAAAGAAAATCCTAAAGATAAAAATAATGATCGATATGAAGAAACTGTCAAAAATCTTAATAAATATATTGAGGGTGGTACAAGTATTGTAAAAGTGGAAGATTCAAGAGAAAGCATAATGAAATATATTGGAGTAATTAAAAATATAGTAAACCCTAACATTGATTTAAATAACTTAACTTTGTTTAAACCAGAATCTTACACAAAAAATTCTGAAATTTCAGATAAAGATATTGAATCAGCTAAAAACATATTATATAGAATACGACAATCCACAGCAAATTTCAAGGATAAAAAAAAAGGTGTTAAAAGTTTTTATATTAAATTTTATCTAGAACTAATTAGAAATCAAGCTAAAGATGATAAAAGAGAAGATGGAAAAGAATTAATTGATGAAACAATAAAAAATAAGAATAATGCTATTATGAATAGCAATATTAGAAAAATAATTAATGAAAAAGATCCACTATTAAATGAATTTTATCCAGTTTTTAAACATATATATCTGAAATCTTTTGTAAAAAAAAAGAAAAACAATTCATATAGTCAAGTCAACGCTATAAGAGAAGCTAAAAAAATATATTTAGATAGAATAGATAAAAAGAAGTAAATCCACAAATTTTTTTTAAGGACATTATTATATAACAACAATAATGTCAGATATCCCAGATATTTCAAGAAACAATGATTCAAACATTTTCACTCCAGAACCAAATGTTGAAGAAGAAGAAGAACCTCAACAACCTCAACAACCTCAACAAGAACAAGAAGAATACGAAGAACCTTTAACATTAGAAGATAAGTTAGCTCTACAGAAAATGACTATGAAAATAAATAAATGGAAATCTTCTTTTCCAAAACTTACAAGTGGTTTCAAAATAGAAAAAGACATGTCATATGATGATTTATATGAATTAGAAAAACTTATTGAGCATCATGTAGGATGTTGTAATGGAGGTTCAATGATTCAATCAGGAGTATATGCAACAGCTGCTATGGCGGAAAAAACATCTCCAAAAATAGGAATATATTTAGATGGATATACTAAAGCATTAGCAACTAATCAAAACTTTAATAATATCTTGAAAGAATTAGAATGTAAATATGGTGGAGATACATATAGATCACCTTTTGTTAGAATGGCTACAACTATGACATATGTTGGTTCTATTATACATTTCAATAATGTAAACGCTATGGCTAATAATATAAATCAAAAAGATAATAAAGAAAACGTTGAAAATATGTCTGAAACATATAAAGATCTATAAACCATTTTTCATTTTTATTTTCTACGATTAAATTATAAATAAATGAATTTTCAAAAGATTGAACAAAACGTTTTAGGTGTTTCATCAAAATCAATAGCAGGTGCTGTTGTAGGAGGTGGGTTATCATATTTAATTATCCCAGGAGCTTCAGATAGTGTAGATATTATGGGTTATGGTATTCCATCATGGTTAATTTTCTCAGGTGTCTTTGCTGCTTCTAGCGGATTATCAGAAACTGCAAAAGATATTTTAGATCCAATTACTCCAAATGTAGTAAAATCATCTTGGGCTTTAATGCCTATGGCTAGTGGAGCAGCTTCTGTAGCAGTTTATCAAGGAGTAACTTTATTATTAACAGGTAATATTGATATGTCATTATATAATAATGCTGCTTCATATGCTGTTGGTATGGCTTCTGATATTGCTGGATCTTATATTGTAGATAGAGTAATAGAACCTGCTATGAAAATTCAACAAGGAGTTGCTTTAGCTGAAAAAATCTCACCTATTGATTTTGCAACAGATAATTTCTCAAAAGGTATCGCAGGGTTGGAAAATATGTTCACCCTTTTTTAAATTAAAATAAATAAAATATCCTCATTAACTATAAAATCAATGATCGATATTTTATTATACATAATAGTAATTTATATGGCTCAATATATTCCAGACTTATTTTCAATGATTCAATATTGGTTCAAAGCAAAACAAAGAATGAAGAAACTAGCTTCTGTGGAATTAATTGATAAATATAAGGATTTGTAAAAATTATTTTGTGGACATATTGTATAAAACTATGGAATCCCCAAAAAACTTAAATGATCTACTGATCGAGAAGAAAAATAATTTTTGTGATTATCTGATAAGTTTATTTCCAGATAATGAAAGTGTAAAGAAAAATGTTAATACCCAAAGATCTGTGGATAATAGTAGCTTCTTACTTTATGTTAAAAATAACATACAACCATACAAAGAAAACTTAGATTATATAGTTGATGATAGGTTTGAAACTTATCTAAAAAATTCCAAAAAATTGGAAGAAAAAGACAGAGTAAAGATAAAGAGATACCTAAGTTTTTTTATTGATTTATGTTAAAAGTAATTTTTATTTAATTCCAAGGTTAGCTTACCTTGACATTAATTTATATTTTTTTAAATTCTTACAGCAATAACTAATACTGCTAAAAGGCCTACACCTGCAACTCCTAAAAACAAAGGGTTGATTTCTGTAATGCTTTTAATACCATCTCCTAAAACATCGGAGACACCCATTAAACCGCCTTTTTTAGATCCAGTTAAATTCTGAATGTTTTTTCCTGCTGATTTACTAAGATTAGCCGAATCTTCTATATAAGAATCAGATAACTTATGAGCATTCGAAGTAATTATTGATGCTGGGTCAAGAATATCTTTGTACAAGTTTTGTCCTAAATTATTTATAAATCCGCCAAAATCCATTATGTCTATATATTAAGTATATGAAAAATTATTGATTAATCAATAAATTTCAATTTCTTCCCAGTAATTCCAATATGTCTAGCTTTTACAGCTGAAATATAAATATTCTTTGCTGTTGAAACATCTACTAATTGAACTGATAATTTAAGATTTTGATATGGTTTTGTATTTAATAGATTAGTTGGAATCTTATCACTTTCATGATTTTCTGCTTTAGAAGCTTCACCAAAATATAACATGTAAGTATTTTTATCATAAACTTCTTGTTCATTTAATAATTTATATCCTGGTAAGATAAAGTTTCTGTATTGGATATCTGTAATAGCATCTTGTTTGACAAAAAGAAAGTTAGATCCATTTTTCAATTGAAAAGAAGTTACAGCCTTTCTATCTTCATCATATAAAGTTGCATAAGATGTTGTTAAATCTGCTGTATCTCTAACTGTAAACTTAATATCTACTATTGCTTTATCTCTAAAATTATCTACTTGAATCTCATTATCAACTTGGGATAATTCCACATCTTCTCTTTCATAATCGTGAGTATATTTTAGATATGGGATACCTGATTTATAGTAATATGATGCAGCAGCAGGATTATTTTGATATACTATTTCCATTTTAATACTTGTAGGTGTAATAACAGGTCTAGTTGTGTAATCAGTTTGAATGATTTTATCTTGAGAAGATACTGTCTGTAGCTCAATTCTTAATGCACTATCTTGATTTTCTAATAAAAATCTTGGAAATGGTTTTGAGAAAATATCAAAAATATATTTAAGATCAATACATAAATTTCTAACAGATTCAGCATCAGTATTTCTTTGCGTCAAATTGTTTTCATGTCCAACATCTTTACTCCATTTTAAAAAGTGATCTGGATTAATATGTGGAATTACATGATCAATAATATCTTGAGGTAATACGTCATATAATAAGGTTGATCCTGAATATAATCTTAATCTTTCGAATAATCTTAATAATACATCATTACAATATCTAACATATGTTCCTGAACCTCCTGAAAAACCAGTTAGTGCTGGAAGTTTAACAACTAGATAAGCATGTTTAATAAATTCACTATTTCCTTGGTTAGTAGGATGGAAGTCTAATTTCTTAGCATATCCAATTGAATTATTTTCATCTAACTCTTGGTATGATTTTTTACCTGTCAAGTATACGAAATTAGTTTTAACAAACCTTTCGTAATCTTCCTTTGTTTTTTTAACTGTCGCGTCGTTCTTTGAATTTGAAGCTGATAAAGTAAAATCCATTTTAATTATATAACATTGATCTAGAAAAGAATTTTTTAATCTATATCTATATCTATCTCAAAATAGAAATCTGTCCCTAAAGATACGAGATCATAGTTCTCATCCCTCAGTTCTATATTTATACTTTTTGGAGTTGTAAAATCTCCATTAAATAAATGCACTATATTCTTATAGTAATATTCTTGGTAATTAAGTAATTCATTTGGATTAACATTGTTTTGTACTCTAGCAAAGCATGAATCATTTAATCCATCAGATATTTCTCTTTGAAATTTCTTGATAATTATTTGATAATATTTAGAATTAAAGAATGAGGCTTTTCTATCTGATAAATGAGATGTTAAAGAAGTTGTTTGTTGTTTTGAGAATCCTAGTTTTGTTGCAAGTTTACTATCTTGAAAATTCAAATTTATTGCCGATGATGATCCTATTGTATATTTATTAAAATTACTATCATATGTAACTGTAAAAGTTAGTGAAGGATCTGTATCCCAGTTTGCTGAATTATTTAAATCAGTTTGAAGAATAGAAGCATAATCACTTGCAGACCAAGTACCTATTCTTAAAGTACATATATGAATAGTTGCAGATAAAGTAATACTAAAAATATTGTTATTACTATTTATTATGTAATCACTTGACATTAATTGCAAAGAACTTAATCTGGCTTTACTAAGATTATATGATCTTTCTAAAGTATGTTCAAAACTATGTTCATTTGGATATTTCGAAATATCTCTTAAAGCTGAATCAATAATTAGTTTCATTATATATATAATTGATCATTATTTTTTTTTAAGGATATTAATTATAAGATGAGTTATCTTGAGCAAATCCCAAATATTACTTTATTAGTTTCTTCTCCAAAACGAGGAAAATCCTATGCAATTAAACATATGTGTTATGATCTCTATGAAAGTAATAGAATAGAAAAGATATTTGTTTTTTCTGGAACTGCTTTCAATAATGATTACTCTTTTATTCCGAGCAAATTCTTAACAAGTGAATATACTGATAATAAGTTAAAGCAAATTATTACATGGCAAAAGAATAGAATCACAAATGGAAAAGCTAAAAACATTATGATTATTTTTGATGATATGATGAACTTAACAGAAAAGCTTACTAAACCTTTTTGGCGTAAACTAATTAGTGAATACAGACATTATAAAATAAGTTTAGTTTTTAGTGTTCAATATATTAAAGGGGTTGGACCATTAATGAGAGATTGTGCAAGATATGTTATTTTATTTAAAACAGATTCTCGTTTAGCCCTACAAAGTATATATGATTGTTTCATGACTGAGATGAATAGTATTAAAGAAGTTAAAAAGTTTTTGAATACAAATCTAAAAGAAAAATATACATTTATTTTAATTGATCGATACAGTAATAAAGAAGATAAATACAGATTACTCAAAGCTCCTGACGAATTACCAAATTACAAATTAAAATATTAAAAATATAACTTAATAGTATATAATAAAAATGCCCATCCGAGAATTAAAAAAGTACAAAAAATACGAGTTCTTTCTTTCAATCAAAAAATTAAAAGAAAAAAAGTTAGCAGCTACATGTCATAAATTAATAAAAGAATATTTAAAAAAAGTTGATCACGTTTATGATATAATGAGTATACAGACTGAGCCTATTTATTATGATCTCAAAAAGTATCTCGGAGTTGTTAAAGTAAAGATATTTGTATGTTATGACTTAGAGTATGAAGGTGAAGATTCTGAATTAGATTTGGATTTTCTTCTAACTAAGTTCGAGAAATTAAAATGGTATATCTTCGGTGAAATGTATAGTGATTCAGATACATATGCGATTAAAGAAGAATATAATAAATTGTTTGAGTAAAATATGTAGCTATTATCTAGCTATTTATTTATGAATTTTTAAAGTTTTATTGAGTAAAATCTATTTGCTCGATTAAGTATTTGATTCCTTTTTTATCTTTATGATTATATAATGATGAGGCTTTTATTGTTATGTCTACTTTTTTAGATTTCAATAAATGTTTTTGTACTTCCTCAAGTGATAATCCTTGTTGTTTTATTTCATCTATCTTAATGACACTTCTGACAATGTTAGTTGACAGTTTATTTTTTGGGTCATATTCCATCTTCAATTTCACGAAAGCATAATCAATATAAATACCTCCTCTCCTAGCAAATTGATAGTATTCTTCATCACCAGTTTGACTTAATATATCTTGATTCCATTTATCTAATATTCCAAAGTTTTCTTCCAATAGTGGAATTTTAAACAATGGATGTTTATATAAGTTGTCTGTGTCTTCTAAATAAATTAGTCCTACTCTACCATATTGGTTTCTATCTAGTCTGTCTACAGTGATTTTTCTTGTTGAGTTCAATTTATTTTCCATTGTTTCTTAGTTATATAAATATACCAAATATTTTAATTTTTTTTATTTCTTTTTCTTAGTAGTTTTTTTCTTCTTTGCTGGCTTCTTCTTTTTAGTTTTTCTCTTTCTTTTGTTTTTAACTCCTAGAGCATTATTCAATTTATATTTATTTAGTTTTATACCTTGACTCCTCAATGTCTTTTTAATTACTTTCGGTACAAAGTATGTCTTGTAGGGGTTAGCTGAGAATGCTTCTAACATTCCAATCTTAAAATCTGCAGTGTTCATCTTATAATGTATAGCATCGATATTTGTTGAGAAAAAGTATAAGAAAATTTTTGAAAAAGTATAAGAAATTTTGAAAAAGTATAAGATAAAAAATTTTGAAAAAGTATAAGATAAAAAATTATTTTACGTTTCAAAAATAAAAAATTAAATATTTCCTATAGATATATCACAAAAAGCAGCAGAATAAAAATGTCACAAAACCAAAACAACCAAAACGGTCAAAACAACGAAGCAACTCAAAGTAACGCTAACGACATTAAAGATGAATTTGAAATCATTATGGGATTTCTCCCAACAATTCAAGATTGTATCAATTTATCACATGTTAATAAAAACGCAAAATTATGTTTCGATGATCATGTCCCACATGCATTTAAACTAGAATCAGATATCATTGAAGATAAAAGAGTAAATGGTCAAATCTTTTTAGGTAGATTCACTGATTGTATTAAATCAGATAAATATGATGAAGCAAGAGAATTAATGAATAGTAACATTTTCAATACTCAATTCACTAGAGGAGAAGTCATAGAATATTGTGATGACTATCTAGATAATTATTATGAAATGGAAATGGAAAGTATAAAAGAATATACACAAGAAGAATTAGAAGAAGGAGACATAGCAGAAGAAGTAAGAGATTATTTTGGAAATTGCAAGTCCTATACATCAACATTAAAAATATCTGATTCAGAACTTTTAGAGGTTCTTGAAAATACAATAACTAACAATCTTTTAAAATTAGCTGAAGAAAATGAAGAATTATTAAATGAATTATTTGATAAACTGAGAAAAGATGAATCTCTATTAATAGGATTTAATATTGAAAGAATGGTTTCAGAAATAAATCCATATAGAAAAAGTATGCAAGAAGCAAATGAAAAAGAAATGCTAAAAAATAATCTTGAAATTATAGCTAATGAACCTGATTCCGATGATGAAGAATATATTAGATCAATACAAGAATCGGAACGTATGGATGCCCTTATTGAATATAATACTGATTCTGATTCATATAGTTATTTAGATGAAACCGATTAAACTCAAAAAAAAAAAAAAAAACTTTCCCCCAAAAATTTAATTAAAAATATAAAAATTTTTATTTTTTTAATTCAAAAAATAATATATTGTATAAGTATATAAGATGTCACAAGAAAAAATTGAAAAAAAGAAATCGCTTTTTAAAAAGTATGATGAGTTAGTCAATTCTGAACTTACTGACAAAGAAAAACTTGAAAACTTAGAAGTACTTTCAAATAAGTACAGAGAAAAAGCAAGAGCTAGACCAAGAAATCTAGAAAAATCCCGTGCTTACTATAGAAAATATCAAAAAGAACATCCAGAAAAATACAAAAAGTACAGAGAAAAGTATGAGTCAAAGGCTATAATAAAAAGAAAAGCTAAAAGACGTTGTGAACCTTGTGAAAAAGATGTTACTATATATAATTACAAGATACACTGCAACACTAAATCACATAAGATAAAAGCTGGGTTAATGGAAAAACCTGTGAAAAAAGTAAAAGTCATAGAATATTTACCATGTGATGTTTGTAATAACGATAAAAAGTATATAAATCTAAAACAGCATAAACTATCTAAAAAACATTTAGATAATCTCAAAATAAAGTTGTTAGAGAAACACTAAAATTCTCATTTTTTAAAATTAATTTTTTATATTATATTATTATAATAAAAAAAATAAAATATATTACATTAATATATAATGACAAACTCAAGAATCTACTTCTATAATCTCTTCAAAAAAGAGAACAGCAATTCAAAAGTAACTAAGCAAGGAATCAAATGGCCGCAAGGTGATGCTGATACTTGGCAAGATGCATTAAATTATGCAAGAAAACAAAGAAAAATTAGAAGGGTTAGTAGAGCTACAAAAGTTCCGGTATTTAAAGTTAAAAAATTAAAACCCTCAACTATTATTAGACTTAGTAATAAAGTTAAAAGAAAACAACCTATCACTTTTTTCAAAAAACGTGAAGCAAAAAAAGCACTAAGAGTAAAAACTCAAAAAAATTTTTCTAGTGTTTTAAATAAAATGAGATCTAATCATAGATACATAAACAATAGCACAAAATACACTAAGGTTAACTTAAGTAAAATTTTCAATGATATTAAAAAAGAACCACATAATAATCTCGTGAAAACTATCTCAAAAATGAGAAAAAAAAGAATATCTGATATAAATTTAGAAACGTCAGAATTTAAAAAAAATAAACGTGGTGTTAAAACATATGCATATTCTCACGGTATTTATAATAAAAATGCAAAAATTGCTTCAGGTCTCGCTGATGTTGATCCTGATGTATACCTTAAACAACATATTGAATTTTTAGCAGAATTAGTTGGAAAAGAAATTGGTGGAGTTGGAAAAATTTTAGTTCAATTTGGGTGTGTTTACGCCCTACGTCAGAAAAAAGACAAAAGTGCAGGTTTAGATTTTAAAGTTAAAGAAAATAATATTGTAGATCTTCAAAAAAGATATATATCTAGCAGCAGTTATGATATTGTCAATCCTAAAGATTTTATAGAAGAAGCTAATGTAGCACTTACTGGAAGAGTTCAAAGTAATTTTATAGCTGATTCAGAAAGAATGGAAGGTTCGGGATGGAAATATGAGGGAATTCATACATTCCAATTTAGTTTATACTCTTCAAAGTTTAAATCCGGATCTTATATTAAAATACCTAAAACAGTTACACAATCAAAAGGAGTTGTAAATATAAAAAATAAAGATGATAAATGCTTCTTATACTCTGTTGTTAGAGGTATGCAAAATGAAAAAAAGAAAAATTTAGAAAGAGTTGACAAAAAATTAAAAAAAGATATCAAAGAATTATATGTAGAAAATGTTTCATTTCCTATTAGTTCAGATATGATAAGTTCTTTTGAAATTGATAATAATATAGCAATCAATATATGGAAAACTGATATAACTAATAAAAATTATATTGCAGGTAAAAACTTAATTGAGATTACAGATAAATACAGAGTATCAAAATTAAAAAAAACAAAATTCAAAGTTAATTTATTATTAATCGTTGATGATGAAAAATCACATTATGCTTGGATTAAAGATATTAATAAACTATATGCTAATAAAAGTAAAAATAGAAAACATGTTTGTATTAAGTGTAATGCTAACTTTACAACAGAATCAAACTTAGAAAAACATATTGAATTATGTGAATCTGAAGAATGTAAAACTGAGTATACAATGCCTAAGAAAGGTACTGTAATGGAATTTCAAAATGAAAAGAAAAAAATTAGAGCTCCTGCAGTAATATATGCTGATTTAGAATGTTTTCTAAATACTTATAAATTGGATGATGAAGAAAAATATAAATTAAGTGAAGGTAAAATTAAAACAGAAAAAGTTCATGAGCATACTCCTTCAGGATATTGCTTTTATGTTGACCAAGTAAAAGAATATATACCTCAAGAAGATTGTTTACAACTTTATTCAAAACAAGAAGGTGATACTAAACAAGATGTATGTGCTAAATTTGTTAAAAAAGTTATGGATGTTGCCGATAAAATTAAACAAGGTATTGAGTTAGATATTACTTTTACTTCTGAAGATTCTAAATTATTTAATTCTGCTACTAAATGTTGTGTATGTGATGTTCCATTTAAAATAAAAGAATTGAAAGTTAGAAATCATTGTCCTAAAACAGGTAAATATAAAGGAGCTGCTCATAGTAAATGTAATTACAAATGTACAAATTCAAGAGATAAAATTAGTGTGTTCTTTCATAATGCTAAAGGTTATGATTCACATTTTATTTTACAATCTCTTAGTAAAGTATTAGAGGATGAACAAATTAGTTGTATTCCTGAGAATAGTGAAAAGTTCAAACAAATTGAGTTTGGTAGTGTGGTTATTAAAGATTCTTTTTCATTTCTGAGTCAATCTCTTAACCAATTGGTTAGAAATAATAGAGTTAATAATAACTACAAAAATGATTTTACTCATTTATATGCAAACTTAAATAAAATAAATACTAGAAATAATGATATTTCAAAAGATGATTTAATGGATTTGTTAACTAGAAAAGGATGTTATCCGTATGAATATATGAGTGATATATCTAAATTTTCTGAAACTAAATTACCTGAACATAAATCATTTTATTCTAATTTAAATCATGATAATGTTTCCGAAGCTGATTATAAATTTGCTCAACATATGTTTGAAACATTTAAATGTAAAGATATGAGAGATTATCATAACTTATATTTAATGAGTGATGTATTATTATTAGCTGATGTATTCACAAATTTTAGAAAAATGTCTATGAAATATTATGAATTAGATCCTGCACATTATTTAACTTTACCTCAATTCGGTTGGGATGCTATGTTATTAAAAACAGGAACAGAGTTAGAACTATTAACTGACATGAGTATGTATGAAATGTATGAAAGTGGTATTAGAGGTGGTATATCTTATATTTCACATAGACATGCTAAAGCAAATCATCCTGGATTAAAAAGTTATGATGATAAAAAAGAAAAAAGTTATATTGGATACTTTGATGCCAATAATTTATATGGAGAAGCTATGAGTAGACCATTACCATATGGGGGATTTAAATGGATTCCTCAAGTTTATATTGGATTTTTAGGTTTAACTAAAACACATATAAATGATTTTTTAATGAAAACTCCCGCTAAAGGTCGTGGATATACATGGGAAGTTGATATCTCATATCCTAAAGAATTGCATGATGCACATTCAGAATATCCTTTATGCCCAGAATCAATGAAAATTGGAAAAGAACATTTGTCAGAATATTCTACCTCACTATTAGGTAAATTTGCTAAGAATCATGTTTCAGGAAATAAGTTGTGCACGACTTTGACTGATAAAAAGAATTATATAATTGATCACAGAAATTTACAATATTACATTAAAATGGGTATGAGAGTTACAAAAATTCATAGAGGTTTGAAATATGATGAAAAAGCTTGGATGAAACCTTGGATTGAATTTAACACAACTAAAAGATCTCAAAGTAAAAATGCTTTTGAAAAAGATTTATTTAAATTATTGAACAATAGTTGTTTTGGTAAAAGTATGATGGATGTACGTAAATTCAGAAACTTTAACCTTTACACTACATTTGATAAAAGATGTGAAAGAAAGCTTGATAATTTTAGAACAAAGAATTGGAATATATTAATTGATTCTGAATTATTATTGGTAGAAAGTTACAAAAGTAAAACTGTACTTAATAAACCTATATACGCTGGTTTTAGTATCCTTGAACTAAGTAAATTACCTATGTATAACTTCCATTATGGATATATTAAACCTAAATATGGTGATAAAGCTAAGTTATTATTTACAGATACAGATAGTTTAACTTATCATATTAAAACAGATGATATGTATTCAGATCTTAATGAAAATAAATCTAAATGGTTTGACTTTTCTGATTACAATAAAGATGATCCGTTATATTTTACTGATAATAAAAAGATTCCAGGATTCTTTTCAGATGAATGTCCAGATGAATATATTGATGAGTTTGTTGGATTAAGAAGTAAAGTTTATAGTTTTAAAATGGAAAATAAAACTAGTAGTGACGATAAATATAAAAACACTTGTAAAGGTATTAAGAAAGCTGTAAAGAATAAGTTTTTGAAGCACAATGATTACTTAAATGTTTTGAATAATAGTACTCAACATAGTCTCAAAGCCGGACAAGAGATATATAGTTTGAGAACTTTTAATCAAAAAATGTATACATTAAAAGCAACGAAAACAGCATTGTCAGCATTTGATGATAAAAAATATTATGTGGATAATCTTAATTCTTTACCATATGGTCATTATAAAATAAAAGAATTAGAAAGTGAATTAAAAAAATAAATTAAAAACTTATTAAACAAAA
>Ga0307980_1000410_pt1 | contig 20073 bp, 19 predicted proteins | sample OrgLakmetage1060_FD_201817 | JGI IMG/M metagenome (GOLD analysis project Ga0307980, IMG submission 201817) | Saline water microbial communities from Organic Lake, Antarctica - #1060 | ecosystem: Environmental > Aquatic > Non-marine Saline and Alkaline > Saline | place: Antarctica: Organic Lake... | reverse complement strand
TTATTTCTTTAAATATATAGTAATATTATATAATGGAAACACTATGTTATGAAATTGATAAATATTTGTGTGATAATAAAATTAAACATTTATGCAAGGAAAATTATGAATACATGACGAAGGAATATATACACAAAGAACAATATGAATCATACGGAAGAGCATATGAAAATAAATATAATAAGTTGAAAAGAACAAAATACGATAAAAATGAAGATTATAAATTTAAATTCTTAGTAGATATATTAAAGGATTGCACAATATCAAATATTCTAAATAAAAAATCAGATTTAGTTAATTTAAAAACATTAAATCTTTATGGTAGTAAAATAACAGAAATAAAAAATTTAGATTCTTTAGTTAATTTAAAATATTTAAATCTTAGTTATAACGAAATAACAGAAATAAAAAATTTAGATTCTTTAATTAATTTAGAAGAATTATATATTTATAGAAATAAAATAACAGAAATAAAAAATTTAGATTCTTTAATTAATTTACAGGAATTATATCTAGACAATAACGAAATAACAGAAATAAAAAATTTAGATTCTTTAGTTAATTTACAATATTTAAATCTATGTGATAATAAAATTACAGAAATAAAAAATTTAGATTCTTTAATTAATTTAAAAACATTAGCTATTAATGGTAATAAAATAACAGAAATAGAAAATTTAGATTTAATTAATTTACATGCATTATCTATTAATGGCAATAAAATAAAAGAAATAAAAAATTTAGATTCTTTAGTTAATTTAAATCTATTATATCTTGCCGATAACGAAATAACAGAAATAGAAAATTTAGATTCTTTAGTTAATTTAAATACGTTATATCTTGACGAAAACGAAATAACAGAAATCAAAAATTTAGACTCTTTAGTTAATTTAATAAATTTAAGTATTCCCTATACTGAAATAACAGAAATAAAAAATTTAGATTCTTTAGTTAATTTAGAATCGTTGAATCTCGACAATACTGAAATAACAGAAATAAAAAATTTAGATCGTTTAGTTAATTTAGAATATTTATATCTTTCTAATAGTAAAATAACAGAAATAAAAAATTTAGATTGTTTAGTTAATTTACAATATTTAGATCTTAATGTTAATAAAATAACAGAAATAAAAAATTTAGATTCTTTAATTAATTTACAAGGATTGTATCTTTATAATAATAAAATAACAGAAATAAAAAATTTAGATTGTTTAGTTAATTTAGAAGAATTATATATTAATTATAATGAAATAGTAGAAATAAAAAATTTAGATACTTTGAACAATTTAAAAGTTTTGCATCTTGGTAGTAATAAAATAACAGAAATAAAAAATTTAGATTCTTTAGTTAATTTACAAAGATTGAATATTGATAACAATAAAATAACAGAAATAAAAAATTTAGATTGTTTTGATTCTTTAGTTAATTTACGGGTAATAGATTTTCATATAACAGATTTTTATATTAATAAATGAAATATATAGTAATATTATATAATGGAAACACTATATTATGAAATTGATAAATATTTATGTAATAATAAAATTAAACACTTATGCAAGGAAAATTATGAATACATGTCGAAGGAATACATACATAAAGAACAATATGAAACATACGGAAGAGCATATGAAAATAAATATAATAAGTTGAAAAGATCAAAATACGATAAAAATGAAGATTATAAATTTAAATTCTTAGTAGATATATTAAAGGATTGCACAATATCAAATATTCTAAATAAAAAATCTGATTTAGTTAATTTAAAAAAATTAAATCTTTATGGTAATAAAATAACAGAAATAAAAAATTTAGATTCTTTAGTTAATTTACAATATTTAAATCTTAGTTATAACGAAATAACAGAAATAAAAAATTTAGATTCTTTAATTAATTTACAGGAATTATATATTTCTAACAATAAAATAACAGAAATAAAAAATTTAGATTCTTTAATTAATTTACAGGAATTATATATTTCTAACAATAAAATAACAGAAATAAAAAATTTAGATTCTTTAGTTAATTTACAATATTTAAATCTTTGTTATAACGAAATAACAGAAATAAAAAATTTAGATTCTTTAATTAATTTAAAGACATTAGCTATTAATGGTAATAAAATAACAGAAATAGAAAATTTAGATTTAATTAATTTACAGACATTATCTATTAATGGCAATAAAATAAAAGAAATAAAAAATTTAGATAATTTATTTAATTTAAATCTATTATATCTTGCCGATAACGAAATAACAGAAATCAAAAATTTAGATTCTTTAGTTAATTTATATATGTTATATCTTAACGAAAACGAAATAACAGAACTCAAAAATTTAGACTCTTTAGTTAATTTAATAAAGTTAAGTATTAACTATACTGAAATAACAGAAATAAAAAATTTAGATCGTTTAGTTAATTTAGAATATTTATATCTCGACAATAATGAAATAACAGAAATAAAAAATTTAGATTGTTTATTTAATTTACAATATTTAGATCTTAATCATACTAAAATAACAGAAATAAAAAATTTAGATTCTTTAATTAATTTACAAGGGTTGTATCTTCATAATAATAAAATAACAGAAATAAAAAATTTAGATTGTTTAGTTAATTTAGAAGAATTATATCTTAGTTATAATGAAATAGTAGAAATAAAAAATTTAGATACTTTGAACAATTTAAAAGTTTTACATCTAGGTAATAATAAAATAACAGAAATAAAACATTTAGGTTCTTTAGATAATTTACAAGCTTTATTTATCATTAATAATGAAATAAAAAATTTAGATTATTTAGATTCTTTAGTTAATTTACGGATGACAGATTTTTATATTAATAAATGAAATATATAGTAATATTATATAATGGAAACAATAGGTTATGAAATTGATAAATATTTATGTAATAATAAAATTAAACACTTATGCAAGGAAAATTATGTATATATGTCGAAGGAATACATACATAAAGAACAATATGAAACATATGGAAGAGCATATGAAAATAAATATAATAAGTTGAAAAGACCAAAATACGATAAAAATGAAGATTATAAATTTAAATTCTTCGTAGATATATTAAAGGATTGCACAATATCAAATATTCTAAATAAAAAATCTGATTTAGTTAATTTAAAAACATTAGATCTTTCTGGTAGTAAAATAACAGAAATAAAAAATTTAGATTCTTTAGTTAATTTAAAAAAATTATATCTAGACAATAACGAAATAACAGAAATAAAAAATTTAGGTTCTTTAGTTAATTTACAAAAATTACATATTAATGGTAATAAAATAACAGAAATCAAAAATTTAGATTCTTTAGTTAATTTACAATATTTATTTCTTAATAATAATAAAATAACAGAAATAAAAAATTTAGATTCTTTAGTTAATTTAGAATATTTATATCTAGACAATAACGAAATAACAGAAATAAAAAATTTAGATTCTTTAGTTAATTTACAAAGATTGGATATTGATGACAATAAAATAACAGAAATAAAAAATTTAGATTCTTTAGTTAATTTAAAATATTTATATCTTAATAATAATAAAATAACAGAAATAAAAAATTTAGATTGTTTAGTTAATTTACAAATATTGTATCTTTATAATAATAAAATAACAGAAATAAAAAATTTAGTTTCTTTAGTTAATTTACAATATTTAGATCTTTATAATAATAAAATAACAGAAATAAAAAATTTAGGTTCCTTAATTAATTTACAATATTTAGATCTTAAAAATAATGAAATAACAGAAATAAAAAATTTAGATTCTTTAGTTAATTTACAAAATTTATATCTTTACAATAATAAAATAACAGAAATAAAAAATTTAGATTCTTTAGTTAATTTACAAGTTTTACATATCATTAATAATGAAATAACAGAAATAAAAAATTTAGGTTCTTTAGTTAATTTACGGATGACAGATTTTTACATTAGTAAAAATTTACAGATAACATATTTTCCTATTAATATTTTATAAATAATATAATATTAAACTAATATATAAATGTCTATGGAATCTTCAAGATATTATGATAAAGTAAATATCAAAGGATCTGATTATTATGTGAGTAAATCAAATAAGACTAACAAAATGTATGACGTATTCAAAGAAAATGATGAAGGTAAATTTATTTTTTTACTATCATATGGGCATCCTAAGTATGAAAATTATAGTGATTATTTTAATGAATATCCAGAGTTGATACATAACGATATCACAAGAAGAGGGAGATATTTAAGTAGATCGTTAAACATAAGAGACAAAGAAGGTAATTTAACTGCTTTTAATTTGAAATCACCTAACTATTGGTCAATTAGGTTCTTGTGGGGTTTTGATCCACTTGATGGAAAGAATAAAAAAATATTAAAAAAATATATAAAATAATTATAAAATTAAATAAAGTATAAGAAATATTTTTTCACACTTAAATTAAATAATACTTAAAGAAAAAAATATATATTATTAATATATAAAACAATGAGTGATAGAATAAAAAATTATAAACTATATAAGAAAGTTAAAGGAACCACAGAATTTGAAGGAGTTAAATTTCCAAAAGGCAATAAAGGATTTTGGAAAAATGCTTACAAGAGTGCATTAGATTATAATTTTGGAGAAAAACTAAATAAAGTAATCTACAAAAATAAAGAAGAAGTAAAAATTACATTCAACAAGAAAGAACAAAAAGAAGTAAGATTAAATAAGTTATTGGATGTATTAGAAGAAAAATTAAATGAAATAGGGGATGGAGTAATATTAGTTAAAACAGTTGAGGATCAATATTTCACAGTAACTAGAGAATTAATAAATAACTTAAGATCCGATAAATTAAAAGACCTTATTATAACTAGAATGGCAGGATATAATTCAAGCGATGAGATTATATATGATACAATTGTGGAACAAAAAAAATTATGGTTTAGTTTCATAAATAAATACGATGGAGTAGCAGGAAAAAAATACGGAATTAGAGAAGGGGCATTTTTTAAATATTTAGTAAATGATGATATTTATTTAGATGACTGGGAAAGATACGGATTATTTAAAGACGTAGATCCAGAAAAATTAAAACAAAATTGTATGTATCATGCTTTAAGAAATCATACTAAAGAAGACGGTACCAGATTATTAACAAATGCGGAATTATGTAGCGTCGCGTATTGTTTTAGAAATACAAACATTCCAATAAAAGATTTAAAAGAAATATGTAAAAAATTAAACATATACGTAAAAATATTTGATGTAGCAAATTCTAAATATGCACATATTAATAAACCAAAAAACGAAGAAGAAAAAGAAAGAAGAACGTTTGATATTGGTTTAATGGATAAACATTATTTTATTATGGATAAAAAAACAAATTGCACTAAATACTATATTGATCATTTTGACGACATAAAAGACTTAGACAGACCTAATGATATTACAAGATATAAAAATGATATGAGAAATAATAAACCATATTACGAAAGAACTAAACCAGAAAAAAGAAGGATAACATCATCAGCATTGGTACAATATTTATTAAGAAATAAAGATAAATATTTAACAAAAATAAGTAGAGAAACAATAAATATCCATTATACGCCATATTATTCAAAATTAGATGAAGATATCAATTTAGAATATTCAAATTTAGATGTGAAACCGGTAGAATATGTACCAAGAAATAAAGATGACAGAGAAATAGTAGCTGTATATTTTGACACTGAAACGAAACTAGTAAAAGGATACCATGAAGCGTATATGATTTGTGCTAAGGATTTAAGAGGGAATTACTATTTTGAAGGTGATAATTGTGTAAGTAGCTTCTTAAATACAATTTGTAAAAAATATGATGGAAAAAAACATAATGTTTATTTAATTGCCCATAACTTGGGATTTGATTTTAGAATGTTATTAAAACATGAAGCATGTAAAATAACAAATATAATTGAGAGGGGAAACACTATTATTAGTGCATCAGTTATATTATTTGGTAAAGATACACGACTTGAAGTATCATTTAAAGATAGTTATGCATTTATAACTACTAAATTATTAAAATTTCCAAATATATTTAATATTGACAATATACAAAAAGAAGCTATTTGTTTTGATTGGTATAATAATAAAACTATTAAAACAGGAGAAGACGGAAAATTACTTGAATTTAAAATGACCAGAGAAGAAGCAATTATTAAGGCAACGAAATCTAGACAATTTATTAATGATGATGAATTTGAAGATTTTAAAAAATCATTCAAAGATACAATTAATAAATGGGATTTAAAAAAAGATAGCATTGATATGATTGAATACGCGAAAAGGTATTGTAAAATGGATGTTATAGTATTAATGAAAGGTTTTGAAAAGTTTAGAGAATGGATGAAAACGATTACAGGTTTAGATATAATTACAGAAGTATGCACATTGGCATCTTTGGCGGATAGATATGTGACAAGAGAAGGTATTTATGATGGATGTTATGCATTGGCAAATAAACCAAGAGAATTTACGCAAGCGTCAGTAGTTGGAGGTAGAACAATGAGCAATAAGAACGAAAAATACCACGTAAAATTAAAAATGCAAGATTTTGATGGTGTAGCATTATATCCAAGCGCAATGAACAGAATGAAAGGGTGCTTAAAGGGATTACCTAAAGTCATACAAGAAGATCAATTAAACGAAGATTTTTTATTAAAACAAGATGGTTTTACAGTTGAGGTAAAAATAATTTCAGTTGGAAAATGTAGAGAATTTCCACTATTGAGTATAATAAACGACAAAACAGGAACAAGGGATTATGTTAATGCAATTGAAGGACAAATTTACAAACTATCTAAAACTTCATACGAAGACGCTAAAGAATTCCAAAATATTGAAATGGAAATTATTAGAGGATATTATTATGATGAAGGATTTAACACAAAGATAAATGAAGTTTCAAAATATCTTTTTGAAGAAAGAATAAAAAAGAAAAAAGAGAATAACCCTATACAAGAAGCATATAAATTATTAATGAATGCTATTTACGGTAAAACAATTGAGAAAGAACATAACACAGAGAAACATTTTTTTAATTCAATTGAAGAAAGAAATGATTATATAATTAGGCATCACAATCATATTGAAAGTTGCAGTGAAATAGCTAATGGTAAATGGGTCATTAAAACAAACTGCCCAACAAAAATTCATTATTCTAGACCTCACATAGGAAGTGAGATATTAGCAACAAGTAAAAGAATAATGAATGAAGTTATGTGTTTGGCAGAAGACAATGGAATAAGAATATATTACCAAGATACTGATTCAATGCATATTGAAGATGAACATATTGGGAAGTTATCAGATTTATTTATAAAAAAATATAATAGGGAATTAATAGGGAAAAAAATGGGACAATTTCATTGTGATTTTAGTTTTGATTGTGATCCTGATTATGAACCATATGCAGTGGAAACAATTATATTAGGTAAAAAATGTTATCTTGATATTGTGAGAGTTTTAAAGGATGGTAAAGAAAGTTTTGAACCTCATATTAGATTAAAAGGAATTCCACAAAGGGCAATAAAAAATCACGAAAAATATAATATAATGGAAATATATGAAAAACTATTTAAAAAAGAAGAAATAATTTTTGACTTGAAAAAATCAGGTTGTATAATGGAATTCAAAAGAGATTACAAAATAAACGAAAGATTAGAATTTAAAAGATATATAACATTTGACGAAGATAAAAGAGATGCTAGAAAGGCTAGAAAAGTTAAAGAAAAAAGAATTAAAAAAAACCAATAATTAATTGAATACCTTTATTAGTATCTTTAGTTATAAAATTATCAAAATTATCAGGGTCGCAAATTCTATAACTGAATTGTTCAGGTGAAATATCATGAACTTTTTTAATTGGTTGTAAATCTTTTGATTTTAACCATTTTCTAGCTTTTATAGGTGTCCAACTATCATTATCAAATATAACAGCTTGTATTTCACTCTTACCCCCTAAATGTTTTCCGGTTCCATATAATATTCTATCAAATATTGTTGCAATATCTGTAACCCCTCTTACGATTTTACCAGTTATTTGAGGCATTTGATTAAATAATGTTATTGTATCTTGATTTATAAATTGATATACTCTATCACTATTATTTTCTTTACCTATAATACCAAAATGGCTAGTTGGAATGAAACCAGAGGGAGAACGTTCTAACGCCTCATATTGTTTAGTTGGTTTTATAATACCTGATGCAACTAATAGATCTGTTAGAAATCTTTGACAATTTGCAAATGTACCATCATATAAGAATATTCTATTTTCTCCATATTTCTCCACAGCATTATTAATTAAATTATTAATTGTTTTAGATGATGGTATATACTCAACACTAACACATTTAGTTTGTTCATCAGGTATATATTCATCTTTTAACTCAATATTTATAACTTGGTTCTTTTCTAATAATATAATCGTCCCTTCCACTAATTCTAAAATCATAAATAGATGATATAAATTATCGTAGTTCAAATTTTCTTTAGCGGTTTTCCATTGACCCATAGATATAATATTTATCACAGCATCAAACGTTTTTTGTATTGGTTTTTTACAAATCGTAATATTTTTAATAGGTATATTACCATAATTATCAAGGAATGATCTCACAAATGGTGGTGATGTTCTCCTTAAACCGTCATTAACAGTATCTATAACATTTTTTAAATAGTTCATTTTAATATAATATTAGTTTATATTATATTAAAAATAATTTATAACTTAACGCCTAATCGTTTCCTCAAGGCTTCAATATATTTTTGGGTCCCTGTGTATCTAATATTTGCCATACCTTCACGGGAATGTTCAATAACCCTATCATAAATATTTATAGAACCTGCTTTTTTAGGGTCAAACACTCCAGATGTTCCCTCCTCATCAAAGTAATAATCAGCAAACCAATCTTGATTATTATATTTAGAATAATTTTTTGATAATGTATTACTATCATGATATTCAGGCATTTCTATATAACCGTCTTTTTCTGATTCTAAAACTGTATCAATTAAAATGTCTTCATAAATATTTTGATGATCGCTATTATCGCTTGCATTATATAATGCTTTTTTTATTTTATTTCCTCCTCTTTTTAAATTTTTATTAATGTGTTTTGTGTTTTCTCTAAGAGGTCCTATAACTTGTTTAATTTTTTCATTTTTGGTTTCAGGATTAGCGTAAAACCCTAACTCATCGCCGTTTGAATCTTCTAATTGTATTTGTTCGTTGAATGATTCCGTATTTGGGTATTGACCTTTAGTTATTCCATGACTTTCAAATTGGTATTCATCTTTTTGGGGGTTATTTCGTTTCCTATATTCTGCCGCTCCTTGTTTCATAATTTGACTATTTTTTTGGGGGTTATTTCGTTTCCTATATTCTACCGCTCCTTGTTTCATAATTTGACTATTTTTTTGGATTGCTCCTATACCTTTATATTTTTCATCAAGCATATCTTTATTTTCAGTTCTAAATTCTTTCATAAATTCTTGAAATTTATTTAATTTCTTAGGTTTAACAGATTTACCACGTCCAATTATATAACCTTCTTTATCAACTGTTCCTAATTGTTCTGTTCTTAGTTCTTCAATTTTCCTTTTAATTTCTGTTATATTTTTATCTTCTAATTCTCCTTTCTTTGATTTTCTTAATATTAAATCTATGGTTTCGTCAGGTCCAGATTCTAACATATCAAAATATTCTTTTTTAGTTTTCTTTTTTTTAGGTTCATCTATTTCAACATCTTCAGTTTTTTTTATATTTAATCTGTTCTTTAAAGCTTTAACGCTTTCTTTTGACAAGTCTTTTCCTTTCTTCATCTTTAATTTACTTTTTATTGAATCAATATTTTTTTCAGTTATTTTTAATCTTTCTTTTTTAGGTAATAACTCTCTTATTTTATCTCTAGCTTTTTGTTCTTTTTCTTCACTTTCAAGTGCTTTTAATGCTTTTTCTGTTCCTAATTCATCTTTAAACGGTGCCATATCTATGATATCCACAATATTAAAACCACTCGATTTGAGGACAGCAAGCAGATCTTCTTTACTCAAATTTTGCAATGCTCCTTTTATTCTTTCAACTTCAACTACTTCATCACTTGTTTCCATCTGAAGAGCAATTAATTTATCTATCGCTTCTTGTTTATTTAATCTTTCTGGTATTTTAACCTTCTTTGGTGTTTCTTTTGTTTTATCTCCTGTTTTATCTCCTGTTTTATCTACTGTTTTATCTCCTGTTTCATCTTCTTTTTTATCTTCTTTTTTTACTGAAGGTTTAACATTGAATTTTTTAAAACTACCTAAAATATAATCATGATATATTATTTTCGCTTCTTCAAATATGTCCAATGAGTCTAGTCTTAATTTAATTTCTTTAATTATTGGCATTACCGTGTTTCTTAAAAATTGCCAAATTGTAGTTTTATTATTATCTTCCATAGATGATAAATAGTCTTTCTGTTCCTTTGGAAGTAAAAGTAATTCATTCTTTTCTTTAATATTTTTTTCAATATTTTTAGAAAAAGATCCATAAATAACCCTTTCTGCGGTTGTCATACTAACGTATGAACTCTTAGCAAAAATAACTAATAAATCATTATAATTATTTTTAATTTCCTCAATATTTTTGTAATTTTTTCCAGCTTGAATAAATTTTGTAAATTCCATGTCATAAAATGAATCTAGTTGTTCGTATTTGTCTCTTATCGTTTCCATCTCAGCTATGACTATCTGTTGTTTTAATCTAGGGAGTTCTTCAAATTCTTCAGCATTTGGTATATTTAGTTCTTTAACATCTTTAATTAAATCTTCAGATTTTTCTTTTAACCTCTGAAAGTCTTTATCTGTCGCGAAATCTGATACTGTACCGCCATTTTTTTTATTTCTGTTGTTCTTCATTTATACTATACTATACTATACACATAAATAATTTATTTAATTATATTTAATATATTATTATCTATATAGTATAGTATATACTATGGATAACCTAATGATACTCCAAAGGAGGACTAAAAAATCACTTGTAGAAAAATTTGGAGGACTTTCAGTTGGACAATTGGGAGATTTTGAATTATTAAAAGGTAAATATAAAGGCAAAAAATATTTTGAAGTTTTAGAAGAAGAACCTAATTATTGTGATTGGGTTTTAAATAATGTAAAATCAAATACATCCCCATTATCTTTATTTAAATTATTTTTAGATAGAAAGATTTTACAAGCAATTGAGATTGAAAAAAACAGTAATTTAACTCATTATCATACTAACGAAGAGGATAACTATGCGTATAAATCTGACTTAGATGAAGAATAAACTAATAATAATATTAGACATATCTATGAGTATTATTTTTTTACAATTTAATAAAATTATTAGATATTATATATTAACTTAATATATAGTATGCTTACTTTAGGTTCTAAGATAAATAAATATTCAACCCCTATAGGTTATGTTGATGGAGGTAATGATCGTGAAAAATTAATATTCTTAACACTTGAGAATATTGACATGACACAGAAAGAAAGAGACGAAATAAAAAATAAATATAAAAATCAAGACATAGATATTTCACAAATTATGAGTCAATCAGATTTACAAAAAAAAGTAAAAAAAGTATATGGAGGTAATATAAAATTAAATACTTCTGATTATACATTATTAACAAATTTAGTTAATGCAGGTATAACCCCAAAAGATGAAAGATTAAAAGGTATCTATACAATTATGAAAGGTGGATTGTCTGAGAAAGATAAACCCATGAAATCGTTAGATATATATGACGGTCATATAAAACAAATACCTAAAATTGTAATGATGGGTAAAGACAGTGGAAAAATGATATTTAGACATTATCTTGCTGGTCCTTCACAATCTGGAAAATCTACATACGCTGCGGGATTAATCAAAGAATATAAAAGCTTCAATGGAGCAGGAAAAATATACCTATTTAGTGATACCAAAGAAGATGAATTATTAGATAAATTAGGAGTAATAAGAATATCATTAGATAATGATTTAGTTGATAAACCTATTGAATCAGATGAATTAACTAACTCATTATGTGTATTTGATGATGTTGATAGTATTGTAAATAAAGATATAAAAAAATCAGTTAATTCTTTAAAAGATCAAATCTTACAAAAAGGAAGACATAATAATATTAGTTGCATATGTACAAGTCATCAAATTACAAATTATAAGGAAAGTCGTATAGTGTTAAATGAATGTCAATTTATTACATTATTCCCTAAAGCAACCGCCAAAAGAAACATCGTATATGTGCTAAAAAACTATTTTGGAATGGATGAAGATGAAATAAGTAAATTATTAGATTTGCCCTCAAGATTTATTACAATACATAAAGAATATCCTAGGTATTGTGTATGGTCTGGAGGAGTTTATATTTTATAATATTATTCTACCTCCAATTGTTGATACATCTTTATATTCATCATACATTAACACCACCACCGCATCGTCTGCATCTTTTATTTCAGCATTATCTTTTACAATATCATCTATGAATTTTTTGAACTCTTTTAAGGTCTTATCTTTATTTAATATTCTACAACTTGCCCACCAACCACAAGTATTTATACCTGCACCTTGTTTTTGAAATTTATGATCGTTGTAAGTCAATAGATATGGACTTGATAGCATTAAAAGACTTAAAAATTTAAAATCTTGTCCGTGTTTAGGATCATTTGAACTAAATTCGAGTTCCTCATCTGGTTTATATCCATATGAATCTATCCATTCAATACATTCTTCCCTATCTTTACCGTAAAAAGTTTTAATTAGTGCTGTAAAATGTCCAAAGTTATCATCATGAGGCGAAATATAAAGTAATATTACTTTTCCATTATGATGATCTAATAATTCTTCAATAGTTTTATATTTGTATAAATCTTTATAAAGAATCATCTTTGCTCCTGCCATCTTCTCAACTTGCTTATCTGATAGTGCTATCGATTTTAATCTTATTAATTTATCTTTTATATCTGCCATTATTAAACTATACTTATATTTTAATAATAATTATATTATTTATGAACAAATAATATTTTCATAGTAATTATATTATTTACGAACAAATAACATTTTCATAGTAAAAGTAGAACCTGTAGGAATTAACAAAGGGAATAATCTCCCGTGAGCATCGCGCCAGAATGCTTGAAGATCTATATTTTTTAATCCTTCTCCTCCTGATTTCATTTGAGTTAATTGAAATTCTGAACCAATTACAAAATTTTGAATTCCTCGGGTTAAAACACCATCTGCACCATCTAAACTTATTTCAAAATCTTTCATCACTTTTGTGAAAGAGTAAGATGTATCATTATTTAAATCTAAGTTATCCGATACATATTCGCTGACTATTGGAATTTGTGAAGTTGTAAAAACAATTGACCTGACTGCAGATAATTTACCTAAGTTTGGAAAATATGTTTTTAATAATATACCGTTAGTCCATTCTGCGGTATGTTGTCCTGATGACGCATATTTAACGATCTCACCACTAAATTTGTTATTGCCGTTTCTTGCGCTATCCATTCTAAAATATCTGGGATCTCCAAACGTGGTTTTAGTTCCCGGGTAATCTCTACATAAATCATTATAAAGATTTTTATTAACATAAATTAAATTTGTAATTCCATCCTCTGTGAAAGTTGAAGGCATCGCTAAATTAATACTTGATGCGCTTTTATCGTAGAAAAAATAAGGTTTGTCTGTAGTTGCAATACCTGTTCCTACATATGCATCTTTTATACCTTTATTCAACATTTGGCAGAAATCTACATAATTATAAACACCTGGAGATTGATTACCATTTGCAATATATTCCACGTTGGCAGTAGTAAAATCACCTGTATTTCCGTTTTGAATTGTTATTTTATAAAATCCGTTATCAATTGTATTATATGGAGGTTGTTGAAATGTCTCAAATTGTGTAGTAGGAAAAAGCATAATAGGAATTTCGCTTAAATCAACTTGGAACCTTAAAATACTAACGTTATAATTATCTACATTGTCAAGTAGATTCTGTGATCTAATATCGGTATAGTTTAATTCTATAGGTTCATCTTGTTTATTTACAACATTGATATTGTAATATAAATGATTTATACTATTTTTATTTAAAAATGACATCTTTATATATTACTTACATAAAATTAAAAAAATAAAATTATATTTTTTTAGTATTTAAATTAAAAAATAAAATTACATCTCATCGGTCTGATGATATATTGAATTAGCAAGGTCTCCCCTAGAAAGAACTTTACCGCCTGCTATTCTTCCACCTTTATTTTTCGTTCCGTTGTTTTTACCCATACCTATAGATGATAGTCCTTTATCTGCAACCCCTAAAACGGTTTGACCAACTGGCGATTTAATACCCTCTCTTATCGCTTTTACAAATCCAGGAACCATAGGCAATAATGCTAATGGGTTAAATCCTCCTGCAATACGACCACCAAATAAATTTTCACATTTATCGTCAGAAATTTGTTCGGCTCCAGATAATTGAGAATCTAACACATCATTTTGTGAAAGGACACCTAATTGTCTGCTTACTGTGCCGTTTATTATTGACATTGAACCATCATATATTATTGCATATTTTAGTGTATATTTATTAGTCGTGCTTGATATATTAGTGATATTCGCTGAAATACCAAATTGTGGATTACTTAAAACTCCAACTGACATATCTGTAGGCAATCCAATTTCTCTACCAAAATCTAATGCAATCGCACTTCCTACATATTTTGAATATTGGGAATATGTAAGATCCAGTCCATTTTTCTTTGACACATAATATAAATCTGAATCTTTTGAAGAACTCAAAAGTCCTGATCTATTTCCAAAACTAACATTTATTGAATTGATTCTAGCTTTGAACGTGTCAGATTTTTGTAAGTCTGCAGCAGTTAAACCGTTTCTTTCAGATTCAGATTCTTCCGCCCAAATAATGACCCTTCTAGGCACTGAAGATAAATTGATACTTGGAGCTACAATATCTCCAGAAACTCCAGGCGCTATGTCACCTGTGACTTGTTTATATACTTGAACTTCTTGATAACTATATGAAAGTTGTCTCGGAATCTTATCTAATAATTTAGGACTTGCATAATAAAAGTGCAATTTAGGATTTGAGGACATACTCACGCTAATGTCTGTTAATGTTTGTGGTGGTGTTGATTTCATACAGAAAAATCTACCAAGGTTCGTAATTACTGCGTTGTATGAAAGTGATTTAATTTGTGTCAAAGCTTTCTTTTGATACCAGAAAGGACTTACAAAACAGGGTTCAAGACATTTAACTTTGAATCCTACATATTTGTCACCATTTGCATTAATTTGAATTGTATTTGCAGATCCCCAATTAGCTGCATTTGACCCATCTCCTGATCCTTTTATCGCATCATAGTCACAACCCCAAAACGCGTTTCTTGAATCTCTGATAAAGGAATCCGCATATTTCGCAAAAGGATCTCTGAATGTTTTATCTGTTTGTGAGTATAAATGTAATTCGTCTAACATTGACGGTGTTAAACTATATTTACCACTTCTATCTTGAATATCGTTACAAAATCTTATAAAGCAATTGTTATAATCTTTCAAATTAGTTGTGAATTGTGCCCCATTCAATGAAACTGACTCTGTCGCCATAATTTGAGATATTGGGAATGCTCTTGGCGCTATATAGTGACTTGTGTCTTGACCTGCTTTATCAGCAGGTGGTGTTGTTGGTGCATTCCCGAATTCTCCTGTAAATCCTCGGGTAGCATTGGCGTTTGTATTCTTTACGTTCGCCACAAATTCAAACTCTACTTCTTTCCAGAAAACTGGATATATCAAGTCATTTTCAGATGGTGGATCTGCAGTTATTGATATATTGGAATTTGATTTAGATTGACCTTCATAAGTTCTAATTGTGAATTCTTGAGGACCGTTTAAAACGCTATACGCTCTTTTTTCTTTTAAATCAAATTCTTGTGGAACTTCATTAACTAAATCTAATGGCAAAATATTTAAACTCATTGTATTATACTATAGGTTCTTATAATTTTTATTATTTTAATTCTATATATTTTATAATTAAAAAGATATTTTATTATATCGTTATATATTATAAATGTCAATTTCAAATTTATTTTTAAAAAATAATTATAAATTATATTGTGAAGAATTAAATACAGATAGGATAACAATTGATGAGTTCAGTTTTGAAGGTGGTGAGTTAGTTAAAAAAGCATCTGGAGACGTCCTAACTGCCAATAAAATAGCAGTATGTAAAGGAGGTAGTGAAATATCTGATAGCGTTGCGGATGTAAATGTAGATGGTTCTATTAACATCCCAGAAAATCAAAGTTATAATATTAATTCCCAACCTGTCCTTTATCAAAATATTGGAGATAGTAAATATATGTCTGAAGTAGATGAATGTAGAGCTAACGATAAGGTCCAAACAAATAAAATTACTTCAATAGGAACAAATGATGACATATTTATTGACGGTAATGGAACGGGTGCCGTTAGGTTCTCAACAATCCAAAATAATGGGGCACTTTTTGGAGGAAAATCAGGAGCATTTAACTGGACTATTAAATGTATTTACGATGGTATTGAGGATAATGCGAGTTGTTTTATAGCTGGACATTCAACGATCCAAGGAGACACTTTACAAGCCTCAATAGGGTCAAATAATAAAATTGCTTCAAATTGGACTCCCCTCTATATAAATCCTATAAATGCTGCAAATGCATACGTTGTATTTGGTAATATTAGTAATGCTGATGCTCTTGCAAAAAGTAGTAAAATTGTTTCAGTTGGTGATATTACTACTACCACAAACCTCAAAGCGGAAAATAATGTAATTTCTGGTAATGATGTTCTTGCTGACGGTGTGGTAAAAGTTGGTGTAAATGGAACAGATGGTCATAGAGTTGGAAACGCGGCTACTGGAGATTATCTACATTCATTTGCTCAAAGTAATGGAGAAATAGCCCACACGTATCAAAATGAATACCCGTTTAGTCTTTATGATCCTACATCAAATATAAACGGATTATCAACGGTAACTAACATAGGAAGTAAATTATGGAGAAATTCCACAAAATATAGAGAATATTCAGGAGATGCCACTTTATATATTTATGCTGATGCTGATAATTCTGCCAATGTAAATTTTTCAATTTATAATGAAGACACAACAACAGATATTCTAAATGTCCAATTAGTTTTAACCACTGGAATTAACAAGTTGGATTTTCAATTCCCATCGGGAAATTTACCTACAAGTCAAACCGTAATGTCTTTAAGATTTATTAAGAACTCTGGAGCATCAACAAGCATTATTATAAGAGATGCGTTTTTAACAATCGGTGGAGATGCTTAATATAACGATTGAAATATATAAAATATAATATAATATAATATAATATAATATTATAATGACAATAGAAATTACGATTTTAATTATTATGACTTCCGCGGGTTTAATTACATCACTTTTAGGTCCAATTGTTAGTGCAGGAATTGAATTTAGTAGGCGAATTGAAAAATCAACCTGTTTAGGTGGTAATATCAAATTAACAAAATTTGATGAAGTAAAGAATGAGATTGAAAAAACGAAACAAGAATTATTAGAGACAAATAGCATGAACGAACAAAAAATAAGGGAATTATTAGAGAACATAAAAAAAGAAAACAAATGATTTGTAATTTATAATATTATTTTAATTTAAATTATATTATAATTCGTTGTTTATATTATATTTTTATAAAACTCCTCTCAACTTTTCATTTTCAATCCTCAATTTAAAATTTTCTGCAGTTTTCTTATCTATTTGAATTTTTAAAAGATCATTTATTTCATTTAACGATTTTATTAAATCTCCATAAATATCCCTTGACTCCTCATATTCACTATCAGTATTGGTATTGGTATTGGTATTGGTATCGGTATCGGTATCGGTATCGGTATCAGTGTAATGATCACTTTCATTTTCTTTAGTTTTTTTTATTGAAATTCTAATTTGCATTTATATAATATTACTATATATTTTATTTTCAAAGTTAAATATTATTATATAACAGTAATTTAATTTATTTCTTCGCCTCGCCTGTGATTTCTTGATTCAATAATAATTTCATCGATTCCCTTTCCGAATATATCTTGGTATTCTCTTCACTGATTGCTTGTTCCAGTAATAAATTCAATTCTTCTTTCATCTTTCCCCTTTCACTATGCAACTTGATAATTTCACTACTGTTTATTTCACATCGAATGTCTAACAATGCTATTTTTAGATTAAGTGATCCTATTTTTTCTGACCATGAAACTGTTTTTGAATTTTCCATTCTATATAATTTATATAACATATTTATTATTTAAAAAAAAACTTATTGATTTGTTTTATTAAAACTATCAAATATAGACTGTTTAACATCATCAGTTAAATTATCATTCAATAAGTTTTTCTTTACTAAGATATAATTATCTGCTTTTTCTTTGATAGTTTTGATTTCTTCTTGTAAAAGTTTAATATCTAAATTTAATTGTTGGATTTCTTTATGAAATGGTGACAATACTTTTTCATCTACTTTTTGACCTAAATTGGTTTCATTTTTTTTTCCCATTTATATAATATTACTATATATTTTATTTTGTCAAAGTTAAATATTATTATGTGCGTTTAGTAATTAGTTATTACTAGATGTCTCTCCTTCCTTTTACTTAATCCGTAAGTTTTTACGTAGTCAATAAAGTTATAGTCTCTGAACAAATGCCTTGTTATTTTTAAATCATTTATAACTAACATTATTTTACATTTACAACTTTTAAACATCTCTAAAATATCTATTAAATAATCAGTACAATCGCTAACTTCAAATTGCTTAGAATATGATTTATTATTTGAAAACATATATGGAGGATCTAAAAATATAAAGCAATCTTTATTATCCATATGTGTCATCATACAATCTTTATAATCGTATGACGTAAATTTAACCTTTTTTATAAATTCCCTCCCATCGTCGACATTTGGAATTGTTTTTACATGATATCCGTTTGATATTGCATTAGCCACTATATATTTTTTTATAATTTCATTCCCATCTAATTTATTCCAATCTTCTACTATTTTTTTGGTATATTCACCTTTATTTTTCAATACATGTTTTCCCCATTCTAAATATAGTTTATGTGTCTCTTCTAAATTGTTAAATATCTCTATTATATCTTCAGAATTATCATTAACATATTTAATATATTTATCCTCATAATATACACATCTACAAACTGCATAAGAACCTCCAAAAGGTTCCACCACTTTGGATATGTCCATTGGTAGTAAATGTTTAAAGTGTTTTATATCGTTATCTTTTGCCCCCAATCTATATATGAATCTTTTATTCCTTGATTTACTAATTTTTTTGTTTTCCATTTTAATATTTATATATTATATTGATATATAAAAATTCCAGTTTGGATAAACAAGACAAAAATTTTGTCTTCCTATTTTATGTGTATAACACACAAATATAGGTTCGTTTATTTACCTACCATTTCTAACGCTCTTTTAATCACAAAGTCAATCGTTTTTTTTTTTTTACCTGTCAAATATCGTTCTACCAAACAATCGGACAATGTCATAGTATCCACATCTACCCAATTATCATTACCCCCCATAATCATATTATCTCTAACATTAATTAATATCGTATTTATTGTTTTGTAATAACTCCATTCACCTTCTATTAACTCTTCTACATCTATCCCTCTATAGTCTCCCAACAATTTAAAGTATTTTGATTTCATCAATCTTTTATTTTTCACTCTTTGCATTTCTATATATTATAATATTACTATATATTTTATTTCTTTAAATATAACGCGATTTAATTGTGTGAAAATATTTTTAATACTTAGAAATGTAAAATTATTCTGTCAATTTAATCCGTAAAATTATTCTGTCAATTTAAGTGTCATAGCTATCGTTAAATAGTCGC
>Ga0307980_1000403_pt1 | contig 20265 bp, 11 predicted proteins | sample OrgLakmetage1060_FD_201817 | JGI IMG/M metagenome (GOLD analysis project Ga0307980, IMG submission 201817) | Saline water microbial communities from Organic Lake, Antarctica - #1060 | ecosystem: Environmental > Aquatic > Non-marine Saline and Alkaline > Saline | place: Antarctica: Organic Lake... | reverse complement strand
ACTAATGTTTTGACTATATGTTTGTTAAAATTAGATCCAATGGAAATACCAAACAAAATTGAAATGGAATATAAAGTATCCAAGTTAAGAAAGATCACACAAGGTAACCAAAAAAAGAATCCTTTTAAATATAAAATGTTGAAAAAATGTGGTTCAAATATTATCGGAGCATTCATTGACTCAATCTAAAAAGCCAGATAATACTCAATACTTTTAATAACTTAAAAATATTGATTTCAAATAGTATCAGCAATGTATTTTAAATGCATATATTTTATTTTATACTCTGTGTATTTGTTTTTATAATGATTAATCACATTTCCACCTGACTGCTTCTTTTCTAATTTTCTCATGGGCATTGTATCTATTGTTTGAAACATATCTTGCAAAGTTTTTTTATCAAGACCTAAATATGATTTTTTTACCATTCCATCATAACCTATTAAATTAACATTAATTGATTTAACAGATTTATCAATGTAAGTTTTGACAACAAGATTATATTCTTTTAATTGTTTTTTTACATATTCTTTTTCTAAAAGAGACAACATTAATTCTAATTCTTTGCTTTTTTGAGGAGAAATTATTGTAATAAGGCGTTTCATAATTATAAAATATTAAAAACTTATAATATTTAAAAAATAATTTAGTGTAAATAATTTAAATAAATGCTACTAATAAATTAGTATCAAAATGCTATCTACCATATCCAAAATGTTAAACTCAATACCAGATATTGACAATACCAACTATCCAATTATTCAAAAAGCAATTAAAACGGCTCCTAGAATATTAAGTAATATTATTTGCAATAATCCAAATAAACAAGTCAAATATATTCATCATTTGGCAGATATCCATATTAGAAAATCTTCTGAAAGAGCTATTGAATATTTAGCTGTCTTTGAAAACTTGTACAAGAGTATTGAAAAATTTAAAGATAATCAATCAGCTGTTACTGTAATCTGTGGAGATATTTTCCATGAGAAAAAAGATTATGACAATAAATCACTTAGTTTAATTTTTGATTTGTTTGAAAAGATATCTAATCTAACTCCTTTATTTATTATTATGGGAAACCATGACGGACTAATAAGTAATAAAATAAAACATGATCAATTAGAATGGATTGTTAAGAAAACTCAAATCAAAAAACATCCTTTTTATTATTTGAAATATGGAGGAATTTATCAATATCACAATTTATTCATAGGAATATCATCTCTTTATGATGACATTAATGTTTATGCACATCAAATTAAATTAACTAGACCAGATGGTTTTAAAATAGCATTTTATCATGGAAGTATGTTAAGTTGTGCTTATGACAATAACTTTATTGCAAGTAAATGTGATAAAACTAGTGTTGATTTTTATGGTTATGATTATGTTCTTTTAGGAGATATCCACAAACACCAATATTTAAATAAAGAGAAAACTATTGCTTATCCAGGAAGTTTAATTCAACAATCATTTGGTGAATCAATTGACAATCACGGTTATATTCAATGGGATCTTTTCAATAAGAAAAGTGAAATGATTCAAATAACTAATAGTATTGGTTTTTTGAAAGTCTCTGTTGAAAATAATATATTGATAACAGAAATTCCAAACAGATTACCTATTAAGATTAAAGTAGATATCAAATACAAAAACACTCAAAAACGTTTTTGCAAAGAGTTAATCAAAAGTCAAATAGAATCGAGAGGATCTGAAATAACAATGATGAGAATGGAAGAGTATTATCAAGAGAGAACTGATCGAGAAGCTCATATTTATAATAACATAGATAAGAAATCATATCAAAAAGATTTAATAGCTGATTATTGTAAAGAATTAACCTATTCTCAAAATAGTATTAATGACATTGTTAATTTTCATCAAGAAATATCTAAATCATTAGATAGTCATGCTAACATACAAAAAACACATTGGAAATTAATAGAATTACGTTTTGATAATATGTTTTCTTATGGAGAAGGTAATTTAATTAATTTCTTAGACTTTAGAAAGAATAGTATTATCGGGATTATTGGTCCTAATCATTATGGTAAAAGTTCTATTATTGACATATTGTTATTTGCTTTATTCAATAAATGTTCTCGAAGAATAACAAACATAGAAATAATCAACAATAAAAAATCATCTATGCAATGTCAAGTAATCATATTATCAAACAACATATATTATCGTATCAAACAAAAAACAGTCAAGAATAAATCCAAATCACATCGAACTTATTCATTAGAAGAATCAGATGATAACTCTACTTATAAATTAATTAGCACAGAAAGTATTAATGATTGTTATAAGAAAATAGTTAAAATAACAGGAGATTACGACAGTTTTATTAAATGTAATGTCAGCTTACAAGAAGAAGTTAGTTTTATTAATATGGCACCTTCTAAACAAATCAATTATTTGAAGCAATTATCTAATCTGACTATATTCGATGATTTTTTAAAACTAGCAAAAGAATATCAATTAAAACAAGCAGCTGTTTCAGGAAGATTACAAGAACAGTTAAGAGATGTTAGTATTGAAAATGAAAAAAATACAATTGCTGCTAACCAGTTAACTATAAAAGAAAAAGAAGATATTATTATAGTAGATACTGCATCTATCAAAAGTTTAGAAAATGAGATCAATATTCTTAATAGAAGAATAGAAACAGTTAATGATTACGATGCAAGATACAAAACTAAAGAAGAATGTAATGATCAAATTAAATTAATCATTAAAGAGAACCAAGAAATTTATCAAACTGAAAAAGATACTAATCTATTATATCAATCTTTGCAAAGTCAAATGGATCAGATAAATGAAAACGAAATAATAGAAAATAATAAAAAAACTATCCAGAAAAATAATCAATTAAAAAACAATTTATCAGAAGAGATCAAACTATTTTACAAAAAACTAAAACCACTTTATAATGATGTTGATGAAGCCAGTATATTAAAAAAGATACAAAAGTTCACTGAGAAAATTAATAGCATTGATCAAAAAGAAAAACTTGTCAATGATAAATTAAAAACACTGCAATCAAAAATAATTATAATTGATTCAAATAAAATGAAAGAGATTGTCAAAGAATCAGATTCATATCTTAATTTACTAAATCAACAAAAAGAAATAAATATTAAAAAGAAATCTCTCGACTTGCAAATAAACAAACACAAAACACATATTGCAAATCAGAAAGATATTAAATATGATAAATCTTGTTCTTATTGTGTTAACAATTTAGATTCTTCTTCTAAGCATTTACTAAATAGTTTAAATGATTTAGTTTTGAAACAAACAAATCAAGAAACATTATTGCAAAATGTACAAAAAGAAATCGAAACCAAAAAAGAATATTATCAACAAAAATTAACACTAGATCTCAATCTCAAAACTAATAGCGAAGTTGCTAGAAAAATAGAAGTATTAAAAAATAAGATCCAAAAATATTCTTTTGACAAAAGTAAATGTAATAACAAAATAATTTCTTGCAAAGAAAAGAAAATATTAATTGATCAAAATGTTGTCAATCAAAAAAATAATCAAATATATGAATCAAAAATTATTGAAGCACAGTCTTCTTTACAAAAAATCGATTTAGATGTTGACAATGATTATTTAAAATATATGGATAATAAAAAATTATTAGTAGAAACTTATCAAAAATTAATTGATTTAAGAAAAGAAATATCTCAGTTTGATCAAAAGATAAAAAAGATTAAAAAAACATTGATTCATATAAAAAATACAAAGATACTATCTAAAATAAAAAACTTAACCAATAAAAAAAATAATCTATCGATCTCAATTCATGAAGCTCAGACAACTATTGGTAATCTTAAAATGTATAATAATAGTAGTAAAATAGCTATCTCTATTTATCAGAAAGCAGAAAAAGAATTTGATCAATGTAGTAAAAATATGGAAATTTGCAAAAAGTATTTATCAATTGTTGATAGAAAAGGACTTCCATATTCTATGTTAAATAATGTTATCAACTCAATTAATATTACTGCTAATAAATATCTTGAATCAGTAACTGATTTCACTATTAAAATATCAAAAGAATTACCAGGAAAAAAATCAAAATGCGACAGAGTTAAATCATCTAAAACAGTTATTCAAATATATAAAATGGATGCAGGAGAAAAATTACATATATCTTTATGTTCTGGATTTGAAAAATTCATTATCTCGTTTGCAATAAGATTAGCTCTCATTAATTCATGCAATCATCATTCCACCAATTTCATTGCTATTGATGAAGGGTTTTCATGTATGGATCAAACTAATTTATCAAATATGCAAACTATTATGGATAAAATAAAAAGTAATTTTGATATTACATTAATCGTATCACATATAGATGATATGAAATCATATTGCGATCAATATATACATGTCTCTAAAAGAAAAAACAATGAGTCATTCATAAATTAAATTAACCAAAAATAAAAAACTTTCAATAAAAATTGAAGTAATTATTTAAATAATTACTTCATTTGATTATACATATATAAAAAAACAAATATGCAAAATTGCCCATTCATTTATGATAATGTATTTTCTTTTCTAGATTTAGATGACATTAAAAATTTAGTTAATGTTAACAAATCTTCCAGAAAAGCATTTCAAGAAACATGTAATACTCGTTTACACATAGAAGCGTTGGTATCTCCAATTTCGTTTTTAAAATATCTCATCAAATCATGGAATGTTGATTTTAGCATATTACCTAAATATTTTATCAATAAAATGATTAATATTTCAATTGAAAGAAATATTATCGATTTGTTTAATAAGATCATTGCTACTGATCTTGTGTCATTCGAAGAAACTTTAGAATCTATTTATTATCATCAAAATTGTAAATTATTTGATTTATTGCCAGAACAATATAAATCTGAGTGTTTCGTAAATTACAAAACACTTAAGTTAATTATTAATAATAATGATAAAAAGTTTTTTAAAAAAATTTCTGATAACGTTTCACCAGATTATTTTCTATGTGTTATCAAATCAGACTTAATTGACGACATTGATATAATCAATATAGTATTAACCAAAAAATCATCTGATCTTTTATTGATAGATATTTTATTAATAATATCTAAATATAATTACAATGACATTATTCTGAGCTATTTGAAAAAATATAAATTCGGAAGAAGTCTTTTGAATAGATTACTGAATTGCTCATATCAATATAACAATAGCGAGCTTATGAATGTTTTAATAACTGAGTATAAAATTAAACCTACTATCAAAAAAAATAAATACATTTTCGATTACATTGAAACCAATAACACTCAATTTTTATCAATACTTCTCAAAAGTCCCAGTGTAAGTATTGAGAAATGTATTAATTACATGATTAAAAACAAAATCTCAAATCAATGCTGTGATCTTATTTGTGAAAAAGCATTTCTTGAAAAAACTAAACATGCTCAATTATTATGGAAACTGATGATTTCAAATAATAAATTAGGTCAAGTACTTCAATTACAGGCTACTGAAACTATAATTTATCCAGGAGATAGTACAATTGAAGATATGCTTATTAGTGTGATCGATCAAAAATATTCATTAGTTGCTGAGTATTTACTTAACAAATATTCTGAAAAAACTTTTAATCTGAAAGAAATATTTTTACAAGCATGTATTGATGGTTTGGCTAATGTAATATCAATATTATTAAAACAAAACAAGATTCAAGGAAGTTCTTCTTTTATAATTGCAGCTATTGAAAATTACCACTACAATGTTTTATTGATGTTATCTAAAAATAATAAATTTGTTTTAGACAAATCTACTATTGTTGAAAGCGCTATCCAGTCTAATAACTTGGAAGCAGTTGACTTTTTAATTTCACATAAAGTAAATTTCAATGAAGCTTACAAGTATATTGATTGTGATACAACAAAAGAAATTATTAAATCTATCTTCAATAATATTAAAGGAAAAAGACGCAGAGTAACTTTTATCTATCGATTAGAAAAAATCAAAAACTGTTGGGATATAATTGATGATTCTATAAAAAACAACATGATACCTTTTAGTGATAAAGAGATTGCTCGTAAATATGGAATAATGGCTGCAAAATATGGTTATTTTAACTCAGTAAAATATATTATTGATCAAATGAATAAAAATTCAGTTGATAGTAATTTTATTATTGAAACAGTCAAAAATATGATTTATAAAAATACTTCACTTGAAATCTTCGACTATTTATTTGACCTAATCATAAAATCAAAAGATTTTTTAAATTGCAATAAAGTAAATGATGATTTTTTAGAAAAGTTTTTAAAAACTGATAATTTCGAACGTATCTTCCAAAATATTGAACTTGGTGATTCAAACTTAGTCGTTACCGATTTATATTTCTACATATGTAAAAAATATACAAAAAACAAATCTGAATATCTATATTCGTCACGCATAGTTTTTATTATAACATATCATCTGAAACAGTTTCTATCTCATAAAAATATTATTGATATAATAGAAAGTCTGCTTTCATATAGAAATGATTGCTATGAAACTATAGAATTTTTAATATATGAAACTTCTTTTTCAAATAAAGAATTTGAAAGTTTCATTAAGCATTCATATAAATCTAAATTCCATTCTAGAAAAACATTTAAGATGATAGCACGTAATATTCCGGTTACATTAAAAATAGATTTTCTTATAAAAAGAGCTATCTTACATGGAGAAGCATATATTTTAGAAACTTTATTAGATAAAAAACTAATCACTCAAGAAAATATAAATGAACAGCTTCCAAGACTAACACCTTTCCAAGAAAAAGAGTTAATATACAATATTAATAATTTCGGTGAGATTAAATATTTAATACCAAAGACTTTTTACCAAAATAAAAATGAAAATAAATAAAAAAAATGCTATCTTTTTGATAATTCTTTATCAAAATGATTACATCTGTAGTATCAAAAATCTATAATTTCTTACAAGCAAAAGATATATATAACTTATCAACAGTTGATAAAAGAGCACAGCACGAGTTTCAAAATCCATATAGTAATGACATACAGCTCCGCATGATAAAAACAAAATACGCTAAGTATATTAATTTTACTATTGATATCAAAAAATATGTTTTAGATCTTAAATATTCTGATGTAGTAGAAATTTTAAATACATCGATGCTTTATAAAATATCGAAAGTATACAATCCAATTATTGATTCTTTTACAGTTCCAATCCAAAAAGTATTTCTAGATGCATGTCATTATAATAATTTAGAAGTGGTTGAAAAGATATATTATTATCCTTTTGTAAATTATCGATTGCTTAATATTGATGCAATTAATAAATGCATCGAACATAATCGAATAAATATTTTTAAATTAATTACTAATAGAGAAAATCACAATTTAATTGATTATTTATCTGACCCAAATATTTATCACTACAAAAGATTCCAATTATTCAAATATATTTATGAATCTGTTATCAAAACAAGTGATATTGATTTGGGAGTATTAAAGTCTATTCATTATTATGCAAATTTTTATAGTTCTAATGAAATTATTCTTTATTTATTTAGTACAAAACATTTTAAAAATTACACAGATTCAAATGTTAATTGGGTTTATTTGACGTGTCGATATAACAATCAATTGATTATTTCTAAATTGATATCATTACATAAAAACAATCAGTTGTTTTGGGATCATCTTACTAGTTTTAACTTATTACGTTTAGTAGTTAAGAATAGATATCATGGAATATTAAATCTTATTTTAAGTAATTATAAAATAAATCAAACAACATCCGATTGTATCATGTCTCACGCAATGGATAGTAATAATTTTAAAACAATCAGTTTACTTTTTAAATATGGATATTTTCAGAATGAATCTTTTACAGAAAGATTAATTAAAAAATCTATTTTATGTAATCAATCACATATTTTAGAAAAGATACTCAATTCATTTGATGTAAATGTAGTCTTTGGAGAAAAAATTATAAATCATATTATTAACAAAGGTTCTTACGATATTATTAAAATACTTATCATAGATCACCGAACACATCATTTTTTTAAAACAATAAAAGCTTTCAAAAAAATATGCAAACATGGTTTCATTGACATCGCTATTTATTTAGTTGATATATTAAAAGAATTTTTGTCATCCTTTGAATTTCCATATGTAGTCATGATAGGAAAATTATATTTAGTTCAGTCGATCGCTCAAAATAAATTTATATTAAGAAGACATGTCAATTGCGGAATGCATGTAGCATCTAATCTAGGAAATTTAAAGATATTGCAATATTTATTTGAAAATAAACCAAATGATATTATCGATCAACATAAGATTGCTTTATCTAAAGCAATTGAAAAGAACCATTCTCACATTATCAAATATTTAATAGATGACGTTAAAATAAAGATAAAAAATATAACTTTTTATATCAAGAAAGCAATTTCTCTCAATAACTTTTATGCACTAAAAACATTATCAAAACTAATAAACAAAAATGAAATTGATCAAACTCTAATCTTATCATTGATTAATACTGAACATGATAATGAGTATACTGATCTTAAGGATTTTCAAGAGATGAAGTTAATTGTTAGTTTTCTATTGAATGAAATGTCTTTAGATCCAACTATACAAAATAATTTATTGCTTTATGGAAGTTATTCTCACTCTCAAAAATTATTTAATATTATAATTGAAAATGACAGAGTAGATCCATTTGATGATTTACATAATACTTTTATGGCAGCATGTGTTGAAAATAATAATAAAATGATAGAAAAAATAATTGATGTTTCTAGGAATAAACCTAATTTTCAAATCTTAGATGACAATATACTTTACGCTATATCTATTGGTCATCAAAAAGCATCTATCTTTCTATATCCTTTTATCAAAAACCCTTTTTCCAGTAATAATTTTTTACTCAAGAGATCTATTGAATATGGATGCGATGAATTATTCAATATAATGTTACAAGACAATCGTGCTAACTTTTCTATTGATAACAACTATCCAATTCGATATGCATCTTTAAATGGTCATTATCAAATAGTAAAATCATTACTCACTTTAGATAATGTAGATCCAAGTGATCAAAATAATTTCGCTCTTCGACATGCGAGTGAAAATGGACATTATGAAATTGTTAAATTATTATTAACTGATTGTCGAGTCAATCCAAATACTGATGGTAATGATATTTTATTATTAGCTATTGAAAACGGTCATTTAGAATGTGTTAAACTGTTACTTAATGATCAACGGATAAATATAAATAACAATACATTATCTATTTTGAAAGAAGCTGTTCTTACTGGAAACATAAAGATAACTAGAATTTTATTATCTTATCGACAAGTACTCAAAAAAATAACACATTTGCCAGAAATAATAAAATTAGTTAATCGAATATATCAAAATAACTTAACGTCTTAAATAATTTTATATTAATAGTAGTATTAATATAAAATTGATAAATTTAATATAAATTTAACTTATCTTTCTTAATTTATTAACAAAAATTTTAATGAACTTTTTATCAGATCAGTATCACGAAATATATAAATATGTTGAAGATATCGATGATGTTATTGCACTTGCACATACTAACAAAAATGCATATTTAGCTATGACAAATCCAATATATGAACCAATGCAAATGAAATTAATTGAATCACAGGTTGCTAAAAATGTACAATCGTGGAATATTGATTACACAAAATTAAATGAACCTAAAAAAGATTTATTGTTAATTAACGCAATTCAATATGGCGTCAAAAGTATTATTGAACAATATTATCAAGATACCATAATAGACAGAAGTATCTTATTGAAAAGATTAGTTTACAAAAACTTTGACAGTATCAAATCAATCTTCAAAGATCGTTATCTTTTAGATAAGTCGACGGCTCAAAGTGTTTTTTCTAAAGTTCTTCGTAATAATAATGTAATTATCTTACGTGAGTTACTCGGTTTCTTAGATGACCCTGATCACATTATCAATGTCGATAACATCGATAATATATGCAAAGATCTTGAATTGTTAAAATTATACATAGAAAATAAGAAAATAAATTACAATCACATTCAATACATGGCAAGATTGTCAATTGAAACAAAGTCTTATGATAGCTTCATTTACATATACAACACACAAAAAAATAAATTTACTTCTAGTGATTTAAGTAAAATTTTTAATGCTGTATGTCGAAGTGGGAATATAGATATTATAAAATTATTTATAAAAGAAAAGATTCAACCTCTTTATTTCAATGAAGCATTTGCATTTATTTGTGCTAATCTTTACGACGACGATCTTCCAATAATTGAATTGTTTATTAAAACATATTGTGATCTATTTAATATCAATAATATTTTTGAAGCTTTTGTAGAGAAATTTTGCAAGTCTGATAAAATAAAAAATATTAAAAAATTTCTTACATACATGAAAAAAGGTCAACTGAAATTTTTATCAGATGACTTTTCTTCGATAATGGCACATCCTAGAGAATTCTCAACTCTTTCGATAATAATATCATCTGATGCATTCCAGATTCAAAAAAATTACATTTTACTTCCACATGCCATTAAAAATAAAAATAAACCATTGGTTGATTTATTACTTAATATGATTAATATTGAATTGATTGACAAAGCCAATTTAATCAAATCAGTTGAAAATGCATCTCTGTGTAATTTTCCAGAGTATGTCAGTCAATTGATTCAATCTAGTAAATATGAATTATCAATCGAATTAATGGACATCGTATGTCAAAATATATCATCTAGTACAGACATCATAGCTAAACATAAAAATAGTAATATAAATGATGATTTCTTTTTATTACGATGTGTTAATGAAAATAGAGCAGATTTAATAAAATTATTGTTGGCCAAACAAGCTTCGTGTCTTGGTAATATTTATAATATCTTAGGATATAATAATTTACAAAATGGCAATTTGTCAACAGTTAAATTAATTACTGACAATTACCCTGTTTCTTTATCTAATATAGAAACAGATTATTTAGATAATTTTTTGATATGGGTTGTTAATAATAATGATGTTAGTTTGTTGAAAAAAATTATCGTAAAATCACGTTCGAGTAATTTTAATTTTGACAAAAAAATTATTATCAGACAGGCTTTCTTAAAAAATTCTAAGCAAATAATTCAATATATGATTTCTAATTGTGAAATTGAAAAAAATGTTTTGGAAGATCTCTTAGAAGACATGTTAAGAGTAAACTGTCCAGTAGATCATATCAAGATAATACTATCTTATTTATTTGAGAATTATGAAATCAATAAAAAATATATTGTAGAAAAATCAATCATACCATTATTAAAATATAAAGAAATTGATTTTATCAAAAAACATTTCTCTAAAAAAAACTTTATTGGATTGTCTTCATTATGGGATATTGTAATTGAAGAAAACATAACAGATATTATGGAGTGGATGAGACCATGCTGCAATGTCGACACATTTAAAAGAATAGCTTACAAATCAGTTGTCTTTTCCAACTTTGCTTTTTTACATGATATGTTAAAAAATAACTACTTTCATGATTATTACTTAGCAACGCTTTTATACAGAGCTACATTTACTTCTTTTACAGATGGAGTAAAATTAATTCTATGTTATCTTGACGATGATTCATTTACCACTGCTTCTGATTTTTTAGAAATGATCTTATGTTCAGATGCAAAAACACTAACTGTCATAGTAAAAGATGGAAGGTATAATAATAGAATATTTTCTTCAGATATGCAAGAAAAAATATTTTATAATTGGAATAGGTTTAGTTCAAAGCAAAAGAATTGTTTAAGGGCTATTGGCATTTCTAAATATTAAAAAAAAAATGAAATATAAAATAAAAGCTTATTGTATGATTGTCATTCTAATTAAAAAACTACACTTATGATGACTTGTATACCTAAAATGAATGTTTGCTTAATTAATGACTACCAATCACTAAATGAATTAACAGGTTTGTTTATCTCAAATAAAATAACTGATGAAATAACATTTAATTTAGATAGAAGCGGTACTTATAAAAATGCATTGAATCTTTCACTTGCTGTCAATTTAAAATTTAAAAAGAGAAGTTTTTATCATCAACCAATCAAATCTAACCTCAATATGTTTTTAACAATCAATCCTAAGAAAAACCTTAAATCATATGATTATATCGTTGAAACATTTGATGAAAAAACAATTATGGAATTAGAAATATGTGAATTTAAACTTTTTTCACTAGCTTTGAGAAAAAATTATAAAAAATTAGATAATTTTTCTTATATTAAAATATTAAAAGATAGCATTGAAAGTTTTTTGAAAACAATTATTCCAGTTAATATTATTACCATCCCATATATCCCGTTTCAAAAAATAGAATATTACGCTTTTGGATTAGATGAAATCAAAAAACTAAATCTTAATTATTTTTATTTAGGCCAACATCAATATATTTTTAAATCTAGCAAAGATTGTTATAAATATTATCAACTGAGATCGTATATTATAAAAGATACTACTTCACCAGTTCCTCCTGAAATAGTTAAGTTATCTGAAAAATACAAAGAATCTATTGACGAAGTCTTGAAATATTTTATCTTTTATTTTCCAAAAACATCACACTATGCTAAACTAATGACCGATCTCCAAAATAAAAAAGCAAAGTTAAACTAATTAAAATAATTGAAACTAAAACTTAATAATAAGCTATTCTTAATATCTCTATTAAAAATGCTTCAAAACTTATCTCCAGACTCTTTCAATAACATATTTAGTTTCTTAGAAACATATCAAAAAGTATATACTAAACTAGTTCTAGTTAATTCAAGTATTAATGAAACTCTTTCTAGAATAGAATACTATCAAGAGTTTAAAATATACAATATTCCAACTAACAATATATCAAGTCAATTTAAAAACATATCTCTCAATAAAAACAAAAAAATTAAAGATAGTGATTTTGAATATTTGAAAGAAATCAATATATTAGATATGAGTTGTTGTTATCAAGATGCTATCACAGATAAAGCTTTCTTGAACTTAGCAAACTTACATACTTTAAATATGAGTTGTTGTAATCAAACTACTATCACAGATAAAGCTTTTCTTAACTTAAAAAACTTACATAATTTAAATATTAAAAATTGCGGACAAACTACTATCACAGATAAAGCTTTTTTGAACTTAAAAAACTTACATACTTTAGATATGAGTGATTGTAAACAAAATACTATCACAGATGAAGCTTTTCTAAACTTTAAGAACTTGCATACTTTAAATATGAGTGATTGTAAACAAAATACTATCACAAGCAAAGCTTTTCTTAACTTAAAAAATTTACATACTTTAAATATGAGTTGGTGTAGACAAAATACTATTACAGACAAAGCTTTTCTTAACTTAAAAAACTTACATACTTTAATCATGAGTTATTGTGACCAAGACACTGTCACCAACAAATCGTTTGAGAACTTGCAAAACTTACATACTTTAGATATGAGTGATTGTAAACAAAATACTATCACAGACAAAGCTTTTGAGAACTTAAAAAATTTACATACTTTAAATATGAGTTGGTGTAGACAAAATACTATTACAGACAAAGCTTTTTTGAACTTAAAAAACTTACATACTTTAGATATGAGTGATTGTAAAAAAAATACTATCACAGACAAAGCTTTTGAGAACTTAAAAAACTTACGTATTTTATATATGATTGGTTGTGATCAACCTACTATCACAGACGAAGCTTTTTGGAATCTAAAAAACTTACATACTTTAAATATGAGTTGGTGTGGACAAAATACTATTACAGATAAAGCTTTTTTGAACTTAAAAAACTTACATACTTTAGATATGAGATATTGTCGTCAACCTACTATCACAGATAAAGCTTTTTTAAACTTAAAAAAATTACATACTTTAGATATGGGTGGTTGTGGTCAAAGTACTATCACAGAAAAAGCTTTTGAGAACTTAAAAAACTTACATACTTTAGATATGAGTTGTTGTCGTCAACCTACTATTACAGACAAAGCTTTTCTAAACTTAAAAAACTTACATACTTTGAATATGAGTCAGTGTAAACAAACTACTATCACAGACAAAGCTTTTTTGAACTTAAAAAACTTACATACTTTAGATATGAGTTGTTGTGAACAAGATACTATCACAGACAAAGCTTTTCTGAACTTAAAAAACTTACATACTTTAAATATGAGTTCTTGCAATCAAACTACTATTACAGATGAAGCTTTTATAAACTTAACAAACTTACATACTTTAGATATGAGTTATTGTAAACGAAAAACTATTACAGACAAAGCTTTTCTAAACTTAAAAAACTTACATACTTTAGATATGAGCAATTGTGATCAAACTACTATCACAGACAAAGCTTTTCTGAACTTACAAAACTTACATACTTTAGATATTAGATATTGTATGAAAAATATTATTGCTAATAAAATATTGCAATATCTTAAAAATATTCCTAATCTAAGAAAATAATTGAAACTAAAACTTAATAATAAGCTATTTTTAATACTTCTATTAAAAATGCTGTCAAGATTTTAAATATTTGAAAGAAATAAAGCTTTTTTGAACTTATACATACTTTAGATATAAATTTGTTAGTTATTTAGTATATCCAAATTAATAAAAAAATTGAAAACTGAATTACTTGGCATATCCATTTAATACTTTATGATTCAAGAATCAATAAAAAAGAATCTCAAAAAAAATAAAAAATGTCACAAGATAACAAATCATTCGCAGAAAGAAAACAAGAAAAATTATCAAAAAATTTGTTAAAAAACATCAAAAAAGCATTAGAAAGTATCGAAGAAAAATCAAGTGTTTATTCAAGTGTAGTTAACGACACATTTGTACTTAATGTAGGTTTAGTAGAAGACTTAAATTGTACTCTTGTATTGTTCAGACTGGCTATTATGGAAAACGATCTAAGAACTGCTAAAGCATTAATGAACCAAAGATCACTAACTTCGTTTTTCATTAACCACAAAGCTCCATTAAAAGGTATCATCATATCAAAATCAGAAGAGTTAATGAAATACTATTCATCGGTGTTCTTATCTGGAAAAGAAGTAATTTCTTTTGTAGATTCATATGGATATTTTTTGAAATTGGCATGTAACAGTAACTTTTTACCAGCTGTTGAAAAACTTCTCCATCTCATGAACCACGCAGACATCCTAGAAGCATTGCCTGAATGTTTTGAACTCATCGTAAAACATGACTCAAATGAATTGGTAGGACCGCTAGTAGAAAAACTTAAAGGATTGAAAGATGAAAAAGAAAAATGTGAAGAAATTGCACTAAGCTTTATGAAGAGAGGACTTGAATCATTCAAATACTTTTATGGGTTGAAATATGTCAAATCTAATAGATTATTGAAGATTGCAATTGAAGCAAAAGCAATGGAAATTGTCTTTTACTTAAATGCTAATACTGAAGTAACTATTTTAGAATAATCTCATAGGAAGTAAAGAATTCTCAAAAATTGAAAAAAATATTTTATAATATATTGTTCAATTTAACACTAATAAAAATGAATCATCGAAGAGATAAAAAAATAATTGAAGAAATTCTTATAGAGTTGTTTGAAAAAAATATAAAAATTGTTATCAAGTGCTTAAATAAATTATATTGCAAAAATAAAGTTTTAACAAAAGAAAAAGCATTATCCATTATATGGAATTATATTCCTATTGAAGTGAAAGAATTTCTTTATGATAAAAGAAAAATTATATCAGTCAATATTGATTATATTAAAGAAATGTATATTATGGAAATTATTGATTTGATGGATATTGAATCTTTGAAAAAATTACAAGAAAATGACTTCGATTTTACTTACGATGATAATTTTGTTTTCAAATATATTGCTGATACTAATAATCATGTTGTATTAAAATTTTTTATCGAAAATAATATGATTGATTTATCTTTTTCAGATCAATACTTATACAAATCAGCTTGTTCAAGTGGATTTTTTAAAATTATCAAATTATTAATAAATAACAAAGGAGTTCATATTTTATCTTTTGAAGCTATTGAATCTTTGATAGTAAATAAATATCCTAAATGTGTTTCTTTAATATTAAAAGATAATAGAATGGACCCATATATCAAAAATTACATTATTGAGAAAACTATTGACAATGATAATTTAAATATATTAAAAATGATATTTCGAAATAATCCTTTTGATGACTTGTTTAAGTATATTCCATTGGCTATAAAATATGAATCGTATAATACTTTAGATTATCTCCTCGGTAAAAACAAAAAATTTATTAAACAAAATATCAAAGAATATTTAATAAAGACTATTGAAATAAAAAATTATAACTTTTTCATATTATTTTCAAAGTATTATGATTTTGAAAACGGAGAGCTTAACAAAGATATTATAATGGCATGTATAAAATATCGAAATAAAAAGATATTTGATTTTGTAACTAAATTTAAAGATTTAAATATTAAAGACAGAGATAATGAAATTATGAAAAAAATCTACAGCTATTCTATTTTATCACATTGTGGTAAATATATGTATTTGAGAATGATTAAAAACAAATATATTTGTTTCACTAATAACAGATACTACATTAGTAAATTTCTAGTATTAACAAATATGTCAGATGATAGTGTAGATAAAACTTCCAGCTATAAATTATTTATTGAACCACATAAATTATTGATAAATTCTATTTTGTATGACCATGATGATATTTTTAAGTTTTTATGTTCTCAAATGAAAGAAGTTGTTAAGTATTATTTTCCCGTATTATCTAATTACATTGACATAGTTTTTTTAAATGATAACAACAAATCTTTTAAAAAATGGGAAATGTATAAAAGTATATTAGAAGGTATTGCAAAATAAATTAGCTATTTTTAATATTTCTATTAAAAATGCTTTCCTCAACTTAACAAACTTGCATACTTTAGATATGCGTAGATGTAACCCAAATATTATTACTGACAAAACATTACACTGTTTTAAAAACATTCTTAATCTACTAAAATAATTAAAACTAAAACGGTATAAAAGCTATTTTTGATAACCTCTATTAAAAATAGCTTTAACTTTTAAGAAACACAAAAGAGTATATATTAGATTAGTTCTATCAAAGACAAGATATTTAATAAATCAAAATATCTTTTGGGCTAATCGTTAAAATTAAAAAATTGAAAAATGTAATAAATAAGATAATTTTTAATAATGCAAATAAGAAAAACAAAAATGCAATCAATTACTAGAAACTGGATTCAACTAAGTACACTATTATACCCAGAAACTACAAAAGACTTACTTACTTTAGAAGACAACGACCCAACTAGTAATGATAACTTTGCTATTAAAAACGCTTCTGAAAAAGGACACGAACTCATAGTTTATTTATTACTAAAAGACAAGAGAATCAACCCAGGTGCTGATAATAATACTGCTATCGTTAATGCCGCTGAAAAAGGACATTTACCAATAGTTCAAGCATTACTAAAAGACGATAGAGTGGATCCTAGTGATAACAATAATTGTGCTATTAGAGCAGCATGCCAGTACGGACATTTAGAAATAGTAAAAATATTATTACAAGATAAGAGAGTAGACCCAAGAGCTGAAGATAACTTTTGTGTTGGGTGTGCAAGTCAAAATGGTCATTTGGAAATAGTAAAATTATTATTAAAAGATAGCAGAGTGGATCCTAGTTCTACCAACAACCATTCTATTAGATCTGCAAGTAATTATGGTCACTTAGAAATAGTTAAACTACTATTAAAAGATAGTAGAGTTGATCCAAGTGGTGATACCAGCTGTCCTATTGTTTTAGCAAGTCAAAATGGTCACTTGGAAATAGTAAAATTGTTATTACAAGATAAGAGAGTAGATCCAATTACTAAGCAAAACCATCCCATTGTTTCTGCAAGTCAAAATGGTCACTTAGAAATAGTAAAATTGTTGTTACAAGATAAGAGAGTGGATCCAAGTGATAGAAATAATCATTCTATTAAAATAGCAAGTCAACGTGGTCACGTAGCAATAGTAAAATTATTATTACAAGATAAGAGAGTAGATCCAAGTGATGATAATAATCGTGCTATTAGATGTGCGAGTAAATATAATCGCTTAGAAATAATAAAAATATTATTAAAAGATAAGAGAGTGGATCCAAGTGATGATAATAATCTTGCTATTAGATGTGCAAGTGAACAAGGACATCTAGACACAGTAAAATTATTATTAACTGATAGTAGAGTAGATCCAAGTTATAATAATAACAATGCTGTTGATAAAGCAAGTGAAAATGGTCACAAAGAAATAGTTGATTTATTACTAAAAGACGAACGAGTGATTGGTATCGATAATAAAAAAATAGAGAAACTCGCTGGTATAGAAGTATTTAAAGTACCTATCAAAGAACCAAATAATAAATTATTACAGCAATTATTATCGATTTTAGATTTATCCAATAATCTTTATATTGTCAAAAATGCAGCTAAGCTAGATGATTCTACATTATTAAGTATGTTACTAGAAAAATTGCCAGAAAAATCTGATAAAAAATAAGCTATTATTGAAATATTTTTTACTTTTATTATTAAAAGTAAAAAATTAAACTCACATTTAAAATACTCGAACACTTTATAGCCTCCCGAAAAACCCACATAAAAAATTGAAGAAATGTCTAAATAATCACTTCACATAAAACACTACAAACAAAAAATGAACACAATAACTAACAACTGGATTCAACTAAGTACAATCTTATACCCAGAAACTACAAAAGACTTACTTACTTTAGAAGATACAGATCCAACTAGTAATAATAACTTTGCTATTAGAAACGCTTCTGAAAAAGGGCATACCATAATAGTTAAACTATTACTAAAAGATTCAAGAGTAGACCCAAGTGATGATAAAAACTATGCTATTAGATATGCAAGTAAAAACGGTCATTTAGAAGTAGTTAAACTATTACTAAAAGACTCAAGAGTAGATCCGAGTGCTAATAATAACGATGCTATTGCATTGGCAAGTGAAAACGGTCATTTAGAAGTAGTTAAACTATTACTAGAAGATAAAAGAGTAGATCCGAGTGTTGATGATAACTACGCTATTGTATGTGCAAGTAGAAAAGGTCACTTAGAAATAGTTAAATTATTACTAAAAGATTCAAGAGTAGATCCAGGTGATGATACTAACCATGCTATTAGATTGGCAAGTGAAAACGGTCACTTAGAAGTAGTTAAATTATTACTAAAAGATTCAAGAGTAGATCCAGGTGATGATACTAACTATTCTATTGGATTGGCAAGTAAAAACGGTCATTTAGAAGTAGTTAAACTATTACTACAACATTCAAAAGTAGATCCAAGTGATGATAGTAACTATGCTATTAAACATGCAAGTAAAAACGGTCACTTAGAATTAGTAAAATTATTATTGGAAGACTCAAGAGTAGATATAAGTGCTAATAACAACTTCGCTATTAGAGAAGCTTCTAAAAATGGTCATTTAGAAATAGTTAAATTATTACTAAAAAACACAAAAGTAGATCCTAGTGATTATAATAACTATTCTATTCGATGGGCAAGTAGACATGGTCACCTAGAAATAGTTAAACTTTTATTACAAAACCCAAAAGTAGATCCAAGTGATAATGAAAGTTGTTCTATTGGATATGCAAGTGAGAATGGTCATTTAGAAGTAGTCAAATTATTATTAGAAGACACACGATCAGATCTAAGTGCTAGTAATAACTATGCTATTGAAATGGCAAAACAAAACAACCACTTAGAAATAGTTAAACTATTAGAAGATGCCATGCCAAAAGAAGAAAAAGTTTTATCAAAACTTCAACTAACACAATTACTAAAAATAATAGATATACCAAACAACGGTCATATTATAAAAGAATTGGTCGAGTTAGAAGATCTTACACTATTAAACATTTTGCTAGATCACATTAAGAAATAAATCTAAAGATTTTTTACTTTTATTACCTATAAAAATAAAAAATTGAAGAAATATCCAAATACTGTCTTTCACATAAAACACTACAAACAAAAAATGAACACAATAACTAACAACTGGATTCAACTAAGTACAATCTTATACCCAGAAACTACAAAAGACTTACTTACTTTAGAAGATACAGATCCAACTAGTAATAATAACTTTGCTATTAGAAA
>Ga0307980_1000364_pt1 | contig 21609 bp, 23 predicted proteins | sample OrgLakmetage1060_FD_201817 | JGI IMG/M metagenome (GOLD analysis project Ga0307980, IMG submission 201817) | Saline water microbial communities from Organic Lake, Antarctica - #1060 | ecosystem: Environmental > Aquatic > Non-marine Saline and Alkaline > Saline | place: Antarctica: Organic Lake... | reverse complement strand
ATCGCTTCCAAAGAAAATCCCGAAGGGATTCGGGATTTTCTAAAAAAGATTGGTTCGAACTTCCAAATCCAAAACCAAAACATTTCTTTTTCGCCACGCAAAGCGTGGCAAATCGTTGTAAATTCAGCCTTTTCCGTCCCTCCCGCAGGCGAGGCGACCGCACCGCAGGTGCGTAAAACTTCCGAAAACTCTGAAATTGTAAATTGGCGGAAGAGACAGGATTCGAACCTGCACAGAGTTTCCCTATGCTTTTCCACCACAATGCGGAGGGGAGGAGATTCGAACTCCTGAAGCCCGTTAAGACTTGCTACCTTTCCAAGGTAGTGCACTAGACCACTATGCGACCCCTCCGCACTGTGGCGGATTTCAACAACTTACTATCGAGTATTCTATAAAATAGAAAAACCAAAAAGTATCCTTAATGATACATCTTTTTTCACTTATTTCAAGTATAAAGACTATTTTATCTTTTTAATTCCCAAAAGCCTCATTTTTTCTCCATCGACATTCTTCCCTATTATAAGAACCACCTTATCTCCTTTTTTGAGTTTTTTCTCACTTTTGACCTGTTTTATCATCTTATCAATGTAGCTTTCTAACTTATCTTTTTTATCAAAAAGATATCCATCAACTCCCCAAAGCAAAGAAAATTGATTTAATATTTTTTTATTATTAGTAGCTACAAACACATCTTGGTCAGGGCGAAAATGAGAAACTAATCTGGCCGTAAAGCCACTAACACTTATCATGCATATAGCTTGAGCGTTAAAGGTTCTTGCCAATTCATAAGCACTTCTTACCACAAGAACATAATCTGAGTTCAAAACACAAGAAAGTGGTCCATGTACATCATCATAAGCAGACTCTTCTGTTTTTTCTATTATCCTAGTCATAACCTCCACACTTTCAACCGGATAATCCCCATTAGCGCTTTCTCCGGAAAGCATAACAGCATCAGCATGATCTATTACAGCATTGGAGACATCACTTACTTCAGCTCTAGTTGGACGAGGGTTTTTCTCCATACTGGCCAACATCTGCGTAGCCACGATAACTGGCCTCATACTGCAAATACTTCTTTCTATTATCTCTTTTTGCAATATAACTACTCTACTTTCATCCATCTCTATTCCCAAATCTCCTCTAGCAACCATAATTGCGTCAGTTTCTTCTAATATTTCATTTAAATTAATAATTGCTTCTTGTCTTTCTATTTTAGAGATTATTTTAGGAAACTTCTCAGCATTTTTTATTTTATTTTTTATGATTCTTTTAAGTTTTTTAATATTTTTTCCGTTTTTCACAAAAGACAATGCTACAAAATCTATATCGTGCTCTAAAACAAAATCAAGATCTCTTTTGTCTTTTTTCGTAATAACCTCTATGTCCAAATCTGCCCCTGGAATATTTACCCCTTTATGATCCTTAACTATTCCACCATTCACTACTCTTGCTTTTAAGTACTTTGCCTTACTTTCTATGACTTTTAATTTAATAAGCCCATCTTCAATCAGTATTTCTTGATTTTTTTTCAGGTTTTTAATTATATTAATCTTATCTATAAAAATCGGATTTTCATCTCCTTTAAGAATATCAGCTCCAATTTCATAAATATAAATATCGCTTCTTTTTTTTAATGAGATCTCTTTTTCTACATTTATTCTAATTCTAGGACCCTGCAAATCAGCCAAAATTGCGACATTGGCACCCAACTCATCAGAAACTTTTTTTACTCTCCTTATAGCCATTCTATGCCAACTATACTCTCCATGAGAAAAATTAAAACGAGCTACATTCATCCCTGCTTTTATCATTGACTTAAGACTTTTTTCGCTCTCAGAAGCAGGGCCTATTGTTGCAACTATTTTAGTTCTTTTATTGCTAAAATTAAAGTTTTTTGCAGGTTTCTTTTTCATATTTTTCTTTTTCACTTTTATTTTTTTTAATGCCATAAATTTATTATAAACCAAAACAAGCATCTTTAAAAGATGCTTGTTTTAACTCAGACAAAATAGTTAAAAAACAACTATTTTATCAACTCAAAACCTCCAATGAGCGGTAATTTCTTCATTTCTCCGTTAGCAGAATTTATAATTCCCATAATCATGAAAACAACTCCTGCAACCATCACTAGGGGTAAAATTATAAGACCTATAAGAATTATTGACAAAAGCGTACCTACAATTTGTCCAATTACCCAAAAAAGTAACAGATTTAACTGTTGGTTAGCGTGGAATTTTGCAAATGTATTATTTTTTGCATCAGTTACCAACGGAATAAAAAATAAAATAGGAATAATGTAGCCCACTATAGCCAAAGCTTTATGAGAATCAACATCAGCGCTTTCTGCATTCGTATCCGACCCCTTGTTTTCTTCCGCTTTCATGGCTTCATTGGTAGTGTCTTCTGGAGCAAAACTATTCTTCTCACTACCTGCATCCCCACTCTCCTCATTTTGATTAGGCATTTCTGCATGTTCTTCACTTTTATTTTCAATACCCTCTTCTGTTTGATTTATTTTTTTCTCTTCCATATAAACACCTCCTTTCTTAATAAATTATTTAAAAATTAGAATTGCGGTAAGCCCGCTGGTATTTGTCCATCAAGATCATTTATCAAATCTTGCTGTTCTTTTAACATCTGACATTGATCTATAAACTTTATGTTATCTGGAACAGCAAACTCCACGCTATCAACCTCTTGGCATTCAACATCAGTAGCTCCATCAAAAAGATCTGCATAGTCCTTGTCCAAATCCTCAAATTTTGCAATATCTTCCATGTTTTCTTCAGATCCACTATTATTATCAAGATCTTTTAAGCAGTCCGTATTAATCTTTATCCCCTGTGAAGAACCTTCTTCCCAGCTATAAGAAATTTTTCCATCAAAAATAGAGTAATTCTTTTTTCCATCAGATAAAAATTCTGTTTTATACTTATCCCCCTCTATATAGGTCTTAACCTCCACATCAAGATTATCTTCATTTGATTTGTAAGCACAAACCAGCGTCTTATCCTTGCTTAGCGAATCTTTTATAGAATTCAATATTCCCGATTCTTTTTCCTGACTCCCATCTGACATCTCTTCTTTACTAGTGGACTGGGCTGGACTGTTCTGATCTTTATTGATACTCTCATCTTTGTTTGTACAACCACTTAATGTTATGATTATCAGAAATATTATCGTTAAAAAAATTATTTTTTTCATATTTTTATTCTTGACTTAATCAATAAAATATTTTTATACTATTAATCAAACCTGTTTCTTGCTTATATTTTAATTCTAACATGTGAGTATTTAAAATCAATCAAATATTTCACTTAATACTTTATTTTTATTCTGCAATGTCTTTGAAGAAAATTCTATTAAATCAATATTATCATCACCAATCTCATTCTTAATTGATTCTATTACTTTCTTAACTAGGCTTTTCTTAATTTTATCAATTTTATTTACAACAATAACAAAGTCAATTTTTTCTTCTTTTAATAAATTTATCATATCTCTATCAAATTCTTTAATACCAGCCTTGCTGTCAATAACTAAAATAACTTTTTTTGGCTTTGAATCAGCATAACTCAAATACCACACAATCATCTTTCTCATCTTTTCTCTTCTTTTTTTTGAGATCTTAGCAAAGCCATATCCAGGCAAATCCACAAAATAAATATTTTCATTTACTAAGAAAAAGTTTATTTCTTGTGTTCGTCCCGGGTTAGAGCTTGATCTAGCCAAATCTTTCTTTCCCACCAAAGAATTTATAAGAGTTGATTTTCCTACGTTAGATCTTCCAACAAAAGCTACCTGAGGTTTTTCACCTAAAAGTATTTCATTGGTTCCTACAATTCCTCTCGTAAACTCAGCTGATTTTACATTATACATATATTTTATTAACTAATTTGATGTTGCCAAAGTTCATAATACTTTCCCTTTTTATTAAGAAGATCCTTGTGACCCCCATCTTCTACGATTTTTCCATTATCAAAAACTATTATTCTATCCATTTGTTTAAGTGTACTTAATCTATGAGCAATTACAATAGTGGTCCTATTTCTCATAAGCTCCTCTAAAGCACTTTGAATAAGTTTTTCCGACCTAGAGTCCAGAGAGCTAGTTGCTTCGTCTAAAACTAAAATTGGAGCTTTTTTCAATATAGCTCTAGATATCATTATACGCTGTTTTTGACCGCCAGAAAGCTTAATACCTTTCTCTCCTACTAGAGTATCATAGCCTTGGGGTAATTTTTCGATAAAGTCAGTCGCATGCGCTCTTTTAACCGCAACTCTCATCTCCTCCTCTGAAGCATCTGAATTTCCATATTTGATATTTTCTCTAAGTGATCGATGAAAAAGAAGCGGTTCTTGCGGAACATAAGCAATCGCTCTGCGCAAATCGTCTTGACGCAAGCAGGCAATATTTTCGCCATCAATCACTATCTTTCCATCTTCCGGCTCCACAAAACGAAGCAATAGACTTACAAAAGTCGATTTTCCGGCTCCGGACTCTCCCACTAGTCCAACCTTTTGTCCCGATTCAATACTGAGGGATAAACTTTCAAACACTGACTCAGACTCATCTTCTTCGTATTGAAAACGAACTTTTTTAAAAGCAATGCTTCCTTTAGTAATATTGGTTTTTTTGGATTTATCATAATCTGTAATTCCATGCCCTAGAAATACCTCCTCGAGTCCTTCTTTGAGTTGACCATACTGCTCCATAAAACGATTAAAAGACATGCTTAAAAATTGTAAATCTCCAAAAAGACCAGTGATCAGTATAATAAGCATTATTATATCTCCCACACTTACCATACCTTGCTGCCAAAAATGAATAGACGAAAAAATAAGAATAGCAAACATTGCTATTAAAACAGTATTACTTACTAATAAAACTTTTTCAAAAAAAGTCCAACTTTTTATATGTTTTTTCTTATATTCATTTAAAAGGCTACCATTATATTCAATTTCTCTTTCGGAAGCTACATTTTGTTTAACAGCTAAAATATTTACCAGGGTGTCCACCATGCCACCCCTAGATTCTGAAGCAGCTAGTGTTTTTTCCTTAGAGTACAAAGAGAGCTTTTTGGCAACAAGTGCGCTATAAACAATAGAAATTGAAATAAAAAATACAAAAATAAGTCCAATAATCAAATTAACCGTAAATGCTAAGATAATAGAAACCAAAAGCTTTACAAAAAGATCGAGAAAGTTCCAAAATATAATTGGAAAAATTGAACCCACTGCGTTAGAGATATTAAAAACCTTGTTTTGTAGTTTCCCACTGAGTCGATTAGCAAAGTATTGGGAACTATGGTAAATCAAATAATCAAAAGAAACTTGGGCAGCAAATTTTTCTAACCTAGGCATCCATCTAGATCCAATAAATCCTGAAATGCGAAAAAATGCAGTGCTAAGAAACATAAAAATAACCAACAAAAGCGCATAAAAATAAATGTCTTTTATATTGCCACTAAAATTACTAAGTAAGTCAGTGAGTTTCTTAACTACAAAAGATAGTTCCGTAATAATAATCCTACCAAAGATAACAGCTAAACCTAAAAATATCCCTGGAAGCATCTTTTTTCGCGCCACAAAAAACAAAAAGCCTCTTGGCTTGTATCTGAAATCTTGTAAATTTATTTTTTTCGATTTATTTGTCATAAATATGAATTGTGTGTTAAGTATATTGTATTTTGTATTGTGTATATGTACGAAAATCTATTTGAATTTTTCTTTTAGTGACTTTTTATAATAAAAATAAACAGGAAACAAATACATAATACTTGATACATAATACTTTATACATAATACTTTCTACAATTCTCCCCAGTTCAAACCAGTTTTTGTGTCTACCACCAAAGGAACTTTTAATTTATAAACATTCTCCATTATTTCTTTCATTTCTTTGGAAATTTTTTCTGCGTCTTTTTCTCGAACTTCTAAAATTATTTCATCATGAACTTGCAGTATCATCTTCACAAAATTATTTTTTTTATATTTTTCATAAACTTTTATCATAGCTAGCTTCATTATATCTGCGGCCAATCCCTGAATTGGCATATTAACTGCCATTCTTTCGGCGCCAGCTTGAACTTGAAAATTAGGAGAATTTATTTCAGGAAGATACCTTCTTCTCCCTAATTCTGTCTCCACATAACCTTTTTCCTTAGCCTCTTCTTTGGTCTTTCTAATAAAATCAGCTACTCCTGAAAATTCCTTCATATAGGCTGAAATAAACTCCTTAGCTTCTTTGACTTCTATCTTGGCTGACTGCGAAAATCCGAAACTTCCCATTCCGTAGATTACACCAAAGTTCAAAGCTTTAGCCTGACTTCTCATCTTTTGAGTCACCTTAGAATGAGTCACATCATTTACTTGAGCTGCTGTCTTGGTATGTATATCAGCGCCCTCCCAAAAAGCTTCCGTCATCTTCTTGTCCCCGCTCATGTGTGCCATTACTCGAAGATCAATTTGCGAATAATCAGCTGAAATCAGCAAATTACCCTCTTTTGCTTCAAAAGCTGTTCGGATAACTTTTCCCAATTCAGTTCTTATGGGTATATTTTGCAAATTAGGGTTCTCTGACGACAATCTGCCTGTTGATGTTACAGCTTGATTGAAGGTTGAGTGAATTCTTTTTCCTTTTTTTGCTAATTCATACAAATTATCTAAATAGGTTGTTTTTAGCTTAAAAATCTCCCTGTATTCCTCAATTTTTTTAATAATCTTGTGCTCCCCTCTGATTTTATTTAATTCAGAAGCGGCAGTCGAATAACCGGTTTTAGTTTTCTTTATGCCTTCTGTAGGAATGTTCATCTTCTCAAACAGTATTTTTTGCAACTGATTAGGGGAATTAATATTAAGCTCTTCTCCTGCCATATCTTGAATTTCTCTTTCTAGGTTCTCAATACGCTTTTCTATTTTTTCATTAACTCCTTTAAGGATAATCTCGTTTACCCTGACACCGTTCTCCTCTATCTCTGCTAAGATCTCCACCAAAGGCATCTCTACTTCATAAAAAAGACTCGATAAACTGTTTACCCTTGCTTTGTTTTGTTTTTCACTTATTTTTTCTATCTTTTCACTTACTATTTCCTTAAGCTTCCAGATATAGTCAACTTTTTGACACAACTTTTCTCCTTTTTTTTTACTAGAAAATGAATCTAAGCTAATTTGACCCTTCTCTTCTTCTTGAAATTCTTCCTCTAACTCCTCAAAGACAACACTCTCAATGTCAATTTTTTCACCTGAATGCAACAGATAATAACCCAAAAGAACGTCAAAATAAAGCCCGCCAAGTTTTATACCCTTTTGCTTAAAAAATTTATAATCTCTTTTCATGTTCCACCCTACTTTTGCTATACCATCATCCTCCAAAATATTCCTTATTTTCTCCACATTATCACTCTTTAGCTCAAAAAAATTGACTCGGCCAGTTTTCCAAGAAAAAGCGATTCCTCCATCTTCAGATGCCAGAGCTATTTCTTTTTGTTTTTTTACTTCTTCAATAAAACTATCAACATCCTTATCTTTAATAGTTTCATATTTAAAATCCTTAACTCCATTAAGTACTTTCTTTTTCTTTAAATACCCTTCTTCCTTTGGTAATTCTTTCTCGTTGAAAGCTCTTTTTATAAGGCTATAAAAATTGAGTTCTTGAAATAATTTTCGCACCTCCTGCTCATCAAAATCATGAGTTTTGCATTTTTCCAGATCAAAATCGATATCTACATCTGTTTTAATTGTTCCCAGACTCTTTGAAAGAAATGCCTGTGCTTTATCTTTTTCAAGCTTATCTCTTACAACTCCTTTAATATTTTCAATGTTTTTATAAACGCTCTCTAATGTTCCGTATTCTTTAAGTAAATTTATAGCCCCTTTTTCTCCTATGCCCTTAACACCGGGGATATTGTCACTGGCATCTCCACGGAGACCCTTGAAATCCTTGAGCTGCTCCGGAGTAAGTTCATAGCGATCATATACTGCTTTCTTATCATAAAGAACAGCCTTACTGAGTCCTCGACTCATTGTATAAACTTTTGTTTTATCATCAATTAACTGCAAAGTATCCAAATCCCCCGTAACAATAACAGTTTCAATGTCTATGTTACGTGTTTCATGTTCTATGTTACGTGCTATGCTTCCTATTACATCATCCGCTTCAAACCCTTCTTTCTCATAAATCGGAATACCAAAAGCCCTCACCACTTCCTTCACTCGGTCTATCTGATGATAGAGCTCGTCTGGGGCTTTTACTCTGGTAGCCTTGTAATCCTTGAACTGATCGTGACGAAAAGTCGGTCCTTTGAGATCGAAGCTAACTGCGATATAGTCAGGCTTAAACTTATCCCTGACTGCTATCAAGGTTGATGAAAATCCATAAACCGCATTCACCAATTCGCCTTTCTTAGTAGTAAAAGGCGGCAAAGCATGAAAAGATCTATGAATAATAGCATTTCCATCCAATATAAGTAGTTTTTTAGTTTCCTTATTATTATTTTTCATATACTTTTAGTATAATGGGAATTTGGAAATAATACAAAACATGTATTAAGTATAAAGTATTATGTATTACGAATAGTGTAATAGGTATTGTGTATTTTGTATTACGTATTATGAACTATAAATTTAAATTTATTTAAAATACATCAAATATCCCCCAAAAAACACTCATCAATCATCCTCTCCACCTCTCCGAGGGGGAGATGTCCGCCGCGGCGGACAGAGGGGGTGTTAAAAAATAATTCCGAATACGACATCTCAATTGCTTATTAACAGTCATTTTATAAATAACATAAGTGCTATAACTTGCTGTGGAAAAACAAACCTGTCTAACATTATACAATTTCTAATTTTAAATACACCAATCTATGAAATTTGAACACATTAAGCCTGAGAATATTAAGAAGAATGATTTTGGCGCAATCATTGTCCAAAATCTATTTGACGAAGATGGTTACGACAAATTTTCCATTGCCAAAATTAAAATTATAGGAGAACAGAATTTTGGATTAGATACTGAAAATGATACGGCTTATTATGTTCTTGAAGGTGATGGTAAATTTTATATTGAAGATGATATATTGGAAGTCAAAAAGGAGATACTGTTTTTATTCCTAAAAACACCAAATACAAAGACTCTGGACAACTGACATTGTTAGCAATATCTGTTCCAAAGTTTAATAGAGATAAAAGAATTCGATTTGATAACGAATAAATAATATTCGACTCAAGAATTCACACTTCAATATTTTTTATGTGAATTTGCATCCAAGCAAAACATGCTACACTTTACACAAAAAAAATAAATAATTTTAACTAAAAGTTTGAGAAAATACCCATTTACATAGGTATTTTACTTTTTTATTCCAAATTCAGTCCACTTTCTTCCAGTGCTTTGTTTATTTTATCATTTTCTTTCTGCACACTGTCTCCTATCTTTTCTTTCGAGTTTTCATAAGTATTCACCATGCTATCAGGATTGAGTGGGTTTATAGTGTCTTTACCAAAGTTTTCTTCTATTGCTTCCTGGCCACAACCTGAAAGAAATATTGTTAAAATAATCACAAGCGAAAGTTTTGATATATTTTTCATATGTTTTTAACTTTAAAAAATGCTTAAATGTTTAGATGCTTAAATGATACATTATTATTACCTTATCCCTATCTCCTCAATCACCACATCTTGTGTTGGATGACTATTTTCATCAATTCTCACCTTTTCTATCTTATCCACTGTGTCCATACCTTCAAAAACTTTTCCAAAATTAGTATGTTTTCCGTCTAGATGCGGAGTCTCTGCGGAAGTTACGATGAAAAATTGTGATCCATTTGTATTAACGCCAGAATTAGCCATCGCCAAAGATCCTCTTACCAGTTTATGATCATTTATTTCGTCATCAAACTTGTATCCTGGACCTCCTATTCCATCATCAGTCCAATCATTATCTTTGGAGTTGGGATCACCAGCTTGAATCATAAATCCTTCAATTACGCGATGAAATTTGGTATCATCATAAAATCCTTCATCTGCCAAACGAAGAAAGTTGCCCACAGCTTGCGGAGCATCTTCGTTAAAAAATTCCACCCTAATATCTCCATAGTTAGTAACTATTGTTGCTTTAGAATATTTTTCAGCATAATCAAGGTTTTCTTCTTTCTTCTCCTCGCCAATTTCTTTTAAAACTGAAGAGTTGTCTATTTTTTCCTTTTTTACTTCCTTTTTTATCGGAGTTTTCTGAGAAGATGTTAGTCCTTGAGACCCCAACTGACTGTCTTTTTGAGATGTCTCCTCTTTTTTTTCCATATCCAACTTTTTTATAAATTCTTTTTTTTCTTCATTATTTCCATTAAGATCATCTTCGGGTGTAAGAAAGGTACATCCTCCTAGAAAAAATATCGCCGAAAAAATAAAAACACTAAATAATACTATTTTTTTCATTTTTCTTAAAATAAGCTTAAAAAATTTATTATTCTCAAAAATATCTATACATATTTCACAACATCAACCTAAATATGCTTCAACAAATATTGCAACTCTATTTAATTATAAGAATAAAAAGCAAACACGTAAACCCTATTTACATTTATTAAATACAATACTCCTTTTTTCCTCATCAATTAATTCAAAACTTATTTCAATACGTTTTGATGGCAATATTTTTTTTAATTTATTTGGCCATTCTATAATCACAACATTGTTATTGTCACTTGTGAATTCTTCCCAGCCCAAATCCAGAATACTCTCCATGTCAACTCTGTAGGTGTCTATGTGATAAATATTTCTTATTTGAACTTTGTTTACTTGATAATTTTTCATCACCAAAAAAGTCGGGCTAGTATATGGCCCCTTAGCTCCTAAGCCCTCTAATAATCCTTGAGAAAAAGTTGTCTTTCCTGTTCCCAGGTCTCCCTCCAAACAAATAACTTCTCCTCCTTGAAAATTCTTGGCAAAATTTTTACCTAAATCTCTAGTTTCCTTTGTAGAATTAGTTACAATTTTATTCATGTATAGTTATTATGTATTAAATATTACATGCAGCGCTTTAAAAAATATTGATGATTAATATATAAATCCAATCAATATACATAATACATCATACTTAATGCAAAATACATACCAATCAATCTGTCTTAAATCTATATTGAATACTTTCTGCAATATGGTGCGGCAAGATGCTTTCTTCTTGTGCCAAATCCGCTATGGTTCTGGATATTTTTATAATACGATAATAAGATCGGGCACTAAGTCCCATAGTAGAAACAGCTACTCTAAGAAGCTCTATTGATTTTTGATCGAGTGGGCAAAACTCCTTGATTTGGTTAGAACTCATCTCACTATTGGTTAGACTGCTTGTATTCTTAAATCTTTTTTTCTGAATTTGACGAGCTTTTTCTATCTTTATCCTAATTTCATCGCTAGTTTCTCCAACAGAGTCATTTTGAAGTTTTTCAAATTTAAGACGAGGAACCTCTATCTGTAAATCGATTCTATCCAATATTGGTCCTGATATCTTTCTTTGATATTTTACTACTTGTGCAGCACTGCAAGAACACATTTTTTCTGGGTCAGTTGCATTTCCACAAGGACAAGGATTCATAGCAGCCACTAAAGTAAATCTAGCTGGAAAATTAAGAGTTCCCTTAGCTCTAGAGACTGTAACAACTCCATCTTCCAGGGGCTGCCTAAGATTTTCCATAACGTTTTTGGGAAATTCTGCAAACTCATCAAGGAAAAGAACGCCTCTGTGAGAAAGACTTATCTCTCCTGGGCGCGGATAAGTTCCACCACCAACCAAAGACACCGCACTGGCACTATGATGAGGTGATCGAAATGGTCTTTGCGTTATCAGTGGATTTTCCTTGGTAAGATTTCCCGAAATAGAAAATATTTTAGTTATCTCCAAAGCCTCTTCAATTGTTAATTCTGGCAATATTGATGCCATGGCTTTAGCTAAAAGCGTTTTACCCGAACCAGGTGGTCCATTCATAATCACATTGTGTCCTCCAGCAGCAGCTATCTCCAGAGCTCTCTTGGCATGATCTTGACCTTTAACATGTGCCATATCTACTATGGCATCATTCCTCTTAAAAAGCTCTTCATTATTAGTTTCTGAAAATGGCTCTATGATTGTATCCCCTTTTAAATGCAAAGATAGGTCATATAAATTTTCAACAGGAATTATTTTTATTCCGTCTACCACACTTGCTTCCTTGGCATTTTCGCTAGGAACGTACAGCTCTTTAAAACCCTTCTCTTTAGCCATAAGAGCAATAGGTAAAACACCATGAACAGCTCTCGCTTTTCCATTTAGAGAAAGCTCTCCTAAAAAAATCTTTTTATCAACATCAAAATTAAGCTGCTTGGAAATTAACAAAAAACCCAGTGCAATGGGAATATCATAAATAGGACTATTTTTGGGCAAATCAGCTGGAGCTAAGTTCACGGTTATTCTTCCACACTGATGTGGCGGCTTGAATCCGCTATTTTTTACAGCACTACTGGCCCTGTCTCTAGACTCCTTAATAGACGCATCTGGAAGACCTACAATCGTAAAATTGTGCAGTCCTTGGGAAATAATATCTACCTCTACCTCTACTATTTCACTATTTAATCCAATAGTGGCGGCTGAAAAAACTTTTGAAGACATCTTGTTTTAATTTTTAATTTATTATTAAAATTTAATTCTAAATCCAAAATAATAAATTTGAAGAATAAATATTTATTTTTATTTTTTAACTTTCAATCCTAAACTTTGAACTATTATTAGTATAGCACCAATAACAATAAATGTATCCGCCAAATTGAAAAGTGGATAGTTAAAAATCCTAATATCAATAAAATCAATTACACATCCCAAATAAATCCTGTCGATTACATTAGAAAAAGCGCCTGCAAGTACCATAATCAAGGGACATCTATGGTCTTGATTTTTAAAAATATAATAAAAAATGCTTCCTATTATAAATAACCACAAAATCCAAAAGATTGTATTATTTATATCCAAACCAAAAGAAATCCCTTTGTTGCAGATATAAAAACCGTCTTGAAGACGGATTGTATTTTTGATTAGCTGATCAGCGAAAATCAGCGAAAAAAATAAAGAAATAATTCCTATAATATTTTTTTTCATCTTTTATTATCTAAAAGTAGTTTAACAGCGATGTATCTGGGTTTAATAATTTTTCTAGATTCTTCAAAATGAAGCTGATTCCACTTTCTCTCCAATTTTTCCAAAACAGATTTACGAGCTTCTTCTTGAGTCTTGTTTTCATATACCAATGCCGCCTTAAATATGCCTGATATATTGTCAAAATTAGCCAATGCATCAGCATCAGCAATTATCTTTTCTTCAATATTTTTCCTACTTCTTCTTTGAGACCCCCTATGATTTAAGATGCATTTTTTTACAAGCTCTATTTTATCGATGGGATATTTAAGCTCCTTTAATTTTTTCTCAGCAATTTTCACACCTGTTTCATGATGATTTTCTCTGCCTACAATAATCGAACCAATATCATGTAACCAAGCTGCTATTATTAAAACCTCCTGATCTCTTCCAAATTCTTTATTCAAACTCTCAACATAACTAACTACAATTTTAAAATGATTATCAAAAGGTTCGTATCCATATTTACTAGTAGGTTTCCTACATTCTTTTTCTACAAATATCTTTATTTCATCAGTTATTTTCATAACAAAACTAACCCTTATCAGCGCAAACCATACACCTTTTAGCAGAAGGGTTTATCTTTAGGCGCTCCTTCTTGATTTCTCCTTCACACTCCTCACAAGTACCATAAGTTCCTTTTTTAATTTTATCTAAAGCTATGTCAACAGCATTCAATTTATCCTCAAGTGTTTTTTCTACAGCAACATTTCCCACATAACCCTCAACTTCAGTAGCATTTTCATCTCTATGAGAGCCCATATCCTCATACTTAGCTTTATAATCACCACTATCATCACTTGGTTCAGCTATTTTTTCCAACTCTTCTTTCAACGCATTTCTCTCCTCTTTTAAATCTTTTTCTATTTTCCCCAACTCTTCTTTGTTTAAAGTCATAATTTTATTAAAATGGTTAAAATAATTATTTCAATTCAAACCATTTCATATTTTTACTTGCTTAATGTTTGTAGCTATATTTTAGCAATTAGCCCATAAACTGTCTATAGGCAGTCCCTATGAGTTACCTGCCTACCGGACAGGCAGGCGAACACATATGAAATTACGAACTTGATATTTCTAACTACTTCCTGTCTTCACAAATCTTTCAAATAGTGATTCGTACATTCGTAAAATTCGTATTTCGTAGATACAAAAAAACACCCTAAGAATGATGGGTGGTAATAAAGTATGGAAACCGGGCGAAGCTACGCCCAAATATAATAATATGGCTGCGACGCCCGGTGTTTATCATGTATCAACATGTAAACCGGAAACGCCTTAGCCCGGGTGAGAGGCATCAGATGTTATAGGTTACATGTATTTTGTATACATGCTTCTTTACTTCTACTTTTCTCTGGCACTTGGCCTTTTTAAAGAACTTGTTTTTTATGTTTATTTTTGTTTTTAAAATATTTTTGTTTTTGTTTTTGTTTAGTGTCGTTGACACTAGTTGATCAATGGAGAATAGTAGAAGAAATCTATATCCAAAACGTATTGGCTACAAATTTCTTCCACTTTTTATTAAATTGTCAAAATTACCACTTATCTAAATCAATTATAGCAGAAAAATACCCCTTAGTCAATCCACAAACCCGTTAACCCTTATTTTATAGGGTTTTTTAAAAATAACAAAAAATTGACAGTATTTTTTATAATTTTTTATAAAAATTATCACAAAAAAACTCCGTTTTAACCCCCACTTATCCACATCTTATTAACAATTTAGGTTTTTTCTTCGATTAAGGAGTTATTATTGTCTCTCCGTCACCCCCATTATCATTGATTGAGACACTTTTATGAAAAATATCCCTAGATTCTTCATTTTCAGGCCCCATATCATCGCCAATAATAGCACTGCCAATTATTCCGTTGAGAACTCTGTCAATAATCATCCTACCGCTCTCTTTGTTTGTAGCAATCATTAAAAGATGACCTATAGTAGCGTAGTCTATAGAAGTATTCTCATTCATATTTAAGTACCTGATATTAATATCTTTATAAGTACTACTACTAAAAGGTTGATCGGACACCTCTTCTTCAGTAACACTAAGCTCAAAAAGAGGATTTAATGATTTAACCAGCAAGTCTTCTTCTTTTTTCATATCCTCATACGCAAATACTGGATCCAAGACGCCCAACAAGATCCCGACTCTTTCAATATCTCCTTTCTTGTAAAGATATATTGAAAAATCTCCACTTAGATTATTTTTATCCAAATATCCCAGGTCAATGCCCATGACTTCAGTAAATAGATCAAGAGTAAACGGGTTATTACTCTCACTTACCAAAGAAAATTCCAATAAGTCATAACCCAAATTATCCATTTTTATGAATTTTTCATCGAACGCTTCTCTGATAGATTGCTTATTGATATTTTCTTTTGAAATAGTTATCAAATTAACTTCTTTGGAAAAAATATCTTCTTCAGGATTGACCTCTTCTTCAGTAACCACAGGTTTTTCCACATAACTATCTTTTGTATAGTAAATCCATCCAAAATAAGCGGCAACTCCAATCAAAATAAGAAAAATAAACGGAATAATTTGAGCAAACCTATTTCTCTTTCTTCCAAAACTACTCTTATCTGTAATTTCTATATTTTTACCCCCATCACTATTACTATCACTCTCGCTGTCAACCTTAGATTTTTCAGGTAAGCTATTATTACCTAACCCTATCGAGTTATCTTCAACACCAACGGTGATGTTTTTTGCTGATTTCGGCATTTGATAATTATTTTTTTTCAAATCATTTTCTGAAGGTGTGGAGGGCACGCTCTTTGCTCTATTTTGCTTATCATCAGAAATATGCTTCTTATTCAAATCAACAGCACTCTCCTGAAAACCTCTAGAGTGAGGATCTTTGGTATTTCCAAAATCTCTATTTGAACCAAGCTTATCTTCATCTATTTTTTTCTCCAGAGAACGACCCAACTCAGTCTCCTTGGGTTGATTATTTTGCTTATTAGTCAAAAAGGGACTATTGTTTTTTTGCTTTACCGATGACGCATCATCACTAGCATCAATCTGATCCATTGAATTTTTTCCGATATTTAAATCAAGATCATCCTGCATTGTGTGCATAGATACATTATCTTTACTATTTTTTGTGTCTTGTGTTTTTTTATTTTTTTTATTTTTACCGAACATATTTAAAAGTAAGTTTATTATGTTAGTTCTTTATATTTATTTTATACTAATAAAGAATTATTGTAAAACATATTTTTAGAAGTGACAAGACTTGTTATTATTTTAAAATAAAAATTAAGTTTTTATTTTCACAAAAAAACAGCTCTGAAAAATTAGAGCTGTTTTTTTATAGCAAGTTTGCATTTAATTTATTTAGTTTTCAATATTCTTCATAGAAAGACTAATCCTCCCGTTTTTATCGATTTCTTTCACTTTAACAGGAACAATATCTCCAACCTTTACTATATCTTCCACTTTTTCAACTCTTTTATCAGAAAGCTCCGAAATATGAATAAGACCATCTTGTCCTGGAATAAGTTCTGCAAAAGCGCCAAAGTCCATGATTTTAACAACTCTAGCGTTAAAATTCTCTCCGGCTTTTACTTCTCTAGTTAAGTTTTTAACCCATTCTTCTGCCTTAGTCGCTGATGCCTGGTCTGGAGAAGTTATAAATACACTACCATCATCTTCAATATCAATTTGAACGCCAGTCTCATCAATTATTTCATTGATAACTTTTCCGCCTGGTCCGATAACATCTCTGATTTTGTCAGGATTTATCTTTAAGGTAATGATTCTTGGAGCATAAGCACTCATTTCTGTTCTAAACTCTGGTATAGCCTTAAGCATTTCTCCCATTATAAACATTCTACTTTCTCTTGATTGTGATAAAACACTTTTTAGCATATCAATAGTAACACCATCAAGTTTTACATCCATTTGTAAGGCAGTAATTCCTTTTTCTGTTCCAGCTGCTTTAAAATCCATGTCTCCATAATGATCCTCCATTCCTTGAATATCACTAAGAACCTTATACTCACTTTCGTCACTTCCTACAATTATACCCATTGCAATTCCACTAACTGGTCTCTTGATTGGGACCCCGGCATCCATCAAGGAAAGAGTTGACCCACAGGTTGAAGCCATAGAAGATGAGCCATTGGACTCAAGAACTTCTGAAACTAAAAGTATCGTATAAGGAAAATCATCTTTAGAGGGAAGAATTGGAACAATTGCTTTTTCCGCAAGTGCTCCATGCCCAATCTCTCTTCTTCCTGGACCTCTCATAAAACGCACCTCTCCAACTGAATAAGGCGGGAAGTTGTAGTGATGAATATATCTTTTCTTGGTATCAACTTCCATGGTGTCTATTATCTGCTCATCTCCAGGAGAACCCAGAGTGGTAACTGTAAGAGCCTGTGTTTCCCCACGAGTAAAAAGTCCTGTTCCATGAGTTCTTGGTAAAACACCTGTTTGAATAGTGATTTTTCTAACCTCTTTCAACTCTCTGCCATCTGGACGTTTTTCACTCTTAATTATATTTTTATGCACTATTTCGTCACAAAGCTCATCTAAAACAATATTCATTATATCCTTCTTAGTAGCGATGTCTTCAGGATAAGTCTCCTCTATATAAGACAAAACTTTTTCCTTAATTTCACCCACAGCTTTCTCCATTTTTTTCTTTTCTTTTATGTAAAGAACTTCTTCAAGATTTTCCTTTAAGCACAATTCTTTTATTTTCTCCTCAAAATCAGCCTCTCCCTGAACAAGAGTTGGTTCAGATTTTTCTTTACCAACTTCCTTTTGAATATCTTTTATAAAAGTAGCTATTTTGGAAAGTGCTTTTTGACCAAACTCAAAAGCCTCGAGCATTTCCTCTTCTGGAATTTCTTTAGCTCCAGATTCTATCATATTAGTTTTAGTTTCAGTTCCAGCCATTACCAAATTCAAGTCTCCTTCATGTAAGTCGCCATTTACCGGATTCAAAACTAATTCTCCATTAACTTTACCAACTTTTACCGCTCCGACAGGTCCGCTCCAAGGAATATTTGAAATAGAAAGTGCAGCAGAGGCTCCGATCATAGAAACAATATCCGGATCATTTTCTCCATCAATAGAAAGAACTGTTATTACAACTTGAACCTCATTTCGCATTCTTCCATTAAAAAGAGGTCTGATTGTTCTGTCCACCATTCTTCCTGTCAAAACAGCTTCATCAGAAGGGCGTCCCTCTCTTTTTATAAAACGAGATCCTTTAATCTTTCCAGCTGCATAAAATCTCTCTTCGTAATCAACCATAAGTGGAAAATAGCTCATGTTATTAGCAGCTCTTTCGCTCATAACAGCCGTTGCCAAAATAACTGTATCACCATAACTAACTTTTACCGCACCGCTAGCTTGTTTAGCCAAAACACCCGTTTCAATAACGAGTTCGCGTCCCCCTATTTGTAAGGACCATTTTTTTGGTTCCATATTTTTTTGTAAAAATGCTAAATGAAAGATTCTTGAAACATGGAATTTTATAATATACTAACAAAAATAACTATTCGAGTTATTCGAGTGCTCATTAGTATATTCGGGTCGCTACTATAAAATTTCAGGTTTCAAGTATTTTAGACTCTTTCAAAGAACAATTTTTGTTAAATTATTAATATTAGCTCCCTGTAGCATAGTTTAAATAAGCGAAAATGTCAATTTTAAAAATATTACTTTTAAGTTCAATACTTGTTCTTAAAATCAAAAAACCGATTTAAAAACAGAACCGAAATGGCCCTGTTTTTAAATATTTTGCGGAAGCGAAGGGATTTCTCCTCGCTCCGACTCAGAGCCTGGGCGCTACACACAGAAAGCTCGCACTTGCTCACTTCCTACTCACGCCCTTCTCGTCCTGAGTTCATTTATACAAGTTTAAAAAACAGGATATAACATCCTGTTTTTTAAACTTTGCGGGGCTTAGTGAACGAGATTATAACTTTCTTCAAGGAATATGAAGGATATTATTATATTCCGAAGTTATAAACCTACTACAATAATTATATCCCAAGCTTTCTGCTACAGTGGCGGATTTGGTTAATAAACTACTTAAGCGGGCAAGTACACGCAGTTAGAACTGGGCTTAGGGAGAATCCAATATTTTTTCAATCTTTGGATTATCAATTTATATTAAAAATTCTTTTAAGCAAGTTTTTATTTTCGTCTGGATTATCCCCGTAAGAGTTCGCTTTATCATTTCCAGCTTTGAATAAAGCCAATATACCTATAATAATATTAGCTAACGGAATGAATGCCAACAATAAAGTAAAGCCAGAATAACCAATGTCGTGCAATCTTCTCACATTCAATCCTAGCCAAATTACCGCCACATTTAAAATTAAAACAGATGAACCAGCTAAACAAATACCAAGGACTAAGTCAATACTCTTATCTGATGTGTGGTCTAATAAGAGGGCTGATATAGCGGTACATCCAAGTATGACTAAAAAAAGTAAGGACATAAGTATTATATCACCTGCAAAGTAATCCCCCCTGCCAACTCTTCCAGAGAAAGTTTTCTTAATAAAATAAAAATATTTTACTACTGTTGAACGCTCGTTGTCTATGGTTTTTTTGTTTTTTAAATCATCGCTTGAAATTAGTTCCGACTCTTTCTTGATCCATTCACCACAATATCTGCATTTTTTAGCATCATCTTGAATTTCTTCAGCACAAAATTTACATTTTTTCATATTTTTTAATTAATATTTATCTCTTAAAATTCTACTTCCAGCGTAATCCCTTTTTCGTGCATAAAGATACAAAAGAATAAAACATTATTACCTCAATTGTTGCTCCAATCGTTAATAAAGCAATGTTGTTTGTGGGGAGAATAAGTTTTCTGTTTATAATTTCTAAAACTAACGCTACTATAAACAGAAGTAATGCTTGGCGTTTAGTTAATCTATTGCTTTTGTGTGATGGCTCTTTCAGTTTTCCGTTATTGGGAGATATTTTCTTAATGGCAGGCAATGTAGCTGATTCTGCTTCCTTAATCTCTTTTGAATCATCCTCGGGACTGATTGCTCTAGCCGCTGATAAAGCTGCTTTTTCAGCTTTTTCTATTGACTTTAAATCTTCTTCGGTATATTTATATCCCATATTTTTATACTATCCCTAATTAGCGAGGATTACTTAAGTTTAATTATCTTTATTTTATAACTCGTTTAAAAACTTTTTAACAATTCCTCTCTCCAATCCTCATTATTGTATGACCAAATGGCTACCTCTGAATGATGAGAATAATATTTTTTAGCTACTTCTTTTGTTATCTCATCTTTTTCATCTTCCCAATTTTCCTTTTTAGTACTTAATATGCCAGCTACCAATCCCGTAACCCAAAGCGTATCCAGCATTTGTTCATCTTGTAGAATGTCATAAGTTAAAAAAACATGCCCCACTAACCTAAAAAGATGAGTTATTATAAAGGGTATTAATACGCATAATAAGTAAAGTTTATTATATACAAATGTCATACTTAGAGCGAAAATAATCCAAATCCAGAAACTTGTAGTGACCCAATATAGAATGTAAAAAAATTTCCAAATCAATTTCCCTTTTTTAAGCTCACTCAACCAACCACTAAACCATAAAAGCCAAACCTGAAAAGGATCCATAGACCTCTTGTAGGATATAAAAATTTTATTTTTTTTGTGTAATTCTTTTAGTTTCTGAAATTCTTTACTCATAATTATTTAAAATTATTAAAACATTAATTTTATTGCCAAAGCTATTAACCCTATAACTCCAATAATAATTCCCAAAGTTCCCCATAATGAGCTACTAGCAAATACCATATCTTTAACTTTTTCTTTTGTTGATGAATTAAACATGTCTTTTTCTATTAATTAAAAATACAAAAAATATAACTACAATAACATCGATTACTCCCCAAATAGACTTATCTCCTATGTAAATAGGGACAAGAGGATTAAAAAGTATCGCAATTATTACCAAAGACCAAAACCAAAAATCATTCTTCTTTATATTAAATAAACAATAAACATAGTATATGGATATTCCCGTTACTACTATTCGCAGAAATGTATAAAATCCATATGGCCAATTGAGAAAAGTTAGAAGCAATAGGATACAGGCAAAAATAGCTGGTAATTTATTAAATTGAATTTGGTTGGATTTTTCCATATTTTTAAATTAAAAATTTATTGGCAATCACTATCACAAGCGATTCCATCTTTATCTCCATCTCTTCTTGAGCATCCACAAATATTAAGTTGATATTGAGCTTCAGCACAAGAACTCATTTGAGAACAAGTCTTGCTACAATTACAAGAATACCTACTTTCTTGAATACTAGATTTTTCAACTACTCCACTATCTATTCCGTCAGTACATCCAGATAAGATAACTACGAAAAAAAGTATCATTGTAATTTTTACTATTTTATTTTTCATATTGTTTAATTATCTTTTTTAAT
>Ga0307980_1000356_pt1 | contig 21901 bp, 21 predicted proteins | sample OrgLakmetage1060_FD_201817 | JGI IMG/M metagenome (GOLD analysis project Ga0307980, IMG submission 201817) | Saline water microbial communities from Organic Lake, Antarctica - #1060 | ecosystem: Environmental > Aquatic > Non-marine Saline and Alkaline > Saline | place: Antarctica: Organic Lake... | reverse complement strand
CTTCGGAAAAGTCCGTCACTTCGCTGGCTGTGTGTGTGTGTGCTGTATCCGCTTTACCGCCTAGCGCTGATGTAATCTCTGCCTTTGTGTTATATCTAACATCGCCGCGTGCATCTGTATGATAAATTGAATGGTCGTCATCTGACAGCCCAGTTAGCAATCCATGGTCTGAAACACCACCACCACCGCCACCACCGCCACCACCAGCTATAATAGCTGCGTCAACATATTGTTTATTGGTAGCGTCTGTAGCCTCTATAGGATCGCCAAGCATTTCGATTTTATTACCGCGTGCTTCAAACGCTCCGCTGCCGTCAACATCAGTGGCCCCAAGCAATAGGGCGCGGTCAACCTCTGTCGCACGCTCTTGATCGTGCATGGTCAGCTTATCAAGCGCCCGTTCGTGGCTTTCGGCTGGAAAGTCATTGTACGCGATGTAATCGGTTTCTTGTGTGCTTGGAACGCTGCGATTGATAACAACGGTCTCACCTGTGATAGGTGCCGTGGTGAATGTAATCGCGCCGCCTGTCGGGTCATTAGCGCCCGTGACTGTGTAATCAGTGTTATAAGTCTTTACTGCTTCCGTGCCATCTGCTGCCCGCACAATGACGGATAGGTGAGGATCGCCGCTAAGTTCCGCTAGAAAATACGCATTAACATTGAACACCGTGCTGGTGTCATCGCCTGAATAACGGATTGGAAAAGGATTAGAAGAAACAGTCACAATAAAGCCACCTCAAAAAGAAGTTAACGCTGCTATCGCCCATCATACCGCCCCGCCGCCTTAATTGCAAATGATCGGGTGGTTATTGCGTATATTCTGGCAATCTATCGGGCTTAGTATCGCCGGGCTTCCACCAGTACTCTTGACCGTAATCGCGTTTAAACATTTTTTGCCTGCGCCGAAACTTAGCGTGCGCCTTGGGGTCTATCTGCTTTTGCAGCTCATCAACCACAATGCGCTCTATAGCAAGCCTTAAAAAGAAAGGCTTTGGAGCAAGATAGCGATAAGAGTAATCAGCTATTTCCATTGCAACACCAGTATCATCCCCTTGCACCGCCTGTTTTATATTACCAAAAGTTAAGTCAAGCGTATCAGTTGCAAGCCCCGCTGTTGGCCCCGATAAAGTTTGGCCTAACCCGCCACCATATGAATTAAGGTTTGAAAACAGGAAGTCACCAAAAATACCCAACCCACCCGACGCCAACAATGCCTTGCCCCAAAACTTCAAACCATCCTGTGATGTAGCATCCATGTTCATAGGGTCGCGCCCTTTGGCCATTTCGCGCACCTGCGTTGCTAACGCCCCAGCCATTGCCATAGGCACAACAAACGACGCTGCCACCCCTATGCGGCCTTTTAGCGTGGTCTGCATCATAGCCTTACGCCCAAATAGGAAATACATAGTTGCGGGGAAGTTTTTAAACTGCGCGCCGCTTCGCAATAGCTCCCCATAATAAGTACCGGGCTTGCTCGTTCCTATAAAAGTGGCTGATGCCTCAAGTGATGCAGAAGGCACGGCAAATTGTATCTCTGTGTTAATCATATCCATGAGCTTATCAGAAACCAAATCGCCCTTGTCAGTGCCGCGCATGGCGTTTGGCACAATAAACTGGCCGCCTTTAATATCTTGCTTCGGCTGTTTTTGCATAAACTTCCAGTCGCTTTCATCTATACCGTAATTATCCAGCGTCTTTTTAAACGCGCCGTCAAGCTCGTTAAAGTTCGTTTGCGCCTTGGTGGTCAAATGGTTCACCCACTCAATGCCATGCACGTTACGCGCTGCCTGTGTGTGAACCGATAGCCCATTAATCCGCATCATTGTGTCGGTATATTGCTGCGCAAACTCATGGCCGCTCATTTCGCCAAATATGCGCTCGGTTGCCATAGTGCTATTAATTGCCAGCTCGTTTACAATCCCCATCCGTTCCGCTAGCTCCCTGTCTTTTGAGCTTAGCGGGTTAAGCTGCTTCAAGTATTTCCTCGTCATACCCATTAATGGTAGTCCACTGTTAAGCCTAGCTAGGCGTGATGTCATGCCATCAGTTGGTGCAGCAAGTAAAGCAGTGGCCCCAAGAAAGTTTGCGCTCATAATACTACGCACCGATGATGGAAACTCACCAATCGCATCGCCCTCAATAATGCCATTTGCGCCTGTCATAATATGCCACATGGCTGAAAACTTATCCACGCGCTTTTGCGCTTTAACACCCGCCTTGCTTTTCTTGCCTTCCGTGCCAATGTCAATATCTGCTGCAATTTTTTTAGCCTTATCTTCTAGGGCTGTTTTCATGGCAGTAGGATTAGGGCCGAATACCTCCATCATGGCAATGTCACGGCTCATTTGGCTAACGTGGTTCACGATTAAATCAAACACCGTGCCTTCACCTGCCGCCTTGTGATAATCAAGCCAGTCTTTATCGTTGGTAAACTCAAACACGCGCTGTTGGTGCATACGGGTTGCCATTGCGCCCTTGCCTTTAAATTCGCCCGGTGTCAGTTTTACAGTGCCGTTAGTGATAATGGTTTTATATGAGTCGGCTAGAAACGCATCTTTATCTAAAATTCTACCACCCGTTTCAAAATCCTTCATTTTCGCCCAGTCAATTTTCGGCTCAATGAGCTTAATCCATGCTTGCTCGCCCATCTTTTTAATGGCCACTTTATTATGGTTATGCGGCAATCCAAAATTCTCGCGCTTCGGTATGTTCGCGCCTGCCTTATTGGCACGCAACCTTGCTTGCTCGAAAGTGTCGGCAATACCAGCCGCCATTGATTCCGCACCACGGTTGCCTGTCTTAATCCCGTGAAGCTCTGAAACTATCTCCGCTAACTCATTCGCTTTACGCTTTGCGGGATCATCTACCATCTTGCCAAACGTGGTGCTGTATTTGCGCGTGAAGTCTGTCATGTTTGAGAATAGCTGCCCCTTTACCGTATCTTCACGCGAAAAGAAGCTTGCGCCCTTATACTGGTTGTTAGGGTTTTCTATCATGCGCATCAACGCCTCGGCGGGGTCTTTCTTGCCACTGGCATTGCGGTAGTTTTCGATTGCGTCAAAGAGTTGTTTTTGCTTTTCCGCGCTCTTAATCACAATTTTCATTTTAGACTGTAGCTGAAACTCCGCCTCCTCAATAAGTGCTTTCTCGGCCATACCTTGCGCGGTCAAATCATCAGCGCCCTCTTTGCGCATAGCATCAACCATCTTATCATAGCGAGCTAATATCGCTTTTTTGCTTTGCGGCAAGCTATCGCCAAGGTTACGGGTTAAGCAGTCAATAAACGCACTCATATTGCACACACTTTCATCGCTTTAATCAAGCTAGTTTCATCATTAAGTTCTTTACGAAGTTTAGAGAATAGCACATTTTCCACAACATTATCGCCGCGCTCTATTTGAATAGACTGCTTTTCGCCCGTCATTTCCATCTCATTTAGCTGGCGTTCTAGTCCTGCTAATTCGCTGGCTTCATAATCTATATTAGCTTGCCGCTGCGCCGTTATATTTTCAGGATTGCGAATGTTCATGCGTGCTTCCATGCCGTTTCGCGCACTCAATGCATCATCTACATCAGCTTGCGCAAATCGGGTTTGGCCTTGTTCTGCTTCTTGTTTCAGCGCGGATTCAATGTCGGCTTTTGTAACTTCTTGTGGCGTAGCTTTTTCGGGAAAGTAGCCCTTTGTGTGTAATTCTTCTGCAATTAAAAGATCTTGTGCCTTAGTGGGTTTCTTAGCGTTAGCACTTGCTGAAATTTTACGCACTTCATTAAAGGCTTCTCGGATGGTTTTAGCGACTCGCCCCGTTAGCTGCTCAATATCTGCCGCCGTAAATTTCTGTTCTGCCTTGCCGCCGATAGAGTTAAAATATTCATCAGCCCTTACATTATCCAAATCAAACGTGTCTGCAATGCTGTCAAATTCAACCTTCGCAGCACTCGCGCTGATAGGCGGGAAAATGTCATCATCAATGGCGCGGCCTTGCGTAAATGCACTTTCCACTTCCGCTAGTTTCACATCTATTTCACGCGCAACGGCGGGTGATACGTTCTGCGTGATAGGTTCTTCCATTGCCTCGCGCTGCAATGCAAATTCCACGCTATTATCTGTCGTGCTGCCATCGCCCTTAAAGTCATCAAGCAACTTGCTGGCTGGCACTTGCTCCATCTTATTGCCATATTTCTGATATAGCTTGCGCACGCCCTTACCAGCCACTTCAGCGCCGCCACGCAATACACCCGCGCCCGCACCTGCCGCTAGAATGTTGGTGAGCATTTGACTGCTAGTTGTCTCAAGCCCAAGGTTTTGACGGTTTTGCGACACGCCCGTCACTTGGTTAATCGTCTCAACGCCTATTCCTACACCCGCTTCCGAACCTACGCGCATAGCAAAAGTTTTGCCGCCGCCGCCAAGTGGCAATGTTGCGAAGTTTAAAGGGTTCGTTTTAGGGTCTAAGCTCCCCACCATTGCCCCAATAAATCCCCCTACGCTACCCATAAAGGTTGAGCGTTCACCAACGCTTCCAGCCTCGCGCTCAATCTCCGCGCCTTCTTGCTGCACTCGTTGCTTTATCTGCTCTTGTGTTTGGATTTCGGGGTATTGTCCGTTTAAATCGGCAAGCTGTTGCTGGTAACGGCGCATTTGTTTTTCATAAGCCTTGGGGTCTGCATTCCCTGCCAGAATAGATGATACTACAGGGCGAGGTTTCTTAATATCTATGCCATAAAGCTCCTTAGCTTTACTGATATTCTCACGCTCATACTCGGCAAGCTTAACGTCATAACCGCGAAGGCTATCAACATAACGCTCATTATCTAATGCCGCTGAAAAGTTTTCACCGAACCCTGTCGTTTCGGGGTTTTCGCTGTAATCGTAACCCGCATAACTTATATTTTGAGTGCCTACAAACATTACTGGTATTTAATCCTATAAGGTTCATCACCTGCTTTCAGCAACCCATCAGGAAACTTTACAAGATATTCACCATTCCCCACTGTTATAAGTTCGGCTTGCTTGATGGTTTTAGCACTTACAGCGCGGCCACTAGCTGTCATTGGCGGCTTTCCGTTTGCGCTATATTGCTTAAGCGCGTTGTCATCCATATCATCTAACCAATCTTCAAACTCATTGGCGTAAACCCCCACAGGAACAACGATATTATTATCGTTATATTCTAATATCGAATCGGACTTATTGCCCAGCACCTCGTCCACGGCTTCGTTATAGGCGCGATCATCAAACGCCTCTGATTTCCCTTTTTGCATGGCGCGAACATAATAAAGCGCCGCCGCTGATTTTCTAACAGACTCGCCCGCCTCTGGGTTCGCTTGGTAAGCGTTGCCCATTTTATCGCGAAACGCCGCGTCGATCCCTTTAGTGTCAACTGCCTTCGGGTTTTCAGCAACATAACGCCGCCCACGCAATACATCCAGCGCGGTTTTCGAGCTTCCACCCACCGAAGTTAGGCCGCCAATATGCGCGAAAATTGCATCCTCTTCGCCTATTTGCTCGAATACCTTAACGGAGTTATTGCCGAAAGAGGAGTGCATGGAGTTAATCAAAGAAAGCTCTTGCTCTGGCCTCATACTAGGAAGGCCAGCGGTGAGGCTCTTAACTTCGCCTTTAGTGAGTGGTGCATAAGGTAGCCCGTACGCCTCATTAACAGATAAAGCGGATACGTTACGCGCCGTAAGAGCTTCACCAATATTGTCTAAGTCAGAGAAATTAACGGGGTCGCCACTAGCTAACCCCTCGCGCTGGGCAAAAGCCATCGGGTCATCAATGCGCGTTTTAAGCTCATTTTGGGCAGAGGATACCATTGTTTCGTAGTTCTTCTGCCTATTCGCGAACCCCTCGCCCGCTTTAGGCTTCGCATTGGTAATAAGTCCATTGATCTGCGCGGGAGTCATTCCCTTGATCGTGCCAGTGGTTGAGTTAAATATGTAATTCTGCTGGTACTCGTTCCACTTGAGCGGGGCAATATCTCCATAGGCTTTCTGAAAATCTCTCTCACTTAACTTGGCATCAGTCACGCCCGCTTGAACCATTGAGAGATTGTCGTTAATCGTGTTTTTAAGCTCGGCCTTGTACTTAACCTGCTTCCGGCTTTTTTCGGACTCGATCTTGTTTAACCAATTCTTTTGTTGGTCAATCGTTCCCATGTCAAAAATTGCGTTTCCGGTGACTGTGCCGCCGCCGCCCGCGATAACGCCTTTGACGTGTTCAAGGCGGTTCATCCATCCATTGTAGCTAGGGCCGTGTTTTTCGGGATCCATCGCGACAAGTCTATCATATTCCTTTTGACGTATATCAATAAGCTCGTCGGCTGTGGCTCCCGCCTGTGCGGCCTCGACTAGCTGGCGCTGTATTCCGAAGCGGTGGTTCGTGACTCCATCAGCCACGACAACCGCGACATCTGGATCCATTTTATCAATGCCGTTTTTGGCGATAATCTCCGTTTTGTAAAACGCCTTTGCCTTGTTACGGGCTTCTTCAAACTTGCCCGCATCATGCAGCGCTTTCACTTCATCAAATTCGGCGGGGAATGATCTGCGGTTAATCCCAAATAATGCAGGGCTTCCGCTCCCTCCGTCATTTTCGACCAGCGTTCCGTTTTCGCTTCGATCTTCATTATGAAGAACAAGCTCGGCTAACCCGTCGGGGGTGCCGTCAATCTGCTCGCTTACGACTGCGCCTAAATCCTCTGGGGCTAAACGGATTTGCTGATCCATAGCCGCATCGGTCAAGGTGCGCGTCAGCTTCTCGTCAGCCGCCGCTTTGCCTGCTGGTGACAATGGGCTATCAGCAATCGCTTGGCGCATCTGCGCGATCTGCGCGGGCGCTCTAGTCACTACATCTTGTAGGTCGTAGTTTTGAAACATCTTGCCGTAATTTTGCGCTGTGTCCTCAAGGTTTGCCACGGTGTTGCGCGTACCCTCTTGAACCTCTAATGATCTGGCTTTCTTGATATAGCCAGCTCGTGCGCCTATACGCCATTTTTCGTAACGCTCTCGCTCAAAGCCGTTCGCAAGGCTCTCTTTTTGCTTCTCGGTGTATTGGTCAAAACGCTCGGTTGCGGCTGCGGTAATACCTGCCCCGCCCGCTGGTGCTGTGCGCGCAAATTCCTGTTGATCTAGGTCAAGCTGGATTTCGGAGTCACTGGCTATGCGTGCCGCGTTTACGGATGCATCAGCCTCGGCTTTACGAAAAGCGGTATCTGCTGCGTTGCCGATAAACTCGCCCGCTGCGATCAAGCCTCTGCCGCTGCCGAATGTCTCTGCATTAGCGAAGCGCGTAGAGGGTGCCGCCCCGCGTGGATTGGTCTGCTGTGTGATACGTTGAACCATTTTATTCTCCTCCGCTGAATAGTCCGGCGGAATTAGCTTGCCCACCAGCCTTAGCCGCTCCTGAAAGTAATGTTGAACCCGCCGCGAATCGGCTGGCTTTCTTAGCGTTCTTGCCCTCTAGGCGCGTTATATTAGCCCCTGCGAGCAAACCTGATCGCTGCGTTTCACCTTGGTATCTAATATTCAAAGCGTCAAGCTCGGCAAATTTCGCGCTATCTTCGATTAGACTTGTCCCCATTTCGCCAAACCCCACGCCGCTTTCAGCAATCTCGGCACGTTGTCGCCCCAGCAACTGTCGGTTCGCTCTGCGTTGCGTTTCCTCGGCAAGCCCAGCCTCTTTTGATCGCTGCTCCGCCTCGCGCGTTTGTAGGTCTGCGTTAAATTTTGCTGATGCTTCTGCCGCGTTACCCTGTTGGATTGCGCCAACGGCGCTAACCCCTGCGCCGGCTACGGTTGCGGCTATTAGCGCTATCTCGATTCCGGTCATTATGTAACCCTCGCGTAACGATAGCAGTCCGTGCCATCTGGTGAATATTTTAAAGCCAAGCCCTCGCAGCGAAAGCCTAAAAGGTCAGCCCAACGGCAACCCTCTGTATGTCCTTTAATAACACTCATTTCTATTCGGTGAAACTGTGTATTAGATATAATGCCTTTTTTTACCGCGCTATGCACAGCCATGAACTTTCCATCCATCTTTCCGGTAATTAGCATCCACGCCCGCGCTACGCCGTTCCACTCTTCAATAAGCCCGCCGCACGCATAAACCTTGTCGCCTTCAATAGCCGTGAAAGATAGCGGTTGGATTTCCAGCCCTTCGCCATAAGCGGGGTCGCTGAGTAGCGGTGCCATTTGCGTCTGCATATCCTGCAATGAGAGATTAGATAAATGCTCTCTCTTGAGCTTGATAATTTCCACGGCCTACCTACTATCTTGCGTTGTTACCTGTGGGTAGATTGCCACCAACGTCATCGGAAGGGGCGCGTCTTGAACAACCTCGATAAAACCGTCGGAGTCGTAACCACCTCCCCACTCTACACGCTTATCGCCTGAAAATAAAGGGATAGGGGAATCCATAGCAAGCCCTGAACCCCTAAACGGCATCTCTCGCAATTTATCCAGCAAATGCCCGACCTTCGCGCCAACGGTATTATGAAAGCGGAATGTGATCTTACTGCTGCGCTTTGTTTTCCCTTGGGCCGTGCCATCTCTTGAGCCAGCCTCTAATCGCATTGGTGATAATCGGCTTCTATACGCAAGCCCAACATGAATTTTACTACCCTCACGTTGCAAGGAAATAGAGCCGCTTGAAACGGTGCGGTTAGGGTGAGCGCTACCGTCGATAAGAACTTGCACTTCCTCGCCCTCAAGGTGGTTCAACCCGCTAATGGTGGAAGTTGCCACGCCGTCATAGGTCAGACCGCTATCGACATAAAAGGCATTCACGACATCTTCGCCGTCTTCTATCTCTGGCATCATAACCTCGATATAGCGCTTTTCCACGCCATTGATCGTGCGCTTAACAATCAGCCATAAATCATCACGCTCATTATCTGGCGAGGGTATCGACTGAACGCTCTCAACAAACCCGTTGCCGCCGATAGGGTGCCTATGCCAAGCTGCTACACTCTCGCCTGCATTGAGGGTGAAGCAAACTAGCTTGCCGTCATTGCGAACCGTCCAAATAAGGCTGTATGGGTCTTGCTGATACACCATATCAATCAAGCCCGTTTGCGTTATATGCTCGGCTCTAATAGTCTGATCGTTTCCATCATAGCGATCTGATGAAACGGAGAAACCATTATCGTAAACCTTGCGCCCGCTACGCTGCACAAATAGAATACGGCTACCCACGGTGATAGGGCTGATCGCTCGGCTACCGTAACCCGTCTGCGGCTTACTCTCTACGTTGTCCGGTGCCAGTGGCTCGCCTGATGATGTGGCGCGAATAATGCTCTCGCCACCACCTGTGCCGACAAGCAACCCTTCACTGGCTGGGTGAAGCCATTGGATTTGATTCGTTTCATCATTGAGGGCTGGAACGATCATCGCGCTATCTGGCAATAATTCGCCAAACGATTTGCCCGCCATATTCTCGAAGTCACCTGATACAGATAAATAAGTGTTAAACCCAAGGCCGAAGCAAAGCCGCTCGCGGAAAATCGTGACGGATGTAGGCCATCCCTCCACTTCGCTCCATGACTGCAAAGCCCAGCGGAAGGTGCCTTGATTAAGCGTCAGCTCATACGGTAAGTTTTCGCGGATAATACCCTTAACTTGGGTGGTGCTTATGTATTCGGTAATCTCTACGTTGCCACTACCCGCATCATTGTAAAGCCAATTCACGCCCTCGACTGCTCCGCCCGTGTCTGGGTCGTCGCTTCCGTCATAGCGTGCGCCCTCGGTATGGATAGGGCGACTCGCGCCCGCTAATCCTGTGCTTACAGCCTCATAGGTTTTTGTGTCGCTACGGCGCAGCTCGGTTACGTTAACGGGCTTACCAACCTCCCAGGGGCGAATATCAGTAAGGGCGCTTTGCTCTAGCTGAATAAGGCTGCCAACAAGGCCAGCTTGGAATAAATCGGCGCTCGACGTTAGGGTGATTGTGTTGCCTTTTTCGCTACGGGTGCGAACCTCGCCGCCTGATGTGTAGCTATTAGAAAAAACACTACCGACTAAATCAACGGTGGTTGCATTAATTACTGTTATCATCCAGCGGCCATTAGCCTCTGCGGTTCCAGCAACCAGCGCAACCCTTACATAATCACCTGTGACATAATCTGCCGTGGTGTTTACGGTTAAGCGGATCAATCCGCTTCCATTATTCGCCGCGCCTGAAACTGTCGCCGCGTAAGTCAGCCCTGTCACTGTGATTGTTTCGTCGATATTCTGCTTTTTGAATGGCCCATTTGAAGAGGCGTATGGCGTAATAGTCCAATTTGAATTTCCAAAGCGTCGCAAAACTTGTGGAGGGTAGCCATCGCAAACCAAATAAATAACATCGCCTGATTGTTTAAATTTTATCGCGCACGTTCCGTCACTGTTTGTGAGGTCAGCTATTGCATAGGGGCTTGCAATCTCATAATCAGAGCCGCCGCCGTCAAGCACCGTTCCGCGATTCGCATAAAAACGGATGTATTCATCGCCAAATTCTAGGGTGAAGGCTTGGCTTGCTGAAAAGATAAATCGCAGCAACCATGTACGGTGCGCGCTATTCTTCACTTCTTTTATAAACTTAGTTCCACCACGTCGCATAGCGGGGCCTTGAACTAATGGAATGAAATTTTCAGATACACGGCACCCTGATTTATAGGTCGCCTCGAAACCGCCTGTTGAACGGCCATCTAAAAGGGGGCTAAGCTCGCCCGCGTTAAAAGATGAAAGGCTCGGAGATGCTTTAACCATTTTATTAAATCCTCGCTAGAATCCAGCTATCATGTTGTTGCGCCTCTGCTGGTACTTCGACCAACCCAGAACCAAGGGCGGCCATTAGCGCGTCTTTGTATTCTTGTTTTGCAGCGGCTTTTTTTGAATTACTTTGAGTGATCGGCTCGGCAAGCATGGCGGCAAGCCTTGCGGCTATCACCATAACGAATGCTGAATCATACTCATCGGGAGTCAATCCGTTTGTGATGTAGCGAAATTTTAACGGTGCCGCCTCATCGGTTAAAATAAGGTTTCCCTCTAACGTGTAGAAGGTTGACTTATCGGTAACATAATTTCGCAGGTTCTCGCAAACGTAATGCTCACCCACCTGAATGGCTCGCAAGTAATCGGAAGGCAAGGCGTATTGCTTGCTATATCCGTATGCGGGCGCAGTCGCTAGGGCGGGCAGCGTGGTGCGTTTAATGGAAAAGCGCCATGTGTTTATGCGTAGCTCGTTTTCAAGCGTCAGATCGTAGATAAGCCGCAGCAATGACGCTGGCTCACTATCATCGTCGATGCTGATAATAGGTGCCGCGCCAAGGCTGGTAAGCGCTAGGTTGCAAATATCTACCTGCGAGGCCATTAGGCTTTATGCTCAGCAGCGTGGGCGATTTCCTTTAGGGCTAGAAATATATCAAGCTTATTAGGTGAGTTGGCGTCATCGACTGCCAGCTCAATATCTTTTGATGTGGTGGACGTGTCTTGCGTAACAGTGGTTTCGCCAATGTTAATGCCGTAAAATGCGGTAGCCATAATATTTACCTCTTTGGTTGCGCTGCATTAAGAAGTGGGGAAGGTAGCAGCGCGCTAAACCCTTCCCCATACTCCTGCTCTATTGGGCTAGATAGTCCAAAGAACTTCTAGGCGAATGTCACCCGCAGCAGTACCGATAGTGGTACCAGTGAGAACAACATCATACTCGCCACCCGGATCAACGGTTTCACCCGCCAATTCCCAAAGGCGCTTAGCCGCATTCTCTGGTGCCGTAACGCCAAAGGGTGCGAAAGCTGATCCTGCGCTTGTGAGCGCAAGGCCGTCTTCCAGCAAGTCAGCGTCAACCACTGCCCCGCCGTCAACATTGTAAAGCCCGATATCGCAATCAGTCGAACCAGATAAAGCGTCATTCTCTAGCGTCCGTCCGATAAGGCGAGCGTTAGAAGGTAGGCGCACAAAACGGAAAGTAGAGCCGTTCGTATCTCCTGCAACCTTTGCAATATGGCCCGTGCTAGAGCGCACAACGCCGTTGGCTTCAAAAGGGTAGGATGGTGCAATCGGGCGTGCATCCGCATTAGTTAGCGGTGCCGATTTCAAGTTATTAACAGTCATGGTCTAATCTCCCTTAGATTTTAGATAGGATTTGAATGACTTTGCCAGCTTCCAAGCGAGTCGCCCCGCCTGCCATATCAAAGTAAATCTGATACGGATGGCCTTTTAAGTCTTTACGTTGCGAAATATCGACACTCATTGGGCCGTGGCCTGCTGGATCGAAGCGCCCTAAATGCATACCGGACTTCACCCAACAAGGGAGAGTGCGATTTGCACCTACTACCATTCCGTTTTTAACGAATGTGGTAGATGCGAACACGATGAAATTAACGCCCAAGTAAGAACGGACGCGGCCATCGCCATCAAGAACAGGCTTCTCGCCACGATAATCCGAATTAACAACTTGAACTTCATCAAGCAGCTGCTCGTTTTCCGCTGGCGTGATTGCCATGAAGCGCTGGTTCGACTCATCATCGAAATCAACTTCTGCTTCTAGGAAAATCGTGATTGCTGCTTTAATTTTAGCAACATTCAAGCCAACATCAGAGCCGCCGCCACCAACGCCAGCCGCGATGCGGTAGGATGTAGTGTTGAAGGTTTCAGTGTCGCCACCCATTTCACCAACTTTTGCAGTGCTGAAGAATGCAGCAAAGATGATAGCATCTTCTTTACGGGCAATAGCCTTGCGGCCTAATTCAACATAGGTATTTGTTGGATCGGAAATCGTACGGAGTTTGTCGAAGTCATCAACAGGGATGGCTAGGTCATACTCTTGCGGGACTACCCAACGGCGAGTGTGTGGAATATCAGAAAATTCGATAGGCGTGAAGCGCTGGCCGTTTTTAGCCTTCATTTCAACAATGCCGTATTGATCGACAACGCTTGCTTGCTTACCTTTGTGCATATCCACCATGACGCCGCCGACAAGTTTGCCGCCCTTGTCTTGTAGGAGTTGTGACACGTTATCAGAGTACTGTACTCGGTCGTGTGCTGGAACCAATGATTCAGTCATTTGTAAACCTCATTTACTTTAATTAATAATATTTAATAGTTTGAGGCTTATCCGAATCGGGGCCGTGATTTTAAAAGGGGTGGGGGCAAAAGCCTTATCCGGTTTTAGTATCACGGGGGCGCGTAGCCTTATCCGATTAATTTACAGTATATCCTAGTAGATTGAATACGCAAGGCGCGCGGGGGCTAAAGAAAAAGGCCGCCCCACGGATAAGAGGGCGACCTTGATCTCGAAAGAACCAAACAATATAGTAGACAATCCTAGCTTATACTTTAGTAGTCTTCTTGTAAAGCGAATCCATCTTATGTTTTGCCATTGGATCGCCTTTTTGGTATTTAGCCATAAAGTCTTTGTCTGATCGCAAAGATGTAATCTCTGCCTGTGCGCCTGCTGCTGTCTGCGTAAAGCTAAGGTTTCCATCACCCTCAACATACTTTGACTCAAGCATTCCATCGCCAACTTTTTTGAGGATACGGGCGAGCGCGGCTTCATTACCGCCAAGTACGGAGTCAATATCACCGCGTGGAATATCGAACTCCCGCGTTACACGCTCTGAAATCTCAAGGTTCGCTGAGTAATTACTGCCCCATTCCTTTTTTAAATCCGCAATTTCTTTTTCGGAGGAAATAGCACGCTCGGTTTCAGACTCACCTTGCAAGCCTGCCGCGTGTGCATTCCATTTTTCAGCCAATGCCCGCGCCTGAGTGGTGTTTAAACCTGCTTCATGCATCCACTTACCAGCCTCGCCCGCAAAAACGCCGTCATCACCCTCGGCGGTTGGTAGCTGGTAATCGGCTGGTGTGGCTGGGCGGCCTAACTTATCGTAAACCTTGTTCCACGCTTCTTTATCTTCGCCGTCTTTCGGCATAGCGACTTTATCGCCGCCGTTCAGCTTTTCCAAATTCCGCATAGAATTGAGCGCTGCTGCTGGGTCTTTGAACCCTTTATTTTCTGCGTAGCCTTTTAGCTCTGCGTCTTCAATAGAACCATACCACGGTGCATCTGCTGATGGTGTAGCTGGTGGCACTGCTGCACCTTCTGCTGCTGGTGGCGGTGTTGGTGTATCTGTTGCTGGCGGTGGGGTTGCTGCCCCTCCTCCTGCTAGTAGTTGCGCTGCTTCACTCATATCCCAATTCTCCTTTTTCTAGTTGTTGGGTTGCTTTAATGATCTCTGAATCATCAAGATGTAGCTGCTTCAATAAATGGAGGTAAACGCTTCGTTGCCCCTCCCTTACTGCCGCAGCGATAGGGTCAATCATGCCATCACGACCAGAAACATGGGTGCTTGCGTATGGCTTGCAAAATTCCACAATATCAGAAAGCACTATAACGCCGCTTTGCGATAGCTGCTCGCCGCTTCCGGTTAAATGGAAACACGCATTATAGGCGCGCTTCTTGCGCTTGATAATATCTAAGAAAAAATCTCGGTTCATTGTGGAATAATATTTGGCAACGCTTGGTTAGAAGGTGACTGAGCCAATGCCTGAGTTTCGGCAAATGATCTAGCGGAATCAGCTACTACTGGCGCTGCATTCAGTAGTTGCTCGGCTTGCGCGGCTTGTGCTTTTTGTTCGTCTTTTTCTGCCATCTCTTCCTCTGAGAACATTAGGCTCGGTTTCATGCCATGAATATCTGCTAGCTCTCGGCTGATTTTTGGCAGATTATATGGATCTAAAACTGATGGGTCTATCTGCGCCAAGGGGGTGACGCTTTCAAGTGTGCGTTGGATAGCTAATCCTTCGCCCGCACGTTGGGCGCGGTTAAGTGGTGAGGTGTAGAGAACTGAAACCTCGGCACCTGAATCCAAAAGGATTTGAGGCTTAGGCGGTAGCTTGCCCTGCTGCTCCAAAATATCAAGCTCGCACTCAATAATGCCGCCAAGTAGTTCCGACTGCTGACGCCCGCCCGTAGGAGCTAGAAGCATTCCCTTTTCCTTGGTGCGCTCTAGCACTTCGGTAGCCGTCATTGTTGGGGTATCCACTAAAATTTGGAATAAATTTACAAGAAAGGCGTCGTTAATAATTTCGCGACGGCGGTCTGAAAGCTCAAGCCCTAGCGGGAAGTTTGCGCCCGTTGGCATCTCGCGTATTAGCTGTTGCCCGCGCTCGTCCATGCCGCCGTAATTGATTGCACCCGGTACCATAGAAAACTGAGATAAGAGAACGTCTTTCGCCGCGACTAATACCGGATTAACCGATTTCTGCCCCTGCATTAAGATGGTTTTTTCCATCTCATTAAGGGTTTTAATATCTGGCAAAACGCGGATGGCTGGGCTACTGCCGTAAAGCTGGCGCGGCATTGTGGTGTAGCGGCTTGTCGGCATACGGAAGGTGCGGTAGCCGCCCTCTTGAACCGTCTTCATGCCAGTAACGGAAACATAAATAGATGAATATTTCATCCGGTCGTTGCGTCGGCTTTCTGGGTCGTAGTCTCTATTCGGTTTAATCGCGTGGATGAAATCAAATTTCTTTGCGGGGGAATCCTTACGCGCCTTTAGAATCTCCGGCGGCAAAACATCCTCGCCAAACCGATCTGCGGCTTGCTCTGCATCAAGTTTAATCTCGCGGTGTCCGTAATCAATAACGCCATGCCCATTTTCACGAATCCACACACCCGCTAAATGCTCAGCACGGTAGCGAATAACGCCGCCCATGGAATCATCAACGAAAAGTGAGGCAGTGCCGAAGCCGCCAAGCCCTTTGTAGCATTCGTGAATCTGGCTCGCGAAGTTACTGCGTGGCGAGTAGCGCTCTGCGAAAATAATATCAAGCACCTCGTCAGCCCATAGGCGAAAACCGCGATCCTCGTTTATCTTTTTATCGTTGGTTTCCAGCCCGTGCCATCGCGAGTTGCGAGGGGTGAGCATATCATCAAGCGCACTCGCTAATTTATCCAACGCGCTGGGGGCTGTGCTGTCGAATACCAGTGTACGATCTGGCCTCTGGTCGCGTAGAACCTCGCCATTAAACCCGCCATATTCTGGCATTACCCGCTCGGCAATCTCTTGATATAAGGAGTCGAAGTTCACACGTTCGGACTTCATAACTCCGTGCATTTTTACTACATCTTTTGCGGTATTATCCATGAATGGCTACGTCGCTGCAATAACTGATACTTTGAATCCGCTCGCCTTTGGAACGCCGCGATAATATTTAATCCCAGCGATTAGCTTTTCGTGATTAACGGTTGCGGTGGGGTTTACGGAAAAAAGAATATGGCAATCGGCATCTGATTGCAGCATTACGATTTTCGTTGCATCATTCAGCGCCGCTGATTGAGTGGCAGTCGTAAAGGTAACAGGGGTTTGCTCCGCAACGCCCGGCTCCATTGGAACCTGAGCCGCGCTCTTATTATCGTTGCCAAGTGTTTCGTATTCTTTAACGTATAGTAAAGCCATGTTAAGCCCCGCCCAATAGTTTGGTGTTGCCTGTGGTTAGGGCAGTATCTCCACCCGCTCCCGTCAAAATATTTGCTGATCTGCCTTTGCGCTTACGCAATCGGTCTGCGTCTTGGGTGGCTACTTGTGCCTCATCAACCGTTGGTGCTTCAATCGGTGGTGGTAGCTTCTGTGCTTTAGGGCCGCCCATAACAAAATCCTCTAATGTGCTTTGCTCTATTCTACATCCGCAAAATGTAAATGGCAAATGAGGCGGGGGCTAGAAAGGATTAAACTCTGTAACGGCCACGCGGGGGCGGTTCGCCATCATTTCTAGCGTGTGCTGTGGCTGTAAAATGGTTTCACGGCTAATGCCTTGCCCCATTAAATCATATTGAAGCGCCTCGCAAACATGGCTGCTTGGTGTTTTATCTGGCTTGTCTTGGTAGCGCTCGCTGCCGACTACCTGAATGCGACGATAACAGTATCCACCCGCCATGCCCTTGCGCAGCGTCTTACATGACGGGTCGATAATAAGCGCTGGCTCGGCATCAATAACTTTTGTTAGCTGGTCTGCGACTGTCTCACGCCGTGTGGCGAATATATTTGAGTGAGCGGGAAGGGCGATAATACCTTCGCTTGCCATCATCTTAAAGACGGTCATAGTCTCGTCTGATTGCTGGCCTTGGTTTCCAGCGGGATCGCCTGTAATACTCCCCATTCTAGCGTTACTCCATCCGTTTAGAGATATAAGCGCTTTAATTTCTCGCGCAAAATTCTTCGCTCCCAATCGGGTTGCGACTAATTCGGCAATCACTCTAACCTGCCCCATCGGGCTACGCTGTGTAAACGTGGCGGCTGGCGTTAGTCCAAAATCCATGCCGATATTAAGCACAAGGTTGGGATCATAGGCGCACGGGCGGCAATGGAATGAGTCGATGTATTCCGGCATGACGGGGCGGCCTGATACAACAAAGCCGTATTCATTAGCAAGGTTGATACGCACCCAATCGTCGGCCTTACCCTGAATGAGGCGCTGATAATATTTGTCTGGCAGGTTGTCGATATTCTCTGCCGCGAGGTTTACAGAAAACGAATCCTTGCCGTTCACCTTCTTGATGTTTACGCCGCCGGGCTGACGGTGGAAATTCCAGCCATCGGGCTTCACCTCCTCGGCTTGCTTGTAATACCAGCTATCCTCGTCGGGTGCGTTAGTATCGCCAAACATCCCATGCCATGTAGCGATAACGCCGCCCGCTGCCATAGAAGGGTAGCGCCCGTGACGCGCATCAGCCATATCAACGACGGCCTTGTCTAGCTCCTTGGTTTCATTCAGCCAAAAGCCTGTAACCTGCGAGCCACGCAATTTCTTCACAGCGTCGGGGCGATCAAGCGCGATGAATACAACCTCCGCCTTTACTGTGGTTCCGTCATTAGGGAGTGAAAACGTCCCGCGCCACGTTGGAGGCTCGAACCCGCCTCCTGTGAATTTTCCAATATCACCGACAAGCTCAAGCCAATCTTTAATAGTGGTGGTCATTAAGTCGGGGTATGTGTTACGCACTGCGTACCAGCGGGTGGGTCGCACGCCTTCTCTGTTGGGTAGCTGCTGGCACATTAATTTAAAAAGGCGTTGGCAACTGGTGGTAGTTTTTCCTGAGCCAAGCGGCCCCATAATAAAAGAGCAAGGCGCTCGGTCGTTATAATACGCCTCGAGCACCTCGCCTTGTGGTTTAATATGGAAATTAACGACCGTCATTATTCGGTGGCTTCTTCTTTCGCTGGGAAAACCTTAACAATAATCAGCCCATCATCAGCGTAATCATCCGAAAGGTGAAGTGTCACCGCCTCTTCCGTTAAGCTAGGGTCAAGCCCGACAACATTGAAAACATTGAGGCGAAACATCTTGGCTGCCTCTTCAATCTTTTTTTGCCCATGCTCTCGAATAGCTTTCGCCTTCGCTGTGAATTGCGCCTTCTCGGCTTTAATATCTTCAAACTCTGCGCCTGTGATCTGCCAAAGTTTTGGTAATTGGTCTAACGTAGTTTTCATTCTAATTCTTCCGGTTATGATGTTTTATTATATGCTAGTTGTTAGTTTTTAATCAAGCGCTATATCTTATTGCATTCAAGCAAGGTGATTGTTGACTTATCATGCGATGGCGTTTGCTCGCATCGCAGTTTAATTTCATCATGCGATGACGGCGTGGTGGCATGATAAGCCACGTTAAACGCAAGGGTCCCCGCCATAACTATTATCGTCATTAGAACTGAAAATATTAATTCGTGTTTCATTACTTTACTCTTTCCATGTTTCCGTTTGGGTGTTCTATCGAGGATTTCCCTAGATAATTTTGCGATCTCTGTTTGATTATATCAAGCGCTTGCTGTCGCGTGTCGCAAGAATAAGCGTCAAACTCCTGATCCCCTCCTTGGTCGATAGTCGTTATCCATGCTATGTAAGTCATTTCATTCTCCTGTTTTAATTTCTAGGTTTTGCTTGTTATCGCTAAAAAGCTTTATCTCTAATTCTACGCCGTCATCGCCTTCTATTGTAATCTTTGAAACAAAAGAGCTGGAACCCTTAAGCCTTTCTATTGAATCTACTTTTATATTTTTTACATCATACATAGAAATATACATTTTATTCTCCATTGATTAATTCTCTATTCAATTACACTAACAGGCCGTTAGTAGCGCGTCAATAAGAATAACAGATTGTTAGTTTATATTTGACTACCTGAGCGTGGGCTTGTATTATGGGGCTATGAACATGACTATAAAAGAGTATCTCGCTAAAGAGAATTTAAGCTACAAGGCTTTCGCTATTAATCTAGCCGCGCATGGCGTGAAGATAACACCGGAAGCTGTGGGGCATTGGGCGCGAGGTCGAAGCAAGCCGCTCAACAATAAAACCTTTCAAGCGGTCAGCGATTGCACTGGCGGTGTCGTCACTCCCAATGATTTTTGCAATATAACTTAATGCATATAAAGCCGGAAGAATTACTCTCTCAAAAAATTAAGATGTGGCTTGATCGGCTTAATGAAATCGAAGCAATCAACACCATGCATTACACGGTTCCGAATGAGTTTTTGGCGGAAGCGGGTAAGGGGTTTCATATCTGGCAGAAGAAAGAAGCCGCTGGCTGTGTTGCTGGCGCTCCCGATTGGCTTGTTTTATCATCGTCCTGCCATTGCCTTATGGAATTGAAGGACGCGAAAACGATGAAGGGCGCTATCGGTAAAATGAGTAAAGCGCAGAAAGACTTTGCCGTAACCGCTGATCGCAAGGGCATAAAGCGCTATACCGTATTCGATAAAGATAGCTTTATTCACGCCCTACGCGATAGCGGTATGCTAAAAGTCGATTAGTTCGTCTATCCAACCAGCGGATTGCTGGGCTTCAATTTCTTTTTCTTTCGCTTCCTCGTCTGCAACCATCACATTGATCTCGTCAAGCGTTGGCATCACCTTGCTAAGCACGTTCCAAAATTTCCCAGCCTTCACGGCGCTAATTTTATTCGGCCTTACATAACGGTTGCGCTGGTTTGCCTTTTCCGGGCATTGGTTTTCAAGCGCTTCGTTTACGGTTTTGGGAACCATATTAGGGAAGGCGGGTAAGTGCTCCTTGTGCCATCTGATAGCGTTGTTTCGCGCCTTACCCATGTGTTCAAAGCACACCCATTCATAAATGTAACCCGCTCCCGTTTCGTAGGCCACCTTCATCACGGGTAACGCGGGCGGTTCACCCTCTGGGGTTTTCTTGCGATGAAAAGAGGTTGCCATTCCCCAGACATTGAACTCTTCCGGTACACGGTCGGCTGCTAAAATAGCGGCCTTTGTTTCTGCGCCACGGACAAGAGCAAGCCCCTCCTCTTCGTAAAACTCGTGAGCGCATTCATAGCATAATCGCTGTTTTTTAGTGGCTGGTGCTTCGCATTTAGGGCAGATCTTCATATCTAATTCGTCCACCTCCTCCTCTTCCGCGCTGGCACCCTTCGGCTTGTTGTCTTTAATAGAGCTAATATCTACGTCATCAATAGGCCCTAGAGCCTCCACCACGCCTCCGAAGTCAAGAATCATGCAATCGGGTTTCTCGCTATTAGCGATGGCCGCAAGCCGTCCTGCTGTGGTTTCTAAGTCGTATCCATCGGCATAAACCGTACGCAATCCACGGCCTGTGCATTGAATATATAAAACGGGCGAGCGCGTCGGGCGCATATAGGCCAGCAAGTCAATCTCTGGGCAGTTAAAGCCAGTGGTTAGCATAGCGACGTTCACAAGGTATTTAATTTTTCCGGCCTTATAGTCCTCAATGATGCGCTTTACTTCGCCCTTCGCCATCTTGCTATGGATTCCTTCCGCGTGCTCTCCTTGCCTCCTGAACTCTTCAACCACGTTGTCGCAATGGTCGGTAGTCACGGTAAAAATTAGCCCGCGTTTACGGGTAACGCCTTTTTCGATAATCTCACGAACACAATCGCGGTTAAGCGCATCTGTATTAACCGCATCATCTAGTTGTTTGTCGATAAAGTCGCCACCTCTTGTGCCAACGCCCTCGGTATTCATCACTGTAGTCACTGGCGGAAGTGTGGGGCGGCATAAATAACCCTCATCAATCATAAAGCTAATCGCTATTTCATAGGCCACGCCGTCAAATAGGCGCGGGTTTCCCGTATATAGGTAGCCGCTATCACTGCGGAAGGGCGAGCCAGTAAAGCCGATGGTAATACAATTAGGATTCATTGCCTCGCAGTCATCAATGAATGAGCGGTAGCGCGTATCTTTTACCGGATTAACAAGATGCGCCTCATCAATTAATATGAATGACGGCGGGCGCTTGTGCATCAAAGATGCTTTATCGTGGATGGATTGAATGCTGGCAAAAGTCGTGTCGTTATTAATCCGCTTTTGATTCAAGCCAGCACAGTAAAAACCCGCATCTGCCAACGGGTCTTGCTCTAAAAGCTCCGCCATATTTTGTTCAAGCAATCGCTTGTCGTGCGCCATGACGACTATGCGCGTGTGAGGGTGGACGCTGTTATAGCCCCTGATAAACTCGGCAATCATGAGGGATTTACCGCTACCCACTGGCGCTATAACCAGTGGGTGCGTTTCCTTCTCATTTATCCATTGCCACAAAGAATTAAGCGCGGCTCTCTGATAAGGTCTAGCGGTTTTCATGCGGGTAAAACTTCATAGTCATTTTTTTATAAACGGCATGGGTGGCTTCGACATCGCCTCGGCAATACTCTGCAATCTCTTCAATGCGCCCAGCTTGCCAGTATCGGTAAACATCGCTGCCCTTCATGCCCTGTTTTGGTGATTCAACATCGAACGCCAAGCAAAGATTCTCAAGTTTAACGTAATCATGCTTGTCGCCGCCGTTCCATTTTAGCGCCGTATCGTAAACCATTTCGCCGTAACGGTCGTTAAAAGCTCGCTCAAAAACTAGCGGTGGCTGAATGCCAAGCACCATGC
>Ga0307980_1000355_pt1 | contig 21964 bp, 41 predicted proteins | sample OrgLakmetage1060_FD_201817 | JGI IMG/M metagenome (GOLD analysis project Ga0307980, IMG submission 201817) | Saline water microbial communities from Organic Lake, Antarctica - #1060 | ecosystem: Environmental > Aquatic > Non-marine Saline and Alkaline > Saline | place: Antarctica: Organic Lake... | reverse complement strand
TGGGTATATATGGTCTACATGTGTAGGTGAACCATGTTCTGTTAAGAATGTTGCACCCTCATATACTAAAGCAATTTTATCTTTATTGGCCCATGTTGGTGTTGCGTTTAATTTCTTTGCTCTGCGCCGCGCGTTGCGCCTATTAAATTGTTCCTTATTATTTTCTCTATATTCCTTTATACATTCCTTTATACGTTCCTTATTATTTTCATAATATTCCTTTATACGTTCCTTATTATTTTCTCTATATTCCTTTTTATATTCCTTTATACGTTCCTTATTATTTTCTCTATATTCCTTTTTATATTCCTTTATACGTTCCTTATTATTTTCTCTATATTCCTTGTTATATTCCTTTATACATTCCTTATTATTTTCTCTATATTCCTTGTTATATTCCTTTATACGTTCCTTATTATTTTCTCTATATTCCTTTATACGTTCCTTGTAACATTCCTTGTAATATTCCTTGTAATATTCATCACAACACTTAACACAACGATAACTTGAAACATATCGTATATTAATATGCCCATGTTTACAGGGCTTGCCTGTAAAGTAGTGTTTCAATCCCTGTGCTTTCGCATCCTTACGACTTATTATTTCCATAACGGGTTATACTCTTTCATCACTTCAATCAAATCAGGATAATGGTCAGCAACGTTTTCTTCAAACACCTGCACCTGACCTTGCCATGTAGTCACTATAATCACAATCTTCTTAGCCATTCTTCCATAATGCTCATAGAACATTCTGGAATATGCAGCACCTTGTAAGAAATAACTTTCAATCCATTCTTTACGTTTTAATTTGCGGGAGTTTTTAAAGTCAATGATTGCAAGTTCACCATTCCAGTTACCAACCAAATCAGATGTACCAGCCAGTTTTAAATAATCCGACCACATAGGCAACTCAATACCATACGCAACACCAACCTTATCCAACTCAGGAATCATGCGATTAAACAATTGCATAATCGGTTTAGTTGTACGTGGTAATGGTATACCTAATAGATAATTTTCACAACAGGCATGAATCACGTTACCAACGTTAGATGAATTCTTTGCAATTCTACACGCTTCGACTTCACCAACACGTTGCTTCCAAGTTTCAATTGCACCACTGGATAGGTTACTTAATACCGTAGTAACAGATGGATACCTATCACCATTTTCAGTTAAGTATGTTCGACCTGTATCAGAATTTTCCTGTATGATTCGTTTCGGTTCAACTAACTGTAGCTTCGTCATCTATAACTTCATCCCACATATGGTCATCATCATACGTTTCTTCTTTAATGTGAGTATTGGTTCTAACCTGAACCTTATCAGTTGATAACTTAATATCAATTATTGAATCACTGTCAATCATATTTTCGACTTCACCTATTACATTATGTTTATTAGTTCTAAGAGAACACCGGAACATTCCATCAACGAAAAAATCTAATGTATTTTCTGACATTGTATCTCACTGGTTAATTATCTAATCTATTTTACAAAGCTGAAAGGTATTATTGCAGCTACCTTATTACCCACGCTTAATGCTTCACCGCTAACACCTTTCATTATCGTTTGTTTACGCCATTACGACATTTCTTAGATTGTGGTTTACGTTTGCAGCGGTATGAACCATGTGAAAGTTTTTTACCTGTAGTGTTTGTATTTTTACTCATAATATATTCACCTTTTAATAATCTTTAATTGTAGAACCGGGATTACCTTTCTTCATAGCTTTCATCATATCTTTCCAATCACCATCAAGATTCTTGAATTTATTCTCCAATCCACCGCTACCACTTATACCAGTCATAGAGGGGCAGGATTTAATATGACGTTTTACTTCACCCTCAACCCCACATTCAGGGCATGGTTTCTCACATGGCACATTGTAATCGGCCATGCTAAGTGATTCCCTGAAGGTATGGGCACATGAATGACATTTGTAATCATATAACATCTATTCACCTTCTTCAAGTTCTTCATCTTCCATAACTGGTTGCAGTGCTTTCCAGTCTTGGTATGGGAACCATCTTAATTCACCATCAATAACCTGTTTAAGGAAATCAACTTCAACTTTATCAATGCTTTCACACATCTGTAAGAATCGTTGCATAACACGATTTGAATCCAAGTTTGGATTATACACAACCGCCTTGAAATCCTTGTATATCATTTCAAGATGTGTAGGATGCATACCCATAGGCGCATCGTCATAGGTTATTTTAGGTAAACCCTCAGTGGATATTGTAGCATCCATATTGTAGCATAAATCTGCATACTGTGTAAAGCGAGGATTGAACTTATATAATATCTCATAAGCCCCACTTCTATACTCTTCATCTAACTTATCAATCTTTATAAATTCATCAGCCAACATATTAAAACTCTCCAACCTTCTGCATAAGTATTTTCATTCGGTGTTGCATTAGGTATTTATACACGTTGTTGACTAAGTTATCCTTAGAATCAGTATATACATCAATAATAGATTCCTGTATATCCATTGGGATGAAATCAATATCAATTAAACGAACATTGCGTTTAAATTTCTTGATAACGTCACCATCACTATCAACATCATGCATGATGTGTTCAAAAATTGATTCGTTATTAACACGTTCTTTCATTTCTTTTATGAATGGAGCGCGAACTTGTTTCTGGCGTTTATCCTCACAGAGAAAAGTATCTTCATCTGAAAGAATATTAGGTATACCGTCACCAGAATCACCTTTAACATAATGAGTAAACAAATCATATTCTGTGTTACTGGTAGTTAAAAACTTTTTGGTTTTAGGTGAATATTGTTTTACATTCTTACCACACTTATTCTGGATTTGAATCATATCTTTATCAGCAGATACAATCATAACAGGTTCATGTGGCGATGTACGTCTAGTTAATACAGCAATAACGTCATCCGCTTCAACCCGTGGTAACGATACAAATACATAAGGAAAGTTTGTTCTGATTTCCTCTTTAATGATACCAAGGATTCGGAAAAACTCATTCCAATCAAGTGTAGATTTTTGACGCATCTTAATTCGGTTCTGTTTATATAATTTAAACACATCCTTACGCCAATAGTTTGATGTATCAACTGCGAGTACCACTTGACCATAGTTACGAAACTTTTTCTTAAAATATAGAATCTGTGATAGGGTAATGTGGCGAACCATTGACTCACTCAATTCATCTTTTTCATATGCAAGATATTCCTGCACCTTTGTAATAACCACATTGGATAAATCCAATATTAACATATTAAAATACCTTTATTAAGATTGTATCTTTATTGATACGACCTGTTACATTCTTCTTAACCGCTTTGGTTTTATTAAACACATCATCGGTAGTGGCAGTCGCCGCTTGTAAAAATTCAGGTATTTTGGTTTCAACATTACGTATTGTTTTTGAACCAGATTCATCACTGAAGTTTTTCAACGTTGAACCTTTTACCTGTAATCCTAACTCAACATCATCTGCATAATATATGGCTAATGCTCGTGTTTTTGTATTAAAGGCTACTAACTTCTTAGCACCAACAATCAATTCAGGGTTAATTGATTTAAGTTCATACCCATCATGATACTGCATATATATCAGTTTTTCTACCTGCTTACTAGGTAAAATCTTTTTCTTTGCCCTTGGTTTACGTTTAGGTTTAACCAGTTCCAGTTTAGAAAAGATTTCATCATACAGTTTTAATAAACGCTTTAATATAATTTTACCATGTGGTTTATATGCTTCATTCAATTGGTCATCTTCACCAGATAAAGCCAACTTAAGTTCATCAACTTGGGGTGTATAGAAATCAACTACACTCTTTATCTGAACCCCATTTAACACTTCTGGTATTGAAACGGTAACAACATCACCGCCCCATAGAATAGAATCAACCAATCCATCAATATAAGAAAAAACATTGTTGAGTTTAACATCAAAAGAATCGGTTGTAGGTTTATCAACTACATGGATTGTTGGTTTTTCAACATAATGTTTACTAACCAATTCATTTGCAGTTGAGTGTAACCAATCAACATTCTTATCACGGGCAGGGAAACCACGTAGAATCAATCGTGCAACTGAACCAGCCGTTTGAGTGAATTCATCTGGTATACATGAAACATGTTTTTTATCATAACCATTCTCAACCGCCCACTCAATAAACCATTTCTTTTTATCAGTATTCTTAGTGGTTTGGGTGTACCAGTTTAGTGATGTGCTTAGATGTTCGTTGTAATTACCATCATTGACAACTACATTATCCCATATAGGTTCAGGGCCATACAGATAATCATCTGTATTTCTGACCCGTTTTTTAACTCTTGCCATTATACTCTCGAATAATTTAAAGTAGACTTAAACAAAGTTTCAATGACTCTAATTGCCAATGACAGTCATCAAGTGCATTGTGTTGCGAACCTTTGTTAATCTCATCTTCTAATTTAGTTAATTCTTTTCTATGTTTATTGCGGATTTGATTTCTGAGTGTTCTAAAATCCTGAACTCTATTATAACGTGTACGCATGGTAAGTGGTGCATAGTCATGGAATAACATAAAATAATCAGTTTTAGGTACATCAAAAAGAATACCATTAGCCCAAATATCAAAGTTAATACCTTCGAAGTGATAGTTTAAGAACTCATCAAATTCTTTAGCAACCTCATCACCTGTTTTCTTACCGTTCATAACTGACTTGCGTACATCAGCATCTTGTTCACTCCACCATTGCATGGTTTCTTTATTAATAGAAAATCCTTTTTTCTTCAAATCCAAGATGTTAATACATTCACAGAATTCACCATACACTTCAAATGTTTTGGTATCGAACACTACAGCAGCGATTTGTGGAATTAAAGCATCATCTTCGAGTGCTAATGTTTCCAAATCAACCATTATACTAAGAGCCATATTAACCTCGAACAACTTGTAGGTAATTTTCTTTGATGCCTTGATACAGCTTTCTGAAACACATATCAAGTTCCTGCGTACATGAATCGACCTGTGCTACCTGCATTACACCACCATTGCTTGTAAACGGATTACCGCTTCGGTGTGGAGCATTTACAGTGATAGGTTGGGATTGTGTTTTTGGTTCACCATTTTCATCAAGTAACTGAACGCCGTTTTCATCAAGTACAGGTTCTTCTTTGTGACCAATAACAATCTGGCGGGGTTTCATGAATGGAACAACGCGACTTTTTTCATTAGTCTTTACGTACTTATTTTCCATCATTTCAGGGGAACTAAAGTTTTTAGCTTCTCTGCGAATTCTTTTTGCTTGTTTACCGTTCATAATTTATCTCTTTTTATTTTTATTGTTATCAGAGTAGACTACCAACTTTTACACTGGTAGTCAATCATACTAAGCTACTTCGTTTTCAGATTTTCCTCGAACCCAAATGTTCTTTTCATTAAACTTCGGGATGAATCCAGACGACTTAGCAAAGTCTACACGTTTAGCGTATAGGGCTTCTTTTGTTTTTTCTCGAGTGTTTGTAGTCATTGCTGAATTATGACTTCGTTCAGCATCAAAGCAAAAACGATATTCATCTTTAATGTATTTTTCCTTTTCATTTACCGTAGCAAACAGTAGATATACTGCATTACCTTTTGGCCCGTTTGGAAAAATTCTCACACGTGGTACATTATCATACTGGTTCATTTCATAACCTTCTTCTGTTTTTTGTCGGAAAGGGGTTGGATGTTCTTCATATTGTATAGATTTGATTCACTGTATGCACCAGTGGCATGGGCATCAGGGATAGGTTCACAACTTACTGACATAGCAAAGAAAACAGCCATTAAAAGTATAAAACCCACCCACTTGTTATTGAATAATTCTCTAAGCATTTCATTTCACCTGTTCATAACTTAAATAATTTGGCAACCCGTGAGGGATTCGAACCCCCAATCGTGGGAATAGAAATCCCATGCCTTAATCCAATTTGGCCAACGGGTCATAATTTTAATAATCGAATTCATCGTCATCATATTCATCAACTGGGTCAACATCGTCACCTAGTTGATTATTAATAAGATGTTTCAGATTCTGTTTTTCGCTTTTTCGTTTTGTTTTGTTTTCTTTTAAGTTGCGTTTTTTGTCATCAGCGTAACGTTCGTGATTGTACTCATTAAACGATTTCATCTTACTTTCCAGTTATTGTTCTAACAATGTAGATTGTAGGTTATCACTAGTGAATATTAATTGTCAATATTTTTTGAATTGAATTTAACGACTTCTGCTTTCAAACTCTCAATATCTTTATTGATACTGTGTTGCATAGTAACTTTAACAATCAAGCCTGTACTTGCAATACCGAAACCTAGACCGATTAACCATCCAGTCAGTAATACCAATCCCACGGAAAATACCAGTAAACCAATCCCAAATAAGGTTAATGTTACCTCACTCACTTCATCAAGATACTTATTCATTCAACTCACTCTCACTCAGTTCAATTTCATCCCACGATTTGTTTGCAGTTACACTACAGCCAAATTTACCAAAATATCCCTTTGGTTCAGCAATATTACGTGCTTCCACATCCTCTTTAAAGATGAATGGTCTACCGTTTACACGGGTTTGGAATTCACCACCTTTACCGAAGATAGCATTCTTAAGTTTGATTTTCTTACCGTAACCGGGATAACCATCAGGGCATTTGTTAGTACCAATCAGGAATGCTTCAACACCACCCTTTGGTGAATAAAGAATTGAATCCTGTTCAAACGATTCACCAAGTGAACGTAAATCTTTTTCAAGTGAGCCTTTATCTTTCAAGTCCACAACCAAGAAAACTTGTTCACCAACTTCTTTTGCATTCGGGGTATTATAGTTTTCAATATACGAACCTTTAACTACAGTGATACCATAACCCTTCGCTTGAAGTTTAGCCTTCAGAGATTTATTGCGCTGAAGGTTTTCACGCTTGGTATATTCCTGACCTTCGTTGCAATCCCGTGCATCACGGAATGCAGTGATAATACCAATATCATGTGATTGTGAATGACGATACACACGTGATAGTGAAGATTCATTAAGTGTTTGTTTAAAACTTTTCATTACTTTCCTTTCCTTTTAAATAAAAGTATTTATATAAGATAGTTACCAACTCTTGCGCTCAATCCACGCTGGTGTAACTCACTGGCAACTCTAGCCATATATGCTTCTGCTTTTTTACGGGCCGGTTTCTCTAACCGCCAATTTCCTTCAGCCGCATTGTAGTGACTCACCATTTCACGAGCATAATCATATGCATCTAAAACTTGGGTATTTGATGCCGAATCAAGTTCACTTATTTCAAGTTTCAATGGCATGTATCTTTCCTTTATTATTAATTAAATTGAGTAAGTCACATTGCATATGAGTTCATGACTGTTTTCCAATATCATTTGCTTCATTGAACCGCGCAATCACCTCTAAACCTATAAGTTGTGATACCAAGGTACGAATCAAATCTGCATTATCCGCACCATCAACAACAATCTTAATTGCATCCAATATTTCATCACCAGTTGAGATACCAATAGAATTGGGTAATAGTCCATCGACCTTATCGGTCAATACCTTAACGCCTTCATTAAAATCCAATGTCATACGTCACCTGTTTATTTATTCAATATAAGTATTATACCAGAATGGTTCGTAAATGCAAGTTATTTACTTAAACATTTACAAATTCGTGGGTCATTTCACGGATTATGTTGTTTAATCTGCGCGAATCGGCCATTGCGTGAGCTTTCACCTCAACTTCATTCTCAATAAAAGCCCACATATTAAGAGCCTCTATTGCCTCTGAGAAGCTATTATAATCCTTAGCTATATCAGTGGCCTGTAGGTGCATTAATATGCCGTTACGGGCTATTGTGCGGTCTGTATCGGTTGCTATTATCTGGTCAGCAGCCATATCATACACTCGCTCTAATTGCAACTGTTTTTAATGCATCATTCTGCATCTTTCGTGTTGTGTGTCGAACAACGCGGGCCATTAACATACACCCTTCGTTGTGTGGTGCAGCAAAGATAGCATGTGCAATCTCATGAAAAACAACATGACGAATATCTAAATCACGTTTTGCCTTCTCAATGGTTGCAGCAGGTATCCAAATGATACAGTCACCCATCTTAGCTTCACCTAACCTACCTTCACGGTCACAATCAGTGATACGAATATCAACACGTTTAAATGCTTCACCTAACACTTCACGGGCTTCATATACAAACCCCATCACTTTTCTGCGTAAAGCATACGTTTCATCGTTCATTTCACGGTTCGTGTGACGTGGTGCTTTAAAACTTTTACGTCTAGCCATCGGTATAACTCCTATAAATTCATTCAATATAAGTATTATACCCTATTCACCAGTAAATGCAAGTTATTTACGAAAATAATTATGGATTCATGTTGAACCCCTATCTTACCAATTATGAGTTGGCAGCATTAACCAGTTATGCTACTGGCCCGAAAACATAATATACCACACATATATACATATACAACAGATTGTGGGAATTAATTATGTGGTTATATGAAGGTAAAGAATTTACAAGTGAAATGATTGGTGATAATTATGCATTCGTTTATTTAATTACTAATAATATAAATGGTAAAAAATATATCGGTAAAAAAGTTTTCAAGTCAAAACGAACACTTAAACCGTTAAAAGGAATGAAGCGTAAACGCATTGTTATCAAGGAATCTGACTGGCAAAATTATTGGTCAAGTTCAAAAATTGTTGCAGAAGAAATTAAGAAACATGGCAAGGAAAACTTTACCCGTGAAATAATTTCATTACATCCTGATAAACGGGAGGCAAACTATGCCGAACTCTGTGAGCAAATCGTGCGTAATGTTTTAGAATCCCGTGATGAATATGGTGAACGTTTGTATTATAACGAAAACATTGACCGCGTATATTATCCATCAAAGAATTATGGTGAACAACGAATCATTGAACATGAACTTAGGATTCAAAATCATAAAGTTCTTTAACTTCCCACCCAACAACTGATATAACCTGTACTACCAATCCACGTTGCAGTGCTTGGTTTATCATATCACGTGTACCAGTTGATTTAGTATCCCAAATTGCAAGTAGTGCATCACCATCGTTCGCCATTTGCGAATTGCGAATACTCCCCGCAATCTTACTATATGGTTTCCCATCTTTACGAAATCCAATAAAGTGTTCATCCAGATTATCAACATCATCCCAATCAGCAGGGTATTCGTGTTGTGGAACTTTTAGCATCGTAGCATAGAGTTTAGCCATCAGGTCTACACCGTTAGCACCACCTTGAATGATACAATCAAAATCAAACTTACATAAATCCAACGCTTCAAGAAATCTATCAGGGTCAGTTATAGAGCGTGACCCCGCAACAATTAATTTCACTTAACAGGCCCAATGATAATTTCACGTTGACTATCTAATGTAATTTGTTTGTTTTTATCTTCGCCGCACATTTCTATATACCCTTCAACCAACCCAACAAACAATCCGATAACAACGGGTAGAGCCTTTTCAATATCTTGATTTACATATTCTATAATATAATCTGAAACTTGTTCACTCGTAATCACTTCACTCATAATATATTCAACCTTTTACCATTTCTGTATTGGACAATGTGATATTGGTACTAAAACTTTAGCCTCAAGAAAACACCCACACTTTTCACATTGCTTGCGTAATGTATCTTTATTTTTAATAAAAGGGCATTCCATACAGATTGCCATACGTTCCTTACCTTTCTCACTTATACTCATTTTATCTCAACCGCCCAATTAACTACACACCAATCATATATACAATTCTGTTCTGTGATTAATGGTGACAATCCACCATGCTCAATCATACGACCAGCCCAATATTCCCAATACTCAAGAATTATCCCTTCTTCAGTGTATTCACACTCACCTTCAGTATCAATCATTAAATATCGTTTACTCATCTATAAACCTTAGATTTTCCCAACTACCGATAATACGTGATTGACGTATAGTAACCATTTCCAACCAACGATATTCATTTCTTACGTTAATTGGAAGTAGCGCAAATTTTCTAATTGTGCGCTCTGTACCATATAGTTCATTAACCCAACGCATTATACATCTTCGAATTTAATATTAAACACATCCAGTAAGGTGTGAATTCCATCTGACCACCCAAGGTATCCATCAAATCGAATAACAACTTCACCGTCATCTTCTTCTTCATCGAAGTCATCAAAGGTTACAAACGTATCGTCATTATCAAGATTAACTGTTATATTTAAATCTTGATTACCTTTTACCCATTCCCACTTCTCGGTATCGTCACGTTCAGTAACCTGATTAGCCAATTGTCTATAATTAATACTCATTTCTTCTTAATACCTTTTAATATTCTAGTTTATCCACATTTACTTGAACCACATTGGTTACACTTAAAACACCCTTCAGAGTATACAACTTGGTCACTTCCACATTCCTCACACTTTTCACCATCAACTTTTTCACCATCTTTGATGTAAGTTTGTAAGAACTTTTTAATCTGGAAAATAAATGAACCAACATATACATCTTCAATTCTATCTAACACACGAACAATGTTTTTAATTAAAACACCATGACGTAACAGGAATGAAATAATGCGAGTGATTTTACTTGCGTTATCGTCACCATTAATCTTTTTCATTACTTCATCAATATGTTCCTGTTTAATACCTTTATCCTGAACCAAATCCATTAATAGTTCGATAGCATTATTTGTAACAATAGAAGTTTCACGTGAATTTGTTTTAACAAATAATGCGAATGGTCTATTATCAGTTTCATTGTATACGATTGTTAAGTACCACTTCTTACCTTCAGCACGAATTGTTTTCATAACAGCCGGTGCTGAATCTGGCATCTTAACATCATCAATAATAATTTCTTCTTCGGTATCAACATCCTCTTTAGCAGAAAGAACCGAAGTCATAGTGCCTGAACGGTATGTTGTAACACCTTTAATCCATCCAGATTTATATGAGTTAAGGTAAATATCCTTGAAATCCTCATAGGGATAATCATGTGGGATGTTGACTGTTTTACTGATAGCAGAATCAATCCAACGAGCAAAACCTTTCAGGTCATTCACGTGGTCATCAGCCGTTAAATCTTCAGTAGTAACCGCCCAATCAGCATCAGGATTCCATTCACCACGAGCCTTCAGCCATCGAACCGCATAATCTTCACATAGAACTTCTTTAGTCAGGCCACGGTTTTTATCAATCTTATACACGATTCCGGTAGTTTCGTCAACCCCTTTAAGGATTTCTTCATCACCTTCTCTATCAAACTTGAACATATCTGTTTCAAACCATTGACCTTCATACCATTTTGGTGTTAGGTCTACTAAATGGTCAGGCACAATACCTTGAATAACTGTACGAATATATTCAGGCATAAAGATTGGTTCATTACCACCTGATAAGATGTTAGCGAAGATTGAAGTATTGCCTGTTGGTTGAATACTTAAACATGAGCTATTTCGAATACCAGTTGTTGTCAGTTTTTCCATATATGATTTTGGTAAATCAAGTGACTGCACAAATGGGCCTTTAACGTGTTCTTCAGGCTTACAGTATTTGAACATACCCTTTTCAACTGCTAAATCAATACTTGCCTTGTATGTTTCTTGTGCCAGCGTTTTCATGATTTCATCACGTAATTCATTAGCCGCATCAGAACCAAATCGAATCTTCATCATAAATAACAGTGAACCCCAACCAAGAATACCAACACCAATTCTACGTTTGTTCCTCATTGAATCTTCGTATTCGGGTAATGGAGCGTTTGATACATCATTAATATTATCAAGGAAGCGTACAACAGTTGGAATTATATCTTTAAACGCCTTGTAATCGAATGTAACAACACCATCTTTCTCTTTGATATATGCAGCTAGGTTAACTGAACCTAAATCACACACACCAGCAGGGGGAAGCGTTTGTTCTCCACATGGATTCGTACCCACAATTTTATCAACATAATTCGTAGGATAAAAATAATTTGCTCTATCTAAGAATAATACACCCGGTTCCGCACGATTATAAGTAGAATCCATAACCAGATTCCAAATCTTTAATGCAGAAACGGTTTCAAATACATCAACAGGGTATTCTTTTGAAACCCATAAAGCTAAATCACCATCCCATTCAGCTTTATATTTTTCGTGTGTAGTATCAGGGAAACGAAGTTGCCATTGGTCAACTAAATCAATTTCATCTTGTGTTGCACCTTCATTCACCATCTGTTCAATCTTGATAATCTTTTCCATGAAGTCATCAGTCATGTTTACAGATACATTGAACTTAGAAAGTCTACCAGCGGATTGTTTAGCGGTAATAAATTCAACTATATCTGGGTGAGTTACATCAATTACACCCATCATTGCACCTTTACGAATCTTACCCTTTGCTTTCTTGTTGGTAGATTTTTTACCAGAACCAGATGTAATAATATCACTTGAACGGTCAAACAATTCCATATACTTAACAGCACCCGGTGATTCAACACCGATACCATGTATAAAAGAACCACGTGGGCGAATGTATGAAAAGTTCTCACCCCAACCACCTTCAGATTTTAGTGTTTGTGATTGGTTTCGTAGATTGGTCATGATGTTCTCTAGTGAATCAATATCATGTGTAGCACGTGGTGCAAGGAAGCAATTCATTAGTGTAGTGCCACCCCAATCAGCACCAGCGTTAGAGTAGATACGTCCACCAGCAGTTACTTTAAAGCCGGTTAACATATCATAGAATTTTTGTTGCCATTCATCACGTAATGATTGATTTTTTTCTGCTTGAGCAACACCACGTGCTACACGCATCATTGTATCGTCAACATTATTATCAGTTGAATCTTTATAGGTACTTCTCCAAACTTCTTCGGAAAATTCATCTTCAAAAATGGTATCGGTCATTTATAATCCTCATCAATATTTTTATTTTTGGGTTTAACACCATTACAGTGCTATCCTCTTTTTTATTATTATCTACCTTCTCAGGCATTCGTTCTTTTAGTTTCCATGCATTCCATAGATTAATTGGTGGAAACGTCATATCAGGCCAATCTAGTTTACTCATATCTTTTTATATTTTGCCAATTCCATCTTAGCTTTCAACCCTCTAAATGTTCTGCTTTCTATATATGCATCAAGTTCATCAGGTGTAAACTCTTTTAAGATTAAATCATTTATATCATCGCCTGAGTTGATTTCGTTACCCCAAACACAAACACCAAACCCTTTATTAATCACGGTTTCCATGCGTCTAATTATTTCATGTGAACGTGGTTCATTGTCAAATATAAAAGCAGTTTTATCTTTATTGAATAATGAAAAATCAATATCAGCACCAGCCATAGCAGCACAGTTCTTTAAAAACAGTGAATCAATTGGCCCTTCAACTACCTTGACTGTTTTACTCTCATCAATAGTGTTCATACCAAATACTTTAGATATATCTGGTACAAGTTCGAGTGTTACATATCTCTGTGATTTTGGAACGTGTTGAGCATCACCAATAGCTCTACCCTGAATGTGTGTGACTATACCATCTTTATTAATAAACGGTAATATCAATCTAGGAATATCATCAAATTTAGTTTCCTCATAATCAGGAATTAATTTACTGAACACATTCATTGATGCAGCAAAGTACAAATTACTGAATTGATTTGTGGGGATACCACGACCTTCAGCATACATCCATGCAACATGACCCTCACCTAATTGTTTGAGTGACTTTAGATGTTTTAATACTTCAGGAACTTCTTTTGCTTCAGGCTTTGAGTAATTAAAGTTTAACTCATTAACCTTTTTCTCTTTAGTGTGATGTACTGATTCCTTAAACACTTCCATTTTATATTCCTTATAAAAGTCTGCATCAAACCACTTAAGGAATTTATCAAATGTTCGGTGCTCAGGTGCGCCACAATTCTTACAGTCGTAAAACATCTTACCTTTACGGGTATAAAAGTATCCACGTGCTTTTGTTTTACTTTTTTGGGAGTCACCACAGATAGGGCAACGGCAGTTATATACACCTCTTTTTTTAGGCTTAAATAACTGTAAGCGACCTGAAATCATTTTCAGGTACTTCTCGGAAATCCAATTCATAATGTAACCCTGTTATAATTATTTTTCTACGGGTTTATAATATTCTTTATAATCCTGAATTATATCTCTATGTAGAATGATTGTGTTTTCACAACTCTTATTATTAAGAATCCAATTGTCAAAGGATTCTTTATCCATCCAGATACCTACGTTTTCTTGTATCTGATATACTTTAACAGGCACATCTTTTAGTGTCAATGGTTTAGGATAGGGAATATCAAGGTAAGGCTTTGTGTAACATACCTTTTCACGATTACAACGCTCACAGGCCCAATCAGTGATGTTTTCGCTGATTGTTGAACAACCTGACAACATGAATACCACCATCATTGATAGAATTATTTTACGCATGTTGCACCTGCATTACCTGTAGCTGATTCTATACATCCATATGAATTCTGAATGATTAAGTTTATATCCTCATCATATTGCTCTTTAACTTCAGCGGGTGCATCTTTAAATTTCTCGAAATCTATACCACCTAAAATATCCTTAACTCGGTTATATTCCAGTTCAAGGTCAGCCCGTTTCTGTTCGTTGTTTTTAATAATAAGCAACTGTTTATTGTAATCGTTACGAACTTTCTTTTCCTTTTCGATTAATTCATTATGGGTATCTGATAAAGTGTTGTACTTATTAATCAATTCGTAGTGGGTATCAACCGCCCACCAACCAGCAGCTACAATAGCGCCAGCTACAATAACACCAAGTACATACTTATTTGTGAATGCTTTCTTTAGGAATGGCCCAACACCAGTAACCATAGAAATTATTGTGGGGATAGAAAATACCATGTTACACCTTAGTGTTAATTATGATTTGTAGTTCGTCATCCACTTCTACGTCATGTGTTAAATCACTATCTACCCATGCGTTTAAAAACATTAAGAATGTTTTAATATATGAATGAAATTCACTTTCCAATCTATAAAATAAAATAAAATTAGCGGTTTCGATTCCGAATACATTAATTAAAATAATAATGTTATTCAGAACTAACCGCTCATTAATATTGCCTGTAGATTTATATCTACGAAACATTTTCTTTAGGATAATAATTTTATTTAAATCATTATCGAATTCTTCACGATTAAAGTGTGGAGTACGATAATTATTCAAACAAAACTTTATAAATTCATCATCTGCTTTCAACTGTAATAACCTTACCTGAAGTTTTGAAGCCTTTCTTACGCATAATAGTTTTCGTAATCAAATCAACTTCTTTATTAGCTCTATCCCATTTCAATACTATAGGTATATTTATATCAGTTGAAATAGACTTAATTAGTTCTTCAATCTGTTTCTCACCAGATGTTTTAGACATTTTCTTACCATACTTCTTAAAAGCATCCTTGAAAATCTTGGCCAGTTCAGAAAGGGTTATTTGTGTTTTGTTACGTGCATCATTAAGCCTGTCAAAGAAATGTTTAGTAAAAACAACATCAATGTTGAATTTACCAAACAGCTTATCAAGTGCTTTCTCAAGAATGTTTAATTGTGTTTTACTGATAGGTTCAGCAATAGCAGCTTCAATAAGATATTCTTTAAATGATAACATTAGTCAGTTTTCTTTGCAGCAGCTTTTTTCTTCTTAGATGCACGTTTCTTTGGTGCAGCCTTTTTAGGGGTTTCCTTAACTTCTTCAACAACTGGTTCTTCATTAGCCGACTCTACAGGGGTTTCAGTGTCAGCTTCTTCAGAAGGCTCTACATCAGGCTCTACAGAGATTTCAGTGTCAGGATTATCAGCTTCACCAGAATCACTTGTATCTTCATTCGCTTTTTGTGTTGTGCCTTTTACATCAACATCTTTAGCATCAACTAAACCTTTCAGTGAAACCAGAAGTTCACCAGAATCAGGGTCAACCCAACCTCGTTTAGTTGGAATTGCATTTGGACACCAGTTGGGTGCAGTTTTTAAATCTCTAGGCATTTTTATTTCCTCTTAATAAATCATGTAATTTCTGTAATGTGGTATCTACATCGGTGTGGTGGATACCAATACCACCTTGTGATTCCCATTCTTTAATATTTTTGATATAATCGTCAACTAAGATATTTGGAATATCGTTTTCATCACACCATGCGAAATCAACTTTCTGACTACGTGGTACAATATGTATGTGTTCTTCAAGTAAATGAGTGTGATGTGTTGCCCATCTACGTTTCTGTTCTATACAAGAATCCCTGTTTAATCTAATTGGTGCGGATAGAATAAATGTTTTTTCTACTGGATAATTTTCTTGCATATATTCAAGCAATACATCAGCGCCAGAATCCTTAGATAAGTTAAACCAGAAATCATCAACTTCTAGTGTTGGACTCCATACTTCATGAGATAGAGAACCATATTTCTTATCCGCTTCAATTAGTGATATACCAGTTAGTTCTTCATAGCCACCCCAAAGGTCAACCAGTACACCATCCATATCCAAATAAACTTTCATAATATAAACCTTCTTTTTAAATTTTAGTATGCAGAGTGAAACGAATCATAATCCGTTGAGGATAGTTTTCGTTTAGCATATTTCATTAATTCTTTATAATACATATCACGTAGCTTTCCAAGTTCACTATTCAGAGAACCTTCAGCTTTCTGAATATCAGCGATAGCATTAAATATTGTTTCCAACTTCTTATGTTTGAGAACTTTTGCACCAGAAATCAACGCACCAATGTGGTCATTTCTATCTGTCATCTTTGCAATGCGGTCTACTTCTCGACTGATATTAACCGCTTCATTTAGTTCTGGTTTTTCATCATCCGCTTTCCAGTTCTTATCAATGTAGTTGTAAAATTCCTTTTCTTTATCACCTGATAACTCATCTGGTTCTTCAACACCAAACTTCTTCAATGCTTTCTTAAAGAATGCCTGATATGCAGTTTCTTCATTAATTGCTTCGTCTATTTTTGCAACATTACCATCAAGCATCCAGAGAACCATTTCTTTAATGGTAATCTTTTCTTTCTTACCTGAGAATAATGCAGCTAGAAAACGGTTAACCAGTTTAGGGTCATTGAAGTATTTGCTGATAATCTGTTTAGCAACTTTTTCATCTTTATTTTTAACTGCTTTATTAAGCATTGTAATCATGCTTTCGGATATTTGTAATTTGTAGTTATCCATCTGGTTTCCTATAGAATGTTATTTGTTTCTTTTATTTCCAACCGCATCACCATAAGCTAATGTCATTGGTAGTAATGTTTTAATTGGTAAATCAATCATTACCGTTTGTACTTTCATTTTCGGGTCGATTAACATAGCACCCAAGTATCTATGATGACCGTCAATAATATAGTTATCCGAACTAACGATAAAGAAGGTTTTATTCTGGAAGAATGATGCAGAACCTTTTGCGCCATTTTCAGCAATCGGGTTAATCGACTTATCGTAATAAATCTGTTTTTGAATTGGCTTTAATTTACCAACTTCAACTTTCGGATTAGTAATCTTAATCACGTCATCTTTAGCGTCACCGTCATGTACCTTTAATCCATTCTCTAAGAACTTCTTAGCAGAATCACCACTCAACCCTTCAGGGAATGGGTTTCTTTTAGAGTTATCATTTGCGAAAGGTGGGCTTAAATCAATATAACCTTTCTCTAAACGCTTCTGAAACTGCTTAACATCCTTAGCATCAATTACAGGCATATCCTTACGTTGAGTTTTACCAGAACCAGCTTGACGTTGAGCAAATACATAATTCTTATCGAAGTTAGGAATTTCTGAATCCAGTGAGGATTTAGTAAAAATTGATTCAGCATATGAACGTGCTTTTTCAACAGGGGTTTTGATTAATTCTAATTTACCCGCTTGTTGACCCGCTTCAACGATAAACAGTTCACTAAAGGTTCTACGTTGACGTATCTGACGTTTCTTACCACCTGAGAAACAACTATTACACATCCACTCAGGTTGGCCTTTATGTTCGATTTTCTTATAGTGCATTCCACCACATTCAGGGCATGGGGATGTGCGCTTAACAACCTGACCTAATGAAGCATCACCAAGTTCAGCCGCTTCCATTACCTTGCGTTTGACCATAGATGTTTTGGAGCATTCTTCACACTCACAGTCATCCTCTTTACATTTCTTCTTACCTAAGATTTGTTTCTTAGTATCGCCGCTATCAACACCACCCGCTACATTGGTGGGGGTTTCTTCCAGTAGATTAGCATAAAGTTTTTTAAAGGTTAATGGCATATTATTTTCCTAATTTCTTATCAAATTTTTCTAAATCTTTGGCTTGTATATATCCACTTGATTCCATTGGAATCTCTTTACTAACTCGCTTCATGTTTGTTTCATCGACTAATCCCTTATCGTATAAAATACGTAAAGCCGTCGATAAATTGTATCCTGTTTGTGCCATGTTTGTTATCCTATCTGTTTTAAAAATATTATGCGTAGCGAGTTTCTTTATCCATTACTTTTAGCATTTCTCTAGGGTCAATACCGTAGGTTTCAGCCGCTTTAACCAATGCAGTGTGTACACTAATCTTTCGTGTTGCATCTTTGAGAATTTTGTGTTGTAATTTCAATACAGCGATATACTTATCTTTATGTAAACTACGCTTGAGGAAATGCAATACCTTTTTAGGCAACATTTCCTTAGTCATATCGCGTATGATATTTTCTTCTAGTTGTTGTACGCTGTATTGTTTAAAGGTTATCATAGTGACTACTCGTAGTTACCTGTATTCATTTCTTCTTCCCATTCAGTTTTCATCTGAAGGGCTACTTGTTCAATATCGCCTTTTGAGAAGATTTTGCCACCATCGCCGTATTCTTTCTCATATGCCTTCGCGCCTTCTTTAGCAAGTGGCAACCAAATCTTTACTGCAAGATTGGTATCATATTTACCGGCTTTATGTTTACGTGAAAGGTTTTTACGAATCGGGGAAATTCGTCTACGATATATATCACTATCATTATCAATGTATAGTTGTAATTCATCTACTTGAGTTTGGTTATATCCCTCATGCATCTGAGCGTTTTCTTCTTGTAATTCTTTGAATGATTTCATCATTATTCCTATTAGCTAATATACATGTTTAGTTCAGTTTGGAGTGTTTTAAAGCTTTTCATTACTTGTTGCTCCCACGGGGTGTTACAATTTTCAATCCTTGAGAATCATAACCGATTTTGTTTAATCGCATTTCACCGCGTACATTACTGACCCAATATCCCAATCCTTTGAGTTGAGTAGATAGTTTAAATGCCGCCGAACTCAATGGTGCCGATACGCCCCCAGAATCTTTATACATAGCCTTAAAGATTTTAATCGCTTCACGGGATGTATCCTTTGGAGGTTCAATCATCTTCATTGGTATTTTTACAGTAGATTCGTTCAGTTCTTTATTTAATTCGTTGAATGATTTCATTTCGCGCACACCTTTCTTGAGTGTTTTTTGCTTTAATTTTGGGTGAGTTGATTCAGATGCAGGTCGAACCACAATTTCATATGCATTACCATCCTTGCCGCGCACCAGTGTTGCAGTACCATCAACCTGAGTCCACGTGTCAATACTTTGTGTAACATAGGGTAGTTTAATTATCTGTTTAATTATATCGTATGTATGTGTGGGCCTCATTTGATACCAAACTCCTTCTCTTTACCCCAATCAACAAATAGCTTGCTATAGGGTGTTGCCTTCTCAAGTTTAAACTCATCTGTATCTTCAAGATGTTTATTATCAGCGAATGCAACTGTACCTTTCCCAAGATTCAATTTAACGATAGTTGTGTTTTTGTCAGTAACGATTCGGTATAAATCAGATACATCAACCTTCATTGACTTCAACCATTTAACATCTTCACGTTCCAGTGAATGAATATTAAAACCAAATGCTGGATTCTGCTTTGTTGAAAACCATCCAATTGGACTACCTTTAACCATTTGATTTGAGATTGGTGAAGTTCTTGCACCGCCGCCTCTAAACTGCACTCGTTTTAATCTTGCACTGTTTATCTCAGTGATAAGTTCATCAAACTTTTTCATTAATATTCCACTCCTGCTACTTTTACGTTTAATTTGTTTACGTCGAATCCTAGATATGCTAGTAAATATTCATAACCTTTCTTGGCTGCTTTGCTTATAGCAACAGTTACTTTCTTCCAGAGATTCTTGAAGAAATCTTTAATATTATTTATAACATTCTCGTTTAGGGTATTTAGTTCTGTGTCAATCATTTCCCATAGATTACTTTCAATGCCATGAGATTCTAATATATCTGCGCGAAGGGCTAAATATGTGCTTGGGCCTGTGCCGTGTGGTGTTTTCCATGATACACGAAACCGCACCTTAGATGCAAGTGAATCAATCATTTTAGTTGGTTTTCCACCCTTTGATAGCGGTTCAACCAAGGCAACATCCCCATTATCACTATTAAACTTAACCACCCAATTTGCAATTGAAGGCCCATTTCGGCCTTCTGGTGAAAATTTAACCGCACCTGTGGCAGCTTCATATACAAACCATTTTCTAAATTCAGCATTTTTCTCAAAATACTTATTGGTCATCTTAGTAACTTCCTTACGCATCTTATCCGCTTCAAGAAATTCCTTAGCCATATCATTCAGTTCTTTATTGCCTTGTTTCTTACCTGCTTTTACTTTAGTGGTAAATTGGTTAATTGTAACCTTACCACGCTTCGCAGCAGGGATTAAAAAGGTTTTCATAGACCCTAACACCATCTTAGCCAGTTTTTCAGCTTCAGCGTCATGTGAATGCTTCAGAGCCGCTTTAAAGATGCTACGGGCCTCACCAGAGCCACCAGAAGTAAGTTGTGAACCTGTATTTGTTGTTTTCAGGGAAATATGTACACCATTATCAGTTAATACATCGGTTTTTGGTGTGGGTGAACCTTCCCACCAATTCACAGTTTTACCTTGTGCAGAACCTATATGGGTAAGTTTCTTACCCTTGGTTTTTGCTTTAATGGCTTTGGCTATTTTTTCAGCATTATCTTTATTCTTATCATACTGGTCAGCAGTAAGATTTGATGCAGCTAGTGCTTTATCGTCACTACCATTGAACGCCACCGTGATATATGTTTCATAATCAAGTGCCGCTTTTTTCTCAGTTAAAAACGAACTAAACTTTTTCATATCTTATATTTAATATCAACTAGATTCTGGTCAACTTTAGTATCACCAAAAGATACCAATGCAGTTGTTAATCCCTGCTCTTTAGCAACACGCATTGATTGTTCAATATCTTTATCATTAGCACCATGTGCTAAATGGATAACGGTATTCCCTGTACGAAAAGATGCCCCTAAATCTACGTGTTCTTCTGTGAGTCCATTCAGAACCATTTTAGAATCACCCCCTTGTTCGGTTGTTGAAAAATACAGCATACCGGAAAGGTTCTTTTCGTACCATTCTGTAATACAATGTTTATCTTCACCAACTACCATCACGAACATGGGTTCTTTAGATGTTTTAATTCGTATCGGTAATGATTCTTTAATAAACTTGCTAAATTTTTTCATTATGCAATCGAACCTATGTCACGTTCAATTTTAGATAATGATTTCAAGTGATTTCTTGATTTACGTGTATCAAGAACTTTTTGAACCCCATCTTTAACAGCAGCAATTGCAGATTTGATTTTTGCGACCACATCCTCTGCTTTACTGTTAGCTTTATTAAGTGCAGCCCATAAATGCCAACCTGTTACCGCTTCAATGAAGTGTATTGGGCCAGTGATTAAATGTAGGTTGGCTTGGTCTAATTTGAGTAAAAAGTCGAGTACATCTTCTTTCTTGATTGTTCGGATAACAGCTTTTAATTCATCCTTGTC
>Ga0307980_1000352_pt1 | contig 22074 bp, 34 predicted proteins | sample OrgLakmetage1060_FD_201817 | JGI IMG/M metagenome (GOLD analysis project Ga0307980, IMG submission 201817) | Saline water microbial communities from Organic Lake, Antarctica - #1060 | ecosystem: Environmental > Aquatic > Non-marine Saline and Alkaline > Saline | place: Antarctica: Organic Lake... | reverse complement strand
TCAGCTACGGCGGCGTAGAGTGCGCCCTGGGCGAGAGTCTTACCGATCGCGAAGGCGACGGGGTGCTCGTCTTTTACTTCGGCCAGCTTACCGGTCTGGCAGCCCGCAAAGCAGAGAATAGAGAACAGTAGGCAGAGAGTCAGGAGTGTTGTTCTAGTCATGGTTTTTGTGGGTTAGTCGTAGTATTCGATGGGGAAGGTGTCGCCGGAGCCGGAGGGGGACTGGCAACCGCAGAGAGCGCAGAGAGCGCAGAGGGAAATGGTGAGGAGGAGAGTTTTCATTGGTAGCTATCCGATAATGAGGGTGCAGGACTCGCGCTCGGCTTGCGTTAAAGTAATGAGCCCGCCCTCGGGCTGGGGCTCGATCGGTGCGACGAGTAACTGCTCGCCATCGCGGATGACGACGGCGTTGATGGCGTGGTGGGTGCCGTCGCTCATCGTGTAGTGCAGGTAGAAGCAGGCTACGGGCACGCGGCTGGCCTGCTGCGACCAGTTATGCTCGATCACGTATGCGCGGAAGAGCCATGCCCAATCGTCGCAGTCGCCCTTCTGCTCTAGCCACTCGGGTAAGTCTTGCTCCCACATATGGGCGACGAAGGCGCTATGCACCTTGCCCCAAGCATCGAGTGTGAGCGTGGCATACTGCGCATCGAGCGGGTGCAACTGCGCGCCCGGGAAGTAGCTGCGCAGTGCTTGCTGGATGGCTATGCTGGGGTGGGTTCTCACTTGGTTCGGATGGCGGATGAATGATGCCTGAATAAAGATCAGCTGGTGCGGCCGGACTTGGAGACGGTCTTGGCGTCTGCGACCAGGGCGGCGCCGCTGGCGTTGGTCTTTTTGGCTTTCGGGGTGAGCACTTGATCGCCGGTAGAGATGGCGTCTAGCTTCGCGCGTTCGTCTTTGGCGCGTTTGCTGTAGGGGTTATTTTTATCGTCGATGCCACGGCGGCGGTAGAGCTTCTCGGCGGCTAGCACTAGAGCGATGCTCTTGACCAGGGCGGGCGGGTTAGCGCCGAACTGTGCGGGGTCGATTTGCTGGCCTACCTTGCCGTCGATTTCGTCTTTGACGGCTTTTTGGATGGCGGCGAATACTTCAGGATCGGCCACGCCGTCCTTATTATCGTCGAGCGCTTGGATCAGGAATTTACCGGGCAGCTCGGCTGCGAGGTCGGACATTTGAACGTAGTCGGCCATGGGAGAAGAATTAAAAATTAAGAATTAGGAATTAAGAATGGGTGGGGTAAAAAAAGCGGTGGGAGGTGGTCGCAGAGCCTACCCCTAAGCTCTGCGACCGTGGATTGTCCCAATACTGATATGTAAGACAGTGTTTTAAGAAGCTCCGGCCGAGTGGCCGGAGCTCCCGAAAGGTTACGCAGCGGCTGCGCCGGTGGAGCCGTAAGCCACTTCTGGCATGCCGAAGCCGTAGCCACAGCGCTTGTAGGCTTGGTAGAGGAACTCCTTTTTCTTGAAGACATGGTCGGATGTCTCGTCGGTCAGGGAGTTGAGCTCGATGGGTAGCTCGTTTTGCAGGATGAACGGCTTCATCGGGTGGCCCATGTCGAAAAGGAACCAGGCATCTTCATTGACTCCGCCTAGCTCGGCAGAGATCTCGATGCGGGCGGTGTCTTTATCGACATTCGTCTTACCATTGTCGCTGCGCTCGGCTTTGAGGATCTCGCGGGCGAGGCTCTCATTCTTCGGGCCGACTACGAGCACGAGGTCACGGCCTAGCCCCATGATGCGGCCGGCAGCGTTCTTGCGGCTGCGCATGTTCTCACGCCCGGTGCGGAAGTTTGCCTGGCTGAGCTTCTTCGCGGTCAGGTTGCTAAACTTGGTGCCGCCTTTGATCGGCTCATGATTGAGCGAGAAGAAGGGTTTACCGGTGTAGCAGTTCTCGGTGAATCCGGCGATGCAGAGTGCGGCGAGTTGCTCGGTATCGTGCTGGCGAGCGATGTCGCCCATGATGCGGAACATCGGCGAGTAGATGCCGTAGCGGTCGCGTTCGATGTCGGCGCGTTTCACGGCGACCGAATCTTCCCACTCCTCATTCGGGATGGTGTAGTTGTGGGCCTTGACGTTCTGGATTTTGATCTCGTCGATCAGTTTGCTCATGCCAGGGAGGGCGCCGAGCCAGTGGTAGACCTCCTCGTCCGCAGTGGACTGAGTGACCTCAGCGAGCGCGAGCAGGACGTTTTCTTGACTACTTTGGTAAGCGGTGAAGAAGACGGTTTTGAACCCACGGAAGAGGTTCGAGAGTGTGCCTTTGTTGATTTGCATAATTTTTGAGAATTAGGAATTAGGAATTAGGAATGGAGAAGACGCGGAGGGAGGATTAAACGTTCTCGAGCACGACGACTCGGGCATCGAGGGCGGCTTGCGACTGCAGCTCTGCGGCGCGGCTGGTATCGATCCAGGCGCCGTCGGCATCGATCGCGACGATCAGGCCGGCTACGATGCCCTGAGCGGGTGTGGTGCCGTCGCCGACTGTCTCGTCGTCTTCGACGATGGCGGCGGTGCCTACATCTGCCTTGGTCAAGGTATCTGTAGCGGAGTTAGCGTAGCGGTAGACGCCTCGCGCGACGACTACGTCGAGGTCTGCGGCAGCGCCGGCAGAGTTATCAACGTCGGCGGCGCAGCGACCGATGACTTTGAGGCTAGCGGTGTCGCTAGCGGGGACGGCGTCGCCCGCGGCGTTGAGGGCGATCAAGCCGCCGGCGAAAAGTGCCGTAGCCGCAGCTACGGGCAGCGAAACGGAAGAGCCGCTGCGTGAGGGTGTGTCGATGGGTTCAGTGATCATAATTATCTGGAGTTCGAGGTTCGGAGTTCGAGCGAAGCGCCTAGTTGTTATACTTGTTCACGTCGTCGGCGGAGACGTTGAGCTGCCGGAAGATGGTGTCGGCCTCGGCATCGCCGGGCTTTTGCGAGGAGAGCACTTTGAGGTGCTCGGGTGTGCGGCGATCGATGGGCACTTGATCTTCGGGCAGCTCTGAGCAGAGGGTGCGGAAGTCTTCGAGCCCGAGCTTATCGGCGGCGAGTGGCACGATCTTACCGGAGGCGAGTGCCTGGGCTTTGATGGTGGTGCGCTCGCGGGCTTCGTCGCGGGCGATCAGGCTTTCGACCGAGGCGGAGAGCGTCTCGATGCGCTCGGCAGCGACTTCGTCGAGCTGCACGGTGTCGCTCTTTTCTTGGAGCGTGGTCAGCGAGGCGGAGAGCGTCTTGATCTCTTCGGCTTGGCTCTCGACGGTGCCGGAGAGTGTGGCGAATTGCTCAGGCATCTTACCGGCAGCTTCAGCGGCGTCGGTGATTTCCTGGTCGGAGGCATCTGCACTCAGGCAGAGGAGTGTGAGGAGGAGTTTCTTTGGGTCCATGGTGTGGTGTTTATTATTATTATCGTGGTGGGAGGTTTCGAAAGGATCGGCCGCGAGTATCGAGAGGCCGCGCACTTGGCCTTGGCGGCAGACGGCTACGGAGTGCAGAAAGATGACTTCACCTTGAGCGTTGGTTTTCACTGCGGGAGAGAGGTCGATGTAGTCGCCATTGCGCAGGCGCTCTTCGCCAGAGAGGGTGTAGTCGATGTCTTCGTAGATGAGCCCCTCGCCCTCGATCACCGAGAGCGTGGCGTAGCCAGCGACTTCGACCGGCTCGCCCTTGTAATACTTGGAGCCTTCGACAGAGTTATGGTTAAAGTCCAGGGCGACGCGGTCGAAGTTGATCTTCTTTTGATTGCCCGGCAGTTGCGCCAGTGTGGTGGCATTGACGCGCAGTGTTTCGCCGCCATTGATCTCGCTCTCACCCCAGCCCATCACGACGAGGCGCGAAGGGAGGGGCTTGTCTTTGGCGATCCCGAGGGAGCCGGAGCGGAAAGTTCGTATCATGGGGCGGTGTGTGCGGTTGGTTGGTTTGGCGAAAAACCACACACTACCCGATACGTGCAGACATGAAAAAGCCGCCTAACTGCGAAGGCGGCAGAGGCGGCGATAATAAGCAAAGCCCGGAGTGGCGCTAGGTGCCACAGCGGGGAGTAGAGAGCGGGGAGCGATCTAAGGTATCCCCACTCCTGACTAGCGGATCTTGCGCAGTAAGTTATCCAGCTTGAGCTGCCCGATCGCTTCGATCCGGGCATGCGCGGCGGGCACCATCGTATCATTGACGAACGGGAAGAACGGCCTTGCGGGGATGCGTCCGTCTTTACTGCCGAACTGGTGCACGGCGGCGTAAACCCGATCGGTGGAGACGGTGGCCTTTTTGTTGGTGGCCGTCTCCCGGAAGGATTTACTGAGGGTCGTTGAGTCTGTCAGGTTAGAGGGGCCGCCGTCTTTCTTATCTGCCCAGGGCGCGGGGCGGATGGAGGGATCGGAGAATGACTCGATGGTGACGTTCTTGAGCTCGACGCCCATCACTTCGAGCACGGGCTTGGGCGACTGCCCGAAGGCGGCGAGCTTTTTGAGGCCCGGCGTGAGTGAGTCGAATGTAGTTTTGATGGGCATGTTTATGAAAAGCTGAAAATCTGAAAAAGGGGAAAGGCTGAAATAAATTATTTTGCCTCCTCCTCATACACCACATCACTGCCGCCGTGGGCGGTGTGTGCGGTGTCTTCAGCCTCGGCGGGCTCCATGCCGAGCTGCTCGACTAGATAGCTGGCTGTGGCGGCTTCGTCTAGCTTTAGGCGGCTGGTTTCTTCGAGTGCTTCGATTAGGTTCATAATTATTTCCTCCATCCTAGTTTGATAAACATCTCATCGATCGCAATGCCGATCGGTTCGAAGTCTTCGCGCGACCATTGGCGCTCGGCATGGTGTAGGCGGGCGCGGCGCACCTGGTCGAGCAGTTTTGCCGAGCCGCTGCGCTCGGCGATGTATTGCGCATAGGCACGCGCCCAGAGCTCATAGTCTTCGAGTAGATAGCGCAAATGCTTGCGGCTCTGCACGCCCAGACTATTCGCCAGCTGCAGCTCCAGCCCATCAAAGGCAGCACTCCCGCGAATCGCGACCATCGAGCGCTCCATGATCTGGGGGATCGAGCGTATGCCCATCGGTGGCACACCTAGTGCAGCATTATGCAGGAAGTGCCCGGTCTCATGCACCATCGTCAACTCACGCCATGCCCCGATCTCTTTGATCTTAATCTCGTGGGTCACGGGATGGTAGGTGCCTAGATGGCGAGTGCGCCCGGTCTTGACGACCGATGCTGGCAGCACGCCATCGCCATGCACTGAGTCGATCGCATCGATCGCCTCTTGCGCCGACTCGCGGATCGCGGGCTTGAGGGTGGCCACGGTGATCGCTTGCGAGACGGGTGCTTGCCCGGTGGCCAGCACCACGGGCACATTGCCGGCAGTGCCTATGGCAGCGGCCGCGCTAGTCGCCGCACTTGTCGTCGCATCGACGCCATCTTCGAGCCAGCTCCATACGCTCTTTTGCATCAGCGGTAGATCTGTCTTTTTAGCCCATCCCTCGAACTCTTGCCAGATGTCGTCATCATACCGATCGCGCAGCACCTCCATGGGTATGCGTAGATCCTCGACAGTGCCGGGGCCGCGATTGCCCTTTTGTTGGGGGGTGCGCACGTCGAAGTTTTGCGGCGGCTGGAGGCGGTCTTGACTATCGCGGCGTGCGTGCACGAAGCGGCCCTCATCATTGAGCCGCGCCCGCGCCTTCTCATCGAGCACCTTCCGCTCGTCGAGTGGCAGGTCTTTATCTTTCGCCAGCTGCGCGTCATACTGCGCCTGGCTGACTTGTATCACCTGGCAGCGGCAGCCCCACTCCCACGGCGGCATGTGCCCCTGCCAGAAGGGATCGTCGACGGGCAGGATCACTCCATGCAGCGCTTGGTGCGAGCTGCGGGTCTTACCATCGCGCGTCGCGATGTATTTAAGATAGGGATACACATCGGTATTCCGCTGCACTTGCTCCCACTGGCTCACCCGGTAGCTCTGCAAGCCATGGTGCCGGAGTATTAGCTCAGCCCGCGCCTTAGCGGCCTTCTCATCGCCCAGCCAGGGCGAGAGCTCAGCGGCGATGCCCCGCTTGATTTTGTTCCAATCGCCGCCCAGCGGTAGCTCTGCAGTCATATCGCGCACACGCTGCAGCACATCGTAGCGCTCCACTCCGGAGATGGTAAACGAGAGCGCCTGCACCTCGGGCAGCATACGGTCATACACTTGGCGCGACACGATCGGCTTGTTGCGGATGAAGGCAGCCGCTTCTGTGTTCGGCACGGCTTTGGTGAGTAGATCTAGCATTTTTTAAAAGTAGTTAGTGGTGAGCAGAGAGTAAGAAAAAAGAGAAGCAGAACTCCCGTTGCAAACGACGCTCATGCTTCGCGCGATTGAACAGGGCTGTTCTCAAACGAAAAAGCCTTGGCCATTTCAGAGAGTGCCCCCTGGCAGACATCGATCACGAGATCTTCGTCGGTTAAGTTCGCGATGAGTTGAAACGTCGATTTAATCGTTTCGATGGTCTCGGATTGGTAATCTGTCATATCTGTGTGCATCGGTGATGATCTGTGGTTAAAAATTTAGCGGCTAGCTAGGTGCAGTTTCCGGCGGAATCGCGAACAGGTAGGGATTGAGTCTTGGGAGGGGTCTTGGCGGTGGAGCGTTTCTAGGGCATTTCTGGCACCCTTTTTTAATGATCAAAGCACATCGGTGTCTTCCATCTCGCCGGCGCTGAGTGTCTCGCCGGTGTCTTTGTTGAGGGTAGCGCGGTATTTTTTGAAGTGTTGCTGGGGGTGGTCGCTATCCCAGAAGCTGGGATCTTCGTAGCAGCTGCGGCAGTGGGCGCGGTAGCTATCGAGGTCGAACACCCAGAGGCTGGGCGTGAGCTTGCCCCCGCGCACGAAGCCGGCCAGCACGAGGCGCTTCATGACTTGCTCGGAGACTTCGATCTTGAGCCGGTCGAGGTTAGCCTGGCACATGCGCACGCCTCGGGCGTGCACTTCGCCGACGAGCCGGTAGAGATCGTCAGACACGGGCACCCAACGCGCCACCACGCAACGCTCGGCCGCGGCCTGCGGCAGCCGCACCTTATTTTGCAACGGGGCGACTTCGACCTGGATCGAGGGATCGTCGAAGAGGGGGATCTGTTCGGTGTTTGCTGCGCTCATTTTAATGATGTGTTAGGACGGGATGTATTACAGGGGCATCTCGCACTGGCCGGTTTCGGAGATGCGGCGGTATTGCGTGATGTGGGCTTGAGTCTCGAGGGTGGTGGCGGCGCGGTAAATGGCGCCATTGGTGCTGGCTGCTTTTTCGGCATCGGCGACGCGCACAAAGCCCATTTGGAAAAGCTCCGTGGTGCGGGGCCGGAGTGTGAGGATAGAGAGCCCGGAGCGGACGGCTAACTCTTCGGTCGTGCACGGGCCGTGTCGACGCCAGGCGAGCAACGTGGCTTCGCGCTGCCCGGAGATAGACTTAAGGAGGTCGTGGTAAGTCGCGTTGCGATAGTCGATCGGTTTCATTTTTTTGAGGCGTGAGGCGTGAGAGAGTTGATGTTAAAGTTAGGCGAGTCCGAGTTTAGCGGTCTTGAGCTCGCGGAGTTTGGCGGAGATTTTGCGGCGCTGCTCTGAGCGCTCGGCGTTGACGCGCTCGGCATCCGGGCCGAAGAAGTTGGAGCCGAGGCTGTCGAGCTCGTTGCGCAGCGCCTTCTCGCGTTCGTTGATCTCCCAGAGGCCCATAGGGGCGTTGCCCCGGCCAGCTGCTTTACCAGTTTTGAGCTGGGCCGGGTCCTCGAAGAGGCCGACATAGCCATTGCCCACGCTGTGCTCGATCGCGGCGATGGCGCGGGGCGCCCCCCAGCGCTCGAGCTTACGCAGTTGCATACGCTGGGCACGGGGGGTGAGCCGCTTACGTATCTCGCAGCGGTGCGCGAGAAACTCGCCCCAGGCCTCGCCAAAGGCGGGCGTGTCAAGCGTGGTGGGGATCTCTACTTTTTCAGTCATTCAATGTTCAGTGTTCGATGTTCAGTCGGCGGCCGGCACGGTAATGCTGCCTTCTTGGCGGTCGAAGATGGCGAGGTGTTGGCTGTCGGGCTCGGGTGCGTAGTAGAGCGTGGCCCCGCGCCAGAGCACTGTAACATGAGGCACATTGGGCCAGCCCTCGGGGGCCTCGACTGCGGCGCCGTCGGCAGGGCCGCCAACGAGCTCGATGCAATGGGGGAGTGTGGTGTCGGTGATCATGGCTTCGTAGTTGGGAGTGATAATCGGAGGTTAAAAAGGCATGTTAGCCTGCACGACTGATGCTTCTTTTCTGACCGCTGCCTTCTGGCCGCTGGCCGCTGCCTTCTTCGCATACTTCCCTTTCGCATATTTCGCACCGCTGCGGGTCCTCCGGTTGCGGATCGTGTAGCAGAGGCTCCAGAGCTGCTTCTCGCTGGCCTCCTCGAGGGCGCACTTATACTGCCGCCGGCAAATCGCGCCGGGGTAGCCGGGGTAGTCGAGCCCGCGCTGTGCGCAGCTTTCGTAGATCTTATAGAGCACCTGCAGGCAGGCTTCGTCAGCGTGCTTGAGTAGATCCTTGGCGGCGCGTTCGTAGTGGCCCAGCTTATCCTCCCAGTGTGCTTTGATCCGGAGGTAGTGGTTCTCCGAGGTAGCCGACTTAAGCGAGGCGACGCCCGCCGCCTCCAGCTGCTCATTGCGCCGCCAGGCTTCAAAGGCCGCGCTCTTCGAGAAATCAGGGTTCACATCCAGAAAGGCCTCGCGCTCCGGCCATTGATCCCACGCCTTCCGCGCCAGCTGGCAGAGCACGGCTTTTTGTTTGTTGGATAAGTATTGCATGGGCGCTTTGTTTGAGTGGTTAATTTTTTAGTGAGTATTTGGTTTGCGGTTAAGGTTCGCGGCGACGCATTCGGTCAGTTCGATTCCGTCGTCGACGTCGTATATATAATGCCGAAAAACTCCGGAGGGTGTCTTGACGTAAGCCGTAGCGAAGGCGTCAGGACGGCAGCGTATCTTGACCCGAAGCGTGCACTCAGGGAGATTCACGATCTGGTCAGAGCTCAGCCGATCCTTAAGTCCGCAAACGAGAGGTTTTCCATCTTGTAAAGCATTCATGTGTTTAGTGTGTTCGTGGTTTAAAAAAAATGCAGTGCCTCAGTCCTCGACGCTCCCCGCGTCTTCGAGGATTTTATCGACTAGCTTCTCGATGTTATCGCCCGTCGCTTTCACGAATGGCAGATCCCCGGCGCCGACCAGTTTGCAGCCAATCAGTTGACGTTCTCCCGCGGTCAGATCTGCGAGTGCAGGTTTGATCGGTTCTTCCTTCGTCTCGACGAGCACGTCAAAGCGATCAGCCAGATGCTTGCGGATCAGCTCGACGGCGTTCTTACCCGGCTCGATCTTACCCTTGCTCTTTTTAAAGCCGATCTTGATGCCGTGCAGCACGAAGCTGCGTGGTTTGACGAACATCGCGGGCGCGGTCTCGATGGCGTTTTCTAGATCACTCTTGGCCTGCTGAGTCGTCGCCGCGTGATCTTTGATTTGCTGCAGGTAGTTGCGGCGCACCGCCTGCAGTTCGTCTTCCAGGTTACGCAGGCTGTCTGCGAGTTCCTCGCGGCAGAGCGCATAAGTCTCGGTCAGCGTGTCAAAGGTTTCGATGGTTTCTGTGGTCTGTGTCATGGTCTTGTCTTTGTAGGTTCAGGTTGGTTTCTAAAAGAGTCGTAGAGGCGGATGATCTGGCTGTCCGTCAGCGGGCGGTGCCAATACCATCTGCTCACCCGGTGGCCGGGCAGCACGAGGCCGCCGGTCCGGTGGCTCAGGGGGAGGGCCTTTTTTTCCGGCTGGCTCACTGGCGGCCTCCTGCTCTAAAGCGGCGTAGCCAGCTCCGGATCGGCCGCTCGGTGCGGAACACCTCGATCGGGAGATTAGCGCGGAAGATAGTGCCATAGCTGCGCTTGCGCAGTTGCAGCGGGCTGCCTGCCTCTGTCTTATGTCCTCTGGCCTCTGTCCTCTGGGCACTCATCGTCCGCTCCTTTCTAGGCGTTCGCGTTGGCGCAGTGCCGCGCGGTAGGCCAGCCGGTAGCTGCCATGCCGGACGATGCCGTAATAGAGTGAGTGGCGGCTGCCGTGCACATTGAGCGAGAGGCGTATGCCGTAGCGGCGGCCGCGCGGCTCGTAAACGGGGTAGATGCCGCGGGCGCGGCACTCGCGCCACTCGCGTGCAGTTGGTCTGCGGGGCGGCTGCGCAGGTGCGGGTAGCGCGGCGAGCTGCGCATCGCGCCAGGCGATCGCGCGGTCTAGCTCGCCAGCTGCAAATGCCTTACGCTGCCGCTGGCCGGCATGTTGCACGCCTACCCAGTGCCGTCCGTCGGCGAGCTGCGTGATGTGGTGGAGATTATCCTTCATAGCGCATCGCCTCCAATCGATCTAGCTGCTTTAAATCAGTGCGGTTATTGACCTCAGCGTGGAGACGCACATCATGGTAGGCCTCACACTTACCCACCAAGTAGGCGTGCACGAGACTGCGACCCAGTGCAGTGGTGCTCGCCTCAATACGCTCGTAGAGGTCGGCATCGGGTGGGGTGCGCACGGTCACGAGCTCGGGGTAAGCGGTGTGTAGGCTCTGCAGGACTGCTATCGTCTCGCTCTCGTCGACATCGGTGCCGTCGCCGCAGAGGCTGAGCGCCTCAAACTGGCGAGCACAGAGCAGGTAGGAGTGTGGTGGCATGAGTTTTTCGCGGCTCATACTGAGAGTCCTTTCATGGCGTAGGTTTGGCTGAGTTTGATCACCAGCTTGCCATCGACCTCGATGCCGTCCTCCTGAGCCATCGTCTCGCAGGTGTCGATCACATCGCAGACGTGGCGTAGATTACCGTTCTTGATCACTGTCGGCAGGATCTCTTGCGCCACATCCGTCGAGTGCCCGTTAAAGCCCAGGCAGTGCCGGAGCAGGCAGGCCACATCCTCGACCGTTGTGCCCTTCGCGTAGTCATCGTAGATCGGCTTCTTGGTGCGGCCATAGAGCTGGCGAGCCTCGGCCCACACATCGCTGCTCTTACGCACCAGACCATTCCAGAGAGTCGGAAAGCCCAGCAGCACGAAGCGGCTCGGAGTCTGATCGATCAGTAGCTTCACGATCTTAAAGATCTCCACCCCACACTCGTGCGCCTCGTCGATGATAAATGTGATCGGCTGGCTCTTGAGCGACTCGATCACGCGGGCCAGCACCTCGCTGGCCACGCCACTATCGGCCACACCGAGGGCGGCCGCCATGCCGTTGAGGATGCGGAGGGTGCGCCCTTTATAAGTGGGCCAACATTGCATATAGGCCACTTCGCGCGGGTTGGCCTGGTAGGCCGTCTTCCCGCACACGCTCTTTCCGCAGCCCGTCTCGGCCAGCATCACCATGCAGCGGCGGTCGTTCGTCGTGCCCTTCAGCAGGCGTAGCCGGCGGTCAAAGCCCTGGTAGATCGGCATGTCCTCGAAGACTTCCTCCAGGCGGCTGCCGCCATCGATCACGCCCACCATCGTGCGTAGCAGTGCCAGGCGTTTGCCCACGGCCATGTCTTTATAGTCTGCCTCGCAGAGGCGGTTGCGCCACGTCTTTTCCGAGCCCAGATAGGTGCGGTAGCGATCGACAAATAGTTTATCGCTCAGCCCGAGCGCGTCCTGGTGCCGGCGTATGCGATCGACGAGCTTTTCGAGCTCCTCGGATTGTGCAGTGGTGTCGTTGTTCTCAGTTTTCATATCAGTTTTTGTTTGTTTATGGAGAGGGGTCTCCGATTTATTTTAGGTTAAAAAAGTGTAGGGCCTTCGCTTGCGAAGTGCCGCCGTAGCTCAAGTTATATCCGTGTTTATCCGTGTTCATCTGTGGTTAAAAAAGACGTCGCTTAGAGATATTGAAGCAGCGGATCGGCGGCAGGCGTCACAGCGCGTCGCGTCTTCTTTGGTATTGGGTTATCAAATTCACCCCGCGTGGCGGCCGCATTGGCGGTTTCATTCGCCTCTCCAGTGCCAGCGGCCTGCCCGCGGGTTTTAACAAAATTCTTCTCAGTGGAGCGCACCCCAGATTCGTCATCCGCGATTCGTCCTTCGTCATAGCGCGAAGCGCTCCCGCCGCCTGCGGCGATCTCAGCCACGTTCCCCCGCCCATCACGAGCATGGTGCCGCACCGCACCACCCGATTTGCCATAAGGCATGATCTCACGGTAGAGCAAGCGGCAGAGTTGCGAGTAGCGTTTCTTACGCTCAAAGCCCTGAGTGTCGCCCGGCTGTTCGCTCAAGTTAAACTGTGGCACGCGGTCCACATTCTCAGCCACGCAGAGCAGCTCGCCCTCGGCGATGCCCAGGCGGTTACGCGCCCCATCCTTCGGCTCAGCGTTAATGATCGCCGCGCCCTGCTCAGGGTTGGCCGGGTCGAAGGCCACCTGCACCTTCCACCCCGTGCCCAGCTCGGCAAACCTCGGATCGTGAAACCAATAGGCCGTGCCCACCTCATCGCAGCGCACCCGCACAAAGCCCGCAGAGATACTGCGTGTGTGCAGCTCAGGCATCAGCCGCCAAGTCTCCTCGATCGTGGGCCGGCGCATCGGCTCTTTCAGCCCCGCACTCCAGACCTCATCAGGCACCCAGCGCTGCAGGCCGTAGAGTTCGCGAGCGCGAGCCGGGCCATACAGTTCACCCTCCATCGGGTCGGCGTTGAGAAAGTTCAGGCCCGCCTCACACTTAGCGATCACATCCTTGAGCGATGGCAGGCAAGTGCGCGGATCCTTGCGCCCCTGGCGGCAAGCGCTCCATAGCTTATTCCCCTCGACGAACTCCCCACGGGTGCGCCCCAGTTGCACCCCGCTCAGTGAGAAAGCCTTTTGCAAAGAGTTAAAGCGATTCTCGATAAACTTCGCGCCAGAGCTCGTAGCGTGCGTGATCTTACACACCCGCGCATCCGTAGCGATGCTCTCCACATCCTTAGCCTTCCAAGCGCCCATTTCGAGGCGCAGGATCTTAGGTATGCCGACACTCTGAAAAACATGATTCAGCGACCAGCGCAAATCCTTAGCCCGGTAAGCATCCGAGTAGCGCAGCACGATCGAGTAAGCGACGAAGCGACCACTGCCGATGTCGAGCCAGGGGATCAACTGCGCACGGAAAGCCCGCACCCCAAACTTTGCTGCGCACGGATCGGCCGCATCATCCCAGTCCACCCAGAACGGCTCGTTGAAGTGCATATCGTCGCCCTCGATGCAGACGCCAGGTGCGATCGGCACGATCTCGCCCGCCTCGTCCATATAGGTCAAGTCCCGCGGCTGGCGGTAGGTATCGAGCGCGCGGCCGCGATAGGCTTCCTTGTCCTCTTTCCGGACACGCGCCTGGCGCTTCAGAGTCGGAGTGAGGGTGTGTTTGCTTTTACGTTGCTTCAAAATAACTTCGCGGAGGTGATCCGGGCATTGGTCCGAGTGGGCAAAGATCCGCAGCGCGAAGCTTACCGAGATGCGTTTGCTCGCATTAGGATCACTCTTCACGACCAGCTGCTGCACCAGCTGCTGCTGCTCCGGCGAGAGTTCGGCCAAAGGCTTGCGCCCACAGTTGGCAAATTTCGGCATCAGCCCCTCAAGCCCGTTCGACTCGTAAGCCTTACGGTAGCGACAAAGCGTCGCGGCGCTCTCCCCCATCTCGGCGGCCGCCTTGTTTTGGCTCAGCCCGTCCGATCGGAGTATGTTAAGCGTATGCACCAACTCACGGCGGCGTGTCGCCTCGTGGAGGGCGCGTTCTTCAGGACTGTAATTGAGAGTGACCATGGGTTAAGTTTCGTAGGGCCTTTGCTCGCAAAGCGCCGCGGTGGGTTAAGTGGGTTTCGTGTTTTTAGTAGTTAAAAAAATGCCGCTTATATCGCAGCCAAAGCCTCCAGCCCCCCGCTCTCGAAAGCGTTTGTCCAGAGCTCCATCGTGTCGGAGTAAGCTCCAAGAGCGCGGGCGGCCTCTTGAGGCGAAAGCCCAGGCATATCGCCCCAAGGCTCTTGCAGCTTCTGCCAAGTCTGCAGGATCGACTGGCGAGTCACCGCGATGCCGAGATCGCGACTCGTGCGAGCGAATGTTTGAGGGTCGCTCATGTAGAGGCTCCTTTCGTGTTGCCATCCGCAACCTCCTTAAGTGCCTTCTTGGCGCTCCGTGCTATTTCCTCTAGGGCTACATTGGGCAACTTGCTAAAGCTCGCATCCAATTTTTCGCGGGTCTTAGCTAAATTAGAGCCTCCAAAAATCTCAGGACGCGACCAGCGCTTAGCAAACGTTTCGCAAGCATTATAGACGCTCGGGAGATTGAGAGCCAACTGTGTGGAACCGCGCTCTTTCCCTTTGGTCGCTTCACGTCCGGGGAGTCCTGCAAGAATACCACCGAGCCCGCTACCTTTAATAAAAAGCGATTCTTCGATCAAAACCCGTAAGTCTTCGTCTAGCTCAGCTGCTTCTTGAACTTGCCTAGCTTGGTCAAAGGTATCCTTGGAAAAGCCGAGGCGAAGGCATAGATCTTCGATAGTGCACCGAGCATGACCGATTGAATCGGTTCTGCTCTTACCGCCCGATTTTAACATAGCCAGATGTCGAGCCTTAGCCTCTTCCAGCGCAGGCTTGAGCAGCGGATAAGCCGTATAGGCCAGCTGCCCCTTAGTCAGGTGTAGGCGCTGCGTCAGCGACCCAAGCACCGCCATCAGCGGCGAATCTTCGCAGACCACAACCTCGACCTCTAGGCCAAGCTCGCGAGCCAGCTCCCAGCGGCGGCGACCGTCGAGAATCTGCATCTCCGCATCCACCAGCAAAGGCTGGCGAATACCATGGGCACGAATATCGTCGTTAAACGCCTGAGTTATAGGGAGTTCCTCGGGGATGCGGGGCATCATCACAAGGAGCGGGTGGAGTTTTAGTGATTTTGGATTCATAAAATTATCGACGTGCCTGCAGATTGAGCCGCAGTTGATTATGGGCGGCGCGCAGTTCGCGCAGTTGCGCGGCGTGTTCGCGCATCTCTTGTTGCTCAGGCTCGTCATTGCTTAATTCGGCAATCGCCTCGACGACTTCGATTTGATCACTCAGCGAGCCTAGCTCAGCGGAAGCCATCGCATGGCGGAAAAGTATCCGGACTGGATTATGCACTGCATACCTCCTTGATCTTAGCCCGGACGAGTCTAACTTTTTCGCCGTTGCGACTGCCGTAGATAGCAGAGCGCGTCGTGTGGACATTAAATCCGTGCTCTTCAGCGAACTTCTTCACAGTGTAACCTCGTCCGAGGAGAGCGCCTCGAATGGCTTGGGGAGTATTAGGAGTTGACTTTGTCTTAATCATCGTGTCTAGATTTATACACAAAGTTAGACGAGAATTTAGACAATGCAAGCAAAACTTAGAAAAAATGTAGAAAACTTTGGACAACGTCTAAAGTTTCTCCGCATTCAAGCAGGCTATAAAAATGTCGATGCGTTTGCTGCATCTGTCGGTGTGAGCCGTGCGACCGCCTACAACTGGGAAGGGCGCGATAAGCCGACAAATGGAATGCCGGTTGAGAACGTCGCCAAAGCCCTAAATTGCACTATCCAAGAAATTCTAAATTTGTCTAAATCCGAAATTCCGAGCGTCCCCGACGAATCGAGGTCGCTTTTAAATAGGCGAGAATATGAGGTGATCTCATTAAACGAAGACTCAACCCCTTTCTCGCCTAAAGAACCAATCGCAGGCGACTGCACCAAATACCTGGAAGAATACCTTTCCCACGCCCGTGAAGTGACTGGTGGCATTGGCCACTGTCTGATGCAGCTAAAATTCTACTTACCCATCGAAAAAATCAAACAACTCAAAGAGGAGGAAAACCCATGAAAATCAGCATCCCTATCGCATTGTTTTTAATCTGCATTCAAAGCCTAACCCCAAAAAGAGAAAGAAACCCCATGAGAGCCATCATCCTATTATTACTATCCACCGCATTACTTCCGGCGGAACCAAAAACAGAGGCATCCATCTCGGCCCCAGTGTTCGCCACACTCGCCAATAAAAATGATTGGCCCCAAAGTATAACCTTAAACAAAACGCTAGAACTACCTATCACCTTAGATGGAGAAACAGTCGGTAGCGAGACGGTTGAAAAAAACAAATCCTTCAAGGTTCTGTCAATTTCACCTAAAGATGCGACAATAACGCTTGAGCGTAACAACGGCACCTTGGTCACCTTAATCGACAACACAGACTTCATCTCTCTAACCCAAAAAGCAGCACTCGCACGAACCCAGAAAGAAAAGAAAAGTCACGAGCTGAATCAGCTAATAGAAAAGACACTAGCCGATGCCGCAGCGATGAAAAAAGCCGACGGCTACGTTCAGCCGCAAGCCGTAGTGAGCCGCGCCAGGTCATCAAGCGAAAAGGCAGGCTTTGATGATGGCTGGATATTTGGCAAAGCCGATGCCTGGGCAGGGAAAAAGCGCGATGGACTAAAAGCAGCACGTTTTGGAAAAATACACGCACAAGATTACCCAGGCGATAAAAAGGCATATGCTGAAGGCTATCACTCCGGATACAACGAAGGCTGGCATGCAGCCCGCTCAGTGGGAGCAGGCAAGTAGCCCTCCAGATCGCCAACAACTCTCGGCGTAGCGAAGAGCAGACGGATCTCCGTCTCGGCCTGAGCTTGCCGAACGGCATTGCCAGCGTCCGCGCTAGCTCCGTGCCTCCGTGCCTCCAGCGCAGCGGGTGGTAAAATTTCAGCATTTCAGCTTTTCCTGATTTCAGCGTTTCCCCACTCTTTTCCCTCCTCTGCCGCCATCGCGCTCGGCCTGCCTATCTGGCGGCCGGGCTTTTTTGTATCCTCGGCGGCACATGGATCTGTCATCACTGCCACCGCACTTGCTCATACCGCTAATGGTCGGGCTCGTCTTCGCCGCGCTCACCGCCATCGGTAGCTTTATGGCTATTTGCTTAAATATCGTAAGGCATTTTAAGCGCAACCCATCAATCGATGTCACCCTAGCCGACCTCGTCACCAAGCCACAGCTCAAAGAAGTCGAGCACAGGTTCGAGCGTAAGCTAATTGCCTCTGAAGATCGCCTGACCCAAGCCGTCGATAAGCTCTCCAAGCAGCGCAGTGATCGAGATGGCGACCTATTCAACCTAATCCGTGAACAAGGCGAGAAAGAAAGCGCCGCCCTCTCTAAACTCACCGACTCCAACAACAAGGAGTTCAACGACCTCTCCAAAGAAATAGGCCAACTCACAGGCGCAGTCCGCGCCCTCGAAAGGAGAGATAAATAATATGGACCCCAAACGCAACGAACTCAAACGCAACGAACTCATCCGCAACGAAGTGCTCGCCTACCTAGCCGAGCGCCAAGCCATCGCCCAAACCGCCGAGACCATCCTCCGGCGCGTCAACAAAGAGAACAACTTCACCCTGCCCGAGATCGAGCTAGCCCTCAGCTTCCTCGAAAACGCACAGCTCATCAAATCCGAGCCCGACCCACTAGGCTCCAGCAAATACTGGCAAGCCACATCTACCGGCGTCCTCCACTACGAGCGCAGTCTCTAGGTCATCAATTCGTAATTCTCAATTCCTAATTCTTAATTCCCCAAGATGGCTAATCCAGGTAAAATAGGCTCCATGCCCGCCGATATCCGCACCGAGGTCAACAAGCGCATCCACGCCGGCGACCGAGCGCACGAGATCATCGCCTGGCTCCATGCCCAACCCTCCGTGCTCGAAGTCCTCGACCAGCACTACCGCGAAGAGCCCGTCTCCGCGCAGAACATCTCCAGCTGGAAAAACTCCAAAGAAGGCTATCAAAAATACCTCCGCCGCAAAGAGCGCGTAGCCGAAGTCAAGCAGCTCACAGAATACAGCCTAGAGCTAGCCGACAACGGCCGCGATCTCTTCGCCGCCAGCAGCTCCATCGTCGGCGGCCAGCTCCTAGAGATCTTCGAGTCCCTCGACATCGAAGCCCAAAAGACACTCCTCGAAAACGACCCCAAAGTCATGATCGATCTAGTCAGCGCCCTGACCTCCCTGCAAAAAGGCAGCGTCAGTAGCGCAAAGCTCAAGCACGCCGAAGAGCGCCTCAAGCAAACCGAACAACGCCTGGACCTAGAAATCGAAAAATTCCACCGCACCACAGCCGAGCAATTCCTAAAATTCTACGAAGACAAGAAAGCCAAAGACATCGCAGCCGGCACCGGCACCGAAGACAAAAAAGTAGGCGACCTAGTCCAACTTTTCTTCGGTAAACCACCCGAAAAAAACCCGTAGCGCGCAGCTTCAGCAAGCGTCCCGCATATGCCTCAGCAACAGCCATTCATCAAATTCAAGCCCGGCCAAGAAGAAGCCTTCTGGTGCGAACTCCGCATCTTCTTCATGCTATGGCGCCGCCAATACGGCAAAAGCTTCACCCTCGGTTCACGCGCCATGCGCCGCATGATGCAACGCAAAAATCACGCCGTCATCTTCGTCAGCGCATCCATCCTCCTAGGCTCCGAATGGATCCGCAAAGAGTCCGAAGTCTGGCGCATCGTCATGTCCAAATATCGCGAGATGCTCCTCGCGCAAGGACAGCAACAACTCACCACCACCGCCGACGACGACAACGGCAACCTCCTCGATGTCGATGCCATCGCCGATCTCTTCGAGCATCAAAAGCTCGAAACGCGCATCTACCATAACAACGTCGACTACTCCCGCACCCAAGTCGTAGCACCCAATCCCGACACCGCAGTCGGCTGGACAGGCGATGTCTACCTAGACGAAGTCGCCCGTATAGCCTCACTCAAAGACGTCTTCGAAGCCGTCATGCCATTCATCGACTCCAATCCCGAGTTTGAAATGATCATGGCCACCACAGCACCCCCCGATGACAGCCACGACAGCTTCGAGCTATTCCTACCCCCCGCCCAAGAGTGGGAGACCAACCCCCGCGGCAACTGGTATCGTTCACCATCCGGAATCATGGTGCACAGACTCGACGCCTGGGACGGAGCAGCCGGAGGCGCCGTTTACTATCACCCCGAGACAGGCAAAGTAATCACCCCCGAAGAACACCGCGCAACCTATTTCGACAAACGCAGCTGGGACCGCAACCACGGCGTAAAATTCCTCACCGGCGGCGTCTCCGCCGTTCCACTAATGGCCCTCCAAAACGCCATGGAAAAAGGCAAAGATACCTGCATGGGCAACTACATCACAGACGAAATAAAAATCGCATGAAGACACGAATCCACCCCGCAGACATCGAAGCACTCATAGACATAGCCGAGATCCACACAGAAACAATTTTCGACAAAGTCACACTCGTTGCCGTTCGACTCGAAAGCGGCTTCGTCCTCACAGAATCCTCTGGGGCGGTCGACCAGGCCAATTACTCGGAAGATCAAGGCAAAGAAATCTGCCTAGAAAAAATTCGTTCTCAGCTGTGGAAGATGGAGGGCTATCATCTGCAAAAAACAATTCATAGGGGCGAGCCTAAGCTAGCTACATAGGTGACGAAATTCGCCCCATCTAACCGATAAAAATCCCGCTCTGCGCAAGCAGAGCGGGGCACTATTTCAGATTTTCAAAATTTCATATTTCCACACAAATGATCCCTGTCACAGATTGCTGGCCTAAAAACTGGAAAGGCCTCCTAGATCCCCGATACCCAAAGATCGGGCTAGGCTACGACGTCGCCACAACCACCAAAAAAAAGAGCAATCCATCCTGCCTCTGCCTCACACAGATGATCGGTATGACCTACCGCAACGTCGCGGCCGTAGCCTTCAAATCCGACAATCCCGCGATCCCTGAAGACTTAATCGACGAAGCCCTCGACCTTCCACACGGCCTAAAAGTCCGCAAGCTCTGTATCGATGCCAGCAACGAACGCTACTTCGCCACCAACGTCAAAAAGAAGTTCGCAGGCAGAGTCACCACACAGCTAATCGTCTCCGGAGAAACGCTCACCTACCAAAATGAGGACATGAACTGGAAAACCTACCTCGGCAACCTACTCGTCAACGCCTTCATCGACGGCTACATCGAGATGCCAAACGAAGAATGGTGCAAGAAGATGATACGCCAGGTCTACACCGATCGCGGCACCTTCGCCGCCGACGTCGACGAACAAGGCAATCACGCCGATTACTTCGACGCCCTCAAAAACTCCATGCACGGCTGCGGATCCAAACTCTCCGGCCCCGCCCAAGCCATGGCAGCCGGAGTAGGCCACAAAGCCAAAAGCCAACGCCCCGGCATCAAAAACCCTTTTGCACTATTAAGAAACATTCAATCCCGCTGGTCATGAACAAAGTAGAATCTCCCAACCTCACCCTCAAAGAGCGCTTATCCCTAGTCATTAAGGGCAAGCTCCCCCTCAAAGCACTCACCACCGTGATACGCCCCATCGGAGACCGTGCCGAATCCGGCCTCGAATACATGGATGTCGATAGCATCTGGAACGCCATTAAAGCCGCCGAAGACGGCCACATCGAAGACCTCTACGCCATCTATCGCGACTTCATGGCCAACGATAACCACCTGCAGGCCGAGTTCGCTAAACGAAAAATCGCACTACTAGGAGATCCTCTCAGCATACAGGAGAAAGACGAAAACTCGGCCGACGACAAAACCGCCGCCAAAGCAATCGAGGAAATGCTCTCCCATCTCAATGGCAAAGAGCGAATCTTCGCCCACCTCCTAGATTCCACCCTCTGGCCAGTCTCAATCCTCGAAAAAGTTTACCGCCCCAGTCGCGAACCCAGCCTCAACTACGAAATCGCCGAGCTCGTGCCCGTCGAACACGACCTGCAAGACTTCACCACCGGCAAGCTAATGATCCGCGACACCGATCCCGACACCGGCCGCCGGCTCCAAACCTTCCACGCGCCGGATCCGATGCGCTACATCATCCACCGCAATCACATACTCTCTCTCCCCGACAACTGGGGCGGCCCCATGCGCTCCATCCTTTTCTGGGGTTTCCTCTCCACCCAAGACCGAACCTGGTGGGCAAACTTCCTCGATAAATACGGCAGCCCATTCCCCGTAGGAAAATACGACCAGAACGACGACGCCAGTCGCTCCGTTTTAATGCAGGCATTCTCCGCAGCAAAAAAACTCGGAGGTCTAGTCGTCAGCAAAGAAACCGAAGTCGAATTAGTCGAAGCCGCCAAAGGCGACGCAGGCGATGCTTACGAAAAGTTCCACACCATCTGCCAACGCGAGAAGTCAAAACTCATCATCGGGCAGACCCTTTCCGCCGAAGCTCAATCTACTGGACTAGGTTCCTCTGTCGGAAAAGGACAAGAAAACGTCCGCCAAGACATCCGCCAATTCGACTCTGTTCTCTTGGCAGCCACACTACGCGACCAACTCTTCAAACAGTATCTCCAAATCAACGGAGTAAAAGGCGGCTGCCCCAGCGCAACCTGGGGATCCGATTCATCCGACGAGCTATCAACAGTCGGCACCCTTTTGAAGAGTCTCAAAGACTCCGGCCTCATCATAACAGACGACGGGCTAGTAACCCTCAACAAGCGCCTAGGCTTCACCGTCGAGCGCGACATTGCGACACCACCCAAAGCAGAGGCACCACTCAAACAACTCCGAGCTCTCAGCGCAGATCCCGACGAATTGATAGTTTTAGACGCCACCGCAGACATCACGCAGGCCTTCCGCAGTTCACTTGCACCAGTCCGGCAGCTCGTGCTCAACAGCGAAAGCCCTGAAGAATTAGAGCAATCCATCCGCACCCTTTATTCAGAATGGAAGTCCGGCAAAGTAGAAACACTTGTCGCAGATGCATTAACCGCCTTCGCCGCAAACGGAGCCACAAGTCAGCCCACCGCCTAACCCTTTTCAATCTATAAGCATCTAATTCGTTTAGCGAATACCGATAATTTTGCCTCTTTTGAAACAGCCTCTTTTGAGCTCACTGTTAAAGCCAAGTCGCGCCGTTTCATTCTAAATCAAGCTATTTCAAGCTTTCCGCCTGCTCTCAGCGGTTGACTATATTTTTCCATCTAACCCACGCGTAATGGCAGTAGGTGAGTCCCTCTATATTGTGAAAAGCTCAGCGGCCTTTCAAGCGAGGTATCCCGGAGTCGTGGCAGACAGTATCCTCGGCCCCTTTACTGGAAATCTCTCAAATGACGG
>Ga0307980_1000349_pt1 | contig 22137 bp, 19 predicted proteins | sample OrgLakmetage1060_FD_201817 | JGI IMG/M metagenome (GOLD analysis project Ga0307980, IMG submission 201817) | Saline water microbial communities from Organic Lake, Antarctica - #1060 | ecosystem: Environmental > Aquatic > Non-marine Saline and Alkaline > Saline | place: Antarctica: Organic Lake... | reverse complement strand
TCGCATCTACAACGCCGGCAACCCGGCCCAGCCGCAACACGGTCACTTTGTCCGCCACCTTCAGCCCCTGAGCCACGTTGTGAGTGATAATGATGACCCCGATTCCACTGTCAGCCATTGAGCGCACTACATCGAGTACTTCCTGGGCTGCCGAGGGGCTGAGAGCCGACGTCGGCTCGTCTAGAATCACATAATCACTCCCAAACCCGGTCGTTCTTGTGATTGCAACAATCTGGCGTTGTCCACCGGACAGATTCAGGAGCTGAGAGTGAATGTCGATGTCGCGAACAGAAAATCGTCTGACCAGCTCCCTCGTCCGACGTTGCATCTTGCCAAAGTTCATAAACCCACCAAAAACGGTTTCTTCTCGGCCAATGAAAAAGTTCATAGTCACGTCAAGTCCATCGAAAACCGCTAAATCCTGATATAGGGTGCCAATTCCCGCTTCACGTGCGTCTATTGGGCTTTTGAAGTTCTTCTGCAGACCGTCAACGGTGCAGGTGCCATCGGTTGGCTCAACTGCACCGGAGAGAATCTTTATTAAGGTCGATTTCCCAGCACCGTTGTCGCCGAAAATTGCCATGACCTCGCCGGCCGTAGCCGTGAAGTCAACATCTTTGAGCGCTTCCACAGCTCCATATTCCTTTGTTATTCCGCGCATTTCTATGGTCATCTTCTTGTCTTTCTCTGGTTAGCCGGTTTAAATCCCCGGGGCCTTCCCCGGGGATTTAAACCTAGTTATCAACTAAAGGGTTGCTAATTCAGAATTCTTAGCGCTCAAGAATCCCGGAGTAACGGAATGCGTAGTCAGTCTCCGCTTTAACCTCTGCTGCGGTGAAGGACTTGTCAATAACCTTCATCGTCGGGGCGATAACAGCTGGGACTGGCTTCTGCTCCAGGTGCAGTCTGATTACCTCCGCGACAGATGCACCCCAGTCGTCGTTCACACGGAATAGAGTGAAGTCAAGCTCACCCTTGAGCATGGAGTCCAGCTCGTCTTGGCCGCCACCCCATCCGTTCGTCAGGACTTTTTCCATCAAGTCACGCTGAGCCAGCGCGGCAAGGGTACCCAAAGCGCCCGCAGTGGAGCCGTTGTGGATAAGGTCAAGCTCCGGGTTTGCGGTGAGCATGGCGCTGGAACCAGTGAAAGACTTCTCCTGGTCTCCGTCACCCGCGTATTCGTTAACCAGAGTCCAGCCGCCCTCAACAATGCAGTTTGCATAGTTGTCTGAACGACCGGAGTCAATCAGGCCAGGAAGGTAACGCTGCAGAGCAAAGTTACCCGAGGTTCCGAAGTTTTTCAGGGTGTACTCACACAGTTTGGCTGCACCTTCACCGTGGTCGAAACCGATGGTGCTGAGCGGCATGTTGTCCGTGTTCGGGAAGTCAAAGTAAGGGTTCACGACGTTCATGACAAGGGTAGGAATCTCTGGTGCGAGACGTCCGATGTTGCTCTTCTGAACGAGATACTCACTGGGGCCAATAATGACGTAATCATAGAGATCCTTGTTAGCGAGCAACTTGTCGATCTGGCCCGCCTGGACTGCGTGCTCACCAGAGTTAATGAAGAACTCGGTGACCTTGAAGGGAACCCCAATTGCGGTGAGGTGGCCCTCGATGGACAACTGCAAACGCGCAAAAGCGTCTGATATCTCCAGGCTCGGGAACATCATGGCAATCCGGATGGGCTCCGTGATTTCCACACCTATAGGGATGGGTTCTGCCGAGAGGCTGTCGATGACTTGCCGCATCAGGGCTTCGTCGGTGGGGAATTTGTCGTGCCATTCCTGTAGAAGGAAGAACCCGCGCTCAGAGATAGCCACGTCCAGAGTTGCTGGGTCGAAGCCAGAATAGTCAATGTGAGATGCTGAGTTGTATGCCCCTGTTTCAATCACGGCGCTAGTTGCTTCAGCCGTCTCTTCTGGGTTTTCCGCAGAACAAGCGCCCAGAGCCAAAGAAAGAACCGCCACAGAACCTAGAATAGGTCCAGCTTTCCAGAATTTATTCATTTTTGTTACCTTTCGGTGAATATGAATCGTCGTCTGCAAGCGACCGGCGGTCGCCCACATTTTGTCCTGTATCTTTTCTTAGTACGTCACCCCGCTCCCTGGGCTGCCCCGCGACCCTTGCGTGAATTGATTGCCAGTGTGAGCAGAATCACACCACCGGAAGCTACGTTCTGCCAAAAAAGCTGAAATCCAAGCTGGACGACCGCATTGGCGAGCATAGAAAGGAGGATTGCGCCAAGTGCCGTTCCGATCATGGAAGAGCGACCTCCAAATAGGTTCGTCCCACCCACGATTGTGGCGGCAATAGACTGCAAAAGAATGAGCACGGCGCCCGTGGCAACCACTGCGTCGAGCCGTCCAGTGAGAACAACGCCGCCCACAGCAGCGAGAACGCCACTAATGACATACGTTGACACGCGGTAGCGAACGACTTTGACGCCCATCCGCCGGGCCGCAACAGGGTTCTGCCCCACCGCAAGGAGGCGAATGCCGGAACGATGGTACGTAAGCATGACATGAGCAACTATCAAGACTGTAAAGCTGAGGAATATAGACATCGGAATGACCCCAAAAAGCTCGCCGCGACCGAGGAATTGAATTTCCTCACCGAAGTTATAGAAAATTGCTCCGCCCAAGTAAACAAGCGCCAGTCCACGGAAGACTAACTCTGAAGCCAAAGTCGCGATGAAGTCGGGGATGCCAAGCTTCATAATCATTGTGCCGTTGAAGAGCCCGCAAGACGCCCCCACTATCAATGCCAGCGGGACGGCGACCCACACGGTGAAGTTGAAATCCTTCATCGCTGCGCCCATGACTGTCGAAGACAGGATCATGATTCCGCCCACAGAGAGGTCAATTCCTCGACCCGAAATCACGATGGTCATGCCGACCGCGACAATCATTACGATGGCGGCATCGACCAGCACGACTGTGAGGTTCGGAATGCCGAAGAAGCGGGGGGAGAAAATCAACAACACCAGTGCCAGCCCACCAATCATGCCAAGCGGCGGCCACAAAGGAACCGGGACTGGGCCTAAAATCGGGATTCTGACTTTGAACGACTTACCGTCCGCGGTCGTCTGCTTGGGCTTTAAATCTTTTGGCAAAACTTCTCCTTTGTCTTTTGTTTGCTTGGGCAGTGGGCAAACCTTTTTATCGGCTACTTAGGACCTCGGCCAAATGGGCGACGCCGAGCGCGGGACTCGAAAGTACGGGAATGGCCAGACGCTCCGCTAGTCCCTCTGCCAGGCGGGTCATGGATGCCTGAGCCAGAATGATGATTTCGACGCCGTCCGTTTTCAGCTTTTGTGCAGCCTCAAAAACCATCTGGTCGTGCATTTCGGGGTCGCCGTTCATCATTGTTCGAAAAGCGCCCTCGGCAAGCTGGGTGACTATCTCGACATCTTTCCCCGCCTCCCGCGCAAAACCTGCAACTAGGTCACGGGTAGGACCCAGTGTCGTGACCACGGTCGCGAGCACTCCAACGCGTGAAGCAGTTTCCGCGGCTTTCCTCGTCATCGCCTCATCGACCTTGACAATTGGGACCAAAATTTTCACCCGAGCTTGGTCAATGGCCGGCCCCAATGAAGAGCACGCCGAGAAGATCACGTCCGCCCCTGACTTTTCAGCAGCTTGTGCAAGCAAGACCATGCGCTCAACGCTGATGGTGGTGATCTCCCCGTCGCGAATAACGGAAGCTAGAAGATCTGAATCTACGAAGTGAACGAGCTCATCATCTGGGAACTGCTCTGTGATCATCTCGGTCAAGGCCACCTCATTTCGCAAGAAAACGAAGCTTGTATGCAACATTGCAATTTTTGACATTTCCACCGCTCTATGGTCATCATACGTCTGATTTCTGATTGATCTTAGTAAACCCATACCGCGCTTAGTTTGCAAGCGGTCAATGACTCGATTGAGTAACGATTCGCCCCGCCAACTTATTGACTCAATATTCGCGGTCCCTTGGGGGACAGAGTTGCGTACCGTGTTTTGCCACCTAGCCTAGAAAATACGAGGTCCTAGTTGTGCTGAAGAGCAAACGGGGGCGAATTGCTGACAGACTAATTCAGCCCTCGCCGCTCAATTTCTTCCAAAAACTGGCCATAGCGGGACTCGAGTGCGTTACTTTCGCGCTCGAAAGGTTCAACCACCAAGGGTGCCGGAATAAGCTTGGGAATATAATCCGCCCATTTACTCCTCTGCGTAGGAAAGCCTGCCAAAAAAGCAGCTCCAATAGCGCTGTCGCCGAAGCTGGCTCGATAAAGGGGCTCTCCCAGCACCGTCGCGCGAATCCGGTTCCAACTTGCCGACCGGCTACCGCCACCACTAACGAAGTGCCTGTTGAAAACCACCCCGGCTTCTCCGAGAATTTGGCGACCATATCTCTCCGCAAACGCGACCCCCTCAAGGAAGGAACGATAGCGGTCGACGTCATCCGCAGGTTCTGCCGTAGCAAATGATTCGACAGTCGCCGAGACAAACGGAAACCGCTCTCCTACTCCTGGAAGCGAGTATGAGACATAAGTTGAGGGGCCATATGCCGACGCCTGTTCACCCCAGTGCTCGAGGGCTATCGGATCGTGCCGGGGAAAATATTGTGGCATAGCGCCAGCACCGGTGTTGGCCCCCCCCCCTGGCCAAAAGGAACCATCGGGGGCAACATGGGAATATATCCCCATCTGAGGAACGTCGACTGCTTCGCTCCAGACCGCCTTCAACACGAGTGTGGTGCCAAGTACGCCCACCGAATCTCCTAATTGGGTGGCGCCAGTTGCGATCTGAGAGGTACACCCATCGGTCATCCCCAACACCAGCGAAACCTCATGGCGAAGGCCCCAAATGTTAGCCAGATAGACCGCTAGAGTCCCCACCACCCGCCCGGGCTTGCTCAACTTGGGCAGCTTTGCCTGATCGATTTCGAGACTTTCGAGAGAGCGCGCGGGCCACTCTAGCGTTTCAGCATCAATTCCAGCCTTGATCCAGTGGGAAGTATCGCTAACTCTGAGGGGCTCGCCGGCGAGGTACCAAAGAGCAAGGTCAGGGCTCGTCACAAAATGAGCTTTGGGATATTGGGCGCTGAGCCACGCTAACCGGGCAAGAGTAGCCGTAGGGCGAAGACCCACCTCATCTTGTTTGCAGCGCGCCAGCTGGTCCTGCGCCCGACTGTCGTTATACATAAGAGCTGCGCCCAAAGGCTGTCCAGTTTGATCCACTGCGAGGACTGTCCCGGACGTACCGGAGACCGAAATAGATCTGACTGCTCTGCGCTGACTAGCGGTCAAAGCCGCACTAATCTGCGCCATCAGAATGCCGATTGCTTGAGCGTAAAAAGGTTTCTGTTCACTTTCGCCAGCTTGCCCAGATACCGGATGGGGCAAAGGGGTCGTCGCTTCTGCGACTAGGACAGCCGGAGTGCCCAGTTCCATTACAACCGCCCTGGCCGTAGCTGTGGCCAAGTCAATTCCAACTACCAGTCCAGAATCAGGCATCGGACGTTCTGTCTGTTGCCAGTGGGATGACGATATGGGAGAAGCCGGCCAATGACTCCAACACATAATCAGCCAGAGCAAGCTGCTCCGCCAGCGGTTCATCGGGGGCTTCTCCGCGAAGCAACCAAGCTGTTTTCATGCCCATCTTTCTTGCGGGCTCGACATCCGTATCAAAGCGGTTACCTATATGAAGCGCCTCCGGAGCAGTAATGCCAAATTGGTCAAGCGCCCACTGGAACAAGTCTGCGGAGGGCTTCTCAAATCCAACCATCGCCGAAATACCCCAAACGTCGATTAAGTCTCCCATCCCATCACGAATCAAAGCCTCCTTGGCGGTTTTTTCCTGGTTGGCCACCACAGCGACAGGAACAACGCCTTTTATTTGTCGCAGGAAATCACTAGCGTCCGGGTAAAGGCTGCCCTCGGGGTGGACCCAATGTTTTTTTGTAACCAGATGCAAATCGACAGCGAGGTCTTCAGAGCCCAGGAACCGTCTCGCCATCGTTTTTCTAATCGACATCCCCTCAGTGTTTCGCGCTTCATCAAAAGCCCCGCGGATGTCGGAAAAGTCAGGTGATCCAAGACACAGGGCTTCACTCATCTCCTGAACTGCTCGCGAGACCGCTACCAAAAAATTGTTGTCGTCATAGAGCGGTCCGCCCACATCGATAAAGACAGCCCGAAGTCGCACCACATGCGCTCCTAAGCGCCTGAGATGTTGCGGCGGCGCTCGACAATGTCGTCCCGAGCAAAATATTTATTGACACTTTCTTCACTTATGGAAACAATTCCACCGGCGGCTAGCGCGTCAAGTCGGATTCGGGCCCCCTTGTCTGCCATCAGAGAAATAGCCAAAGCTCCTTCGCGCGTGTCCGATGCGCTGACGATTCCATGGTTTGCGAGGAGAGTCAGCGAGGGGACCGCGCCATTTTTCTCCACATAGCTCTCCAACAAGTCAAGAAAAAGTCGACCCAAATCAATACCGGGCTGGGCATAGGGCACGTAGAGAACGCTGCCTATGACGACGGCTTCGTCCGAGTAAACAAAGGAATCAAAGGCGCTTTCCTGGTGCGTCGAAGACAGCAAAGCGACTGACGCGGTTGGATGCGTGTGCGCAACGTAGCGAATCGGTGAAAAGGATCGAACCGCTGCGTGAATGAGTGTCTCAATTGAGCCACGCTTGCGCTCGCCTTCAATCTCTCCGGCGTCCAGCACTCTTGTCAAATCGGCCTGGGTGGTCCTCGGGTCTCGCATCATCTCGACGAGCTGGCCCGAATCGCACGTCACAAAACCTCCTGCGGTGGCGCTCGCCATATTCACGCCCGATGCCTTGACGGCAATGCGGCCGTCATCGAGAGTGGCGGAAGTATTACCTTCTGCCAAAATTGCAAGCCCCAGCAACGGGTTGCCCAGATCTCTAGTCAACGTTACTAATTCTGTGGGAACTTTTTCTGGCTCAAAAAGCGTGCTGCCCATCATCCGCGCCTCCTCTTTTTCGTCAATCCACTCGCAAACTCTCACGACGACTCTCAAGACATCTGTTGACTCTACCTCACCGGCCGCTCTGCTGCGGTAACCGATTGAATATCCTGAAAAACGCCAAAGGCGTCATCGTAAATCCCAGTCGCCAGCGGCAAGTAAATCTTTTCTGGGAAGCTGTTGTGAACCACGTCCCAGCCTTCGTCGGTGCTGCCAATGGTGCCGAGCGCAATGAGCTGGCCAAGCGCGTTTCCCACAGCTGTCGCTTCAACGGCCCCGCAACGCACCGGCACGCCGGTGGCATCTGCGGTGGCCTGCTGCAAAAGAGCATTTTGAATACCCCCTCCCACCACCCGAACGGATTCAATCGGGGTCTTCGTGATGGATTCCAGATCGACTGCGGTCTGTCGGTAGGCCAAAGCCAGAGAATCAATAATGGTGCGCACCATCTCCCCGACTGAATCCGGAACAGGCTGCCCGTGACGCTTGCAGTAATCTCTGATTCGTCCGGGTATATCCCCTGGCGTCAAGAACACGTTGTCTGCCGGATCGATGATGGAGCGCAACGGTTGAACCTCGGCGGCGAGACGAGTCAAGGTCACGTAGTCGAAATTGCTACCCTCACGCGCCCACTGGCGCCTGGATTCCTGCAATATCCACAGCCCCATAACGTTCCTCAAGAAGCGGATTGTGCCGTCTACTCCACCTTCATTCGTTAGGTTCAATAGGCGGCTCTGTTGAGAAACAATGGGCTGCGGTAGCACGGTTCCAACCAGTGACCATGTGCCTGTGCTGACGAACATCTCTCCTTGGTGAGGCCGAGAAATCGTGAGCACTGCACTGGCCGTGTCATGACTAGGGGGGAGAATTACACGGGTTTTGCCCAGCCCAGCACTTCGCTGGTGAATAGGCAGCAGCGGTCCCAAGTCTGTTCCCGGTTCTGCAATCTCGGGAAGAATTTCTGGTGGCACCCCCAGCGCGTCTCCGATTGGCGCGGACCAAGCCTGGCCTCGAATGTCGAACAGTCCGCTGGTCGTCGCTGCCGTGTATTCGGCAACTTTGGTTCCGGAGAGCAGATAGTGAAACAAGTCGGGAACCATCAATAGAGTGCGGGCTCTTTCGATCACTCCGGGCCGCAAATCACGATCGGCAGCGAACCCGAAAATGCCATTGATCGAGTTGACCTGGGTTCCCGAGTGCTCGTAAAAGAATTCCGGCCCAAACTCTGACACCATCCTGTTAAAATACTCCAGTCGACGAGGATCCCGGTGGGAAATAATTCCGCCCGCGAGAGCGCCTGCCTCGTCCAGGAGACCGTAGTCGAGCCCCCACGCATCTACTCCCACCGAGTCTATGTTTACTTCGGAACCGAGGATCTCGATACCGTCAATGACGTTCTTTGCGAGCAAAGGCCAGTCCCACCACAGCCGACCAGCGCGATTTTTGACCTGGTGTCCAAATCGGTGAACGATGCCAATGGACAAGGCCTCCCCGTCGAAATCTACTCGGGCTACGCGACCGGTCTCGGCTCCTAAATCAACCGCGCCCACCGTAATAACTGCCATAAAACTAGCCTCCGTGGGGTCATCTGATGTCTTTCGCTGATATCGATAGTATAGAACAAGAGCTGATATCCGTAGTCTCGACCAAGCTCTGAGTCCAACAGTCGGGACATCCCAACCCCGAATGGAGTGTGCGGCATGATTTCTCCAATTCTCGATGCGCCTGGGCGTGTTGATGTGATTGTTATCGGTGCCGGCATAAATGGCATCGCCACTGCCCGTGAGCTTAGCCACCGCGGCCTCTCGGTTGCCGTTTTCGATCAATCAGATATCGCCTCAGAAACCACCGCCATTTCCACGCGCCTGATTCACGGTGGATTAAAATATCTTGAGCGGGCCGAACTTCAACTCGTGTTCGAATGCATCCGGGAGCGCAATATCCTTTTCAAGACGGCACCCCACCTAGTTGAGCACTACCCGATGCTGATTCCCTTCATCCCCAGCAACAAGCGTCCCAGCTGGATGCTCGCAGCAGGGTTGCTCCTCCAAGACCTTCTGTCCTTGGTCAAACCGCTGCCGATGAGCGCACTAGTGGGGCCGAGAGGCATGCGCAGGCGCTGGCCGAGTCTTTTTGAAGCGGGGATTAAACGAGGAGCGCTATATCACGACTCGCATGTTCCGCTAACCGAGCGGCTCTGTGTCGAGATGGTTCTAGATGCCACCGACCACGGCGCGAAGTTTTTCACATACACTCAGATAACCCGGATCATGCGGGAGTCAAGTGGGGTGACTGGAGTCTCCTACCGAGACCAAATCGCGGGTTATGAGGGAGAAATCTCGGCACCCTTGATTGTGAACGCAGCTGGCCCATGGATCGACAACATTCTCGCGCTCGGGGGAGGGTACCCGCGGCTCATTGGCCCGACCCGTGGAAGCCACTTCATGGTTCGAGACTTCCCTGGGGCTCCCCAAACCTGCATCTTCTTTGAGTCCCCCATCGACCGCAGGCCTATGTTCATTCTGCCTTGGGAGGGCATGTACATGCTCGGCACCACAGAGATTGTGGTCAATGAAGTGGAGGGGCCCATCCTTGCCGACGATATCGAGGTGAACTACGTCTTAGACTCCATCAACGGGCTAATCCCGAAAGCCAGCCTCAAGGCCAAAGACGTTCTCTGGAGCTACTCCGGCGTGCGGCCACTTCCCTACATGGAAGAAGTAGATGACCCTTCGAAAATCACCAGGGATTACCGTCTCCAGGCTCACGATGGCGACCTGACCGGGCTATTCACCGTTGTTGGCGGCAAACTAACGACCCACCGAGCTCTCGGTGAAGACGTAGCTAAAAAAGTGATGGCATACCTCCAGCTTCGAGTGGGCCCGTCTCCCACGAGAAAAGCTTTGTACCCTGGAGCGAGCCAGGGAAAAACGACACCGCTGTCAAATCCTCCCGCCTGGCTGGGTGAAAAATCCAGAAAAAGGCTTATCCATGTCTATGGCCAAATGGCTGACCAAATCGTCACTAAGGCGACCGATAGCCCCTCCCTGCAAGAACTGCTCGATGACAAGACCGGTGTTTTAGCGGCAGAAGTGTGGTGGGCAATTCATCGCGAAGGGGCCAAGACGCTGGGGGATATCGTTCTGAGAAGAATGGCGACATTCATCAACAATTGAGCCGGTCTTGACAGCGCCGCAGTTGTTTCGGAGTTACTGGTCCGCTGGGATTTTTGGTCAACGGACGAGGCCGCCGAACAGCTGTCCGATTACACCGAGTGGATTCGTCGATATACGCCCCAAGAGCTGGGTCGTTCATGGTAGAGCTCAACAGAAAGGTCTTAACATGAAAACGTGTCATGTTGGAGTTGACGTTGGGCTTACCACGGTAAAAGCCTCCGCTTACAGCGAGGGGGGCGACCATATACGCACAGTCGTCGAGTCCAATTTCCGCACAGAAAATCGGGCCGATTATCAAGAGGTCGACATGCTTAGGCTGTGGGACAAGGTCAGCACTGTGCTCGCGGAACTGAATCAATTTCTCGCCCATGCGGGATACCTGGCACAGAGCATTGGAGTCACAGGTTCAGGCAATGGTGTCTATCTCGTTACCGAAAGTCTCCAGCCGTCTCGATTGGGTATCGCCTCGACTGATACGCGCGCGGAAGGACTTTTAAGCGAGCTCGATGCTCAGGCAATTGAGGCGCTGCTCTTCAAGACCGGTTCCCGGCCGTGGGCAGCCCAGACGCCCCTGTTGCTTAAGTGGCTCGCAATGTACGAGCCAGAAACGTTAAATAGGACCCGATGGGTTTTCACCTGCAAAGACTGGATTACCAGCTGTCTCACTGGACGGCCCAGCGCCGATTTATCCGACGGCTCAGCGGCTGGGCTTGTGAATCTAGCTACCGGCACATATGAACCCGATGTGTTTGTCGCGCTGGGAATGGACCCCAGTCTTTTCGGGAAGTTGCCCCCCCCTGTCTCGACCAAACGATGTTGTGGGGTTGGTCACCAGTACTGCTGCCGAGCAAACCGGTTTGCCCTCTGGTATTCCTGCAGTCGCTGGTGCCATTGATGTCGTCGCGGTGCCTATTGGCGCGGGCTCTTTCCGTGAGGAGGATGTCACCATCATTGCGGGAACCTGGGGCATAAACTCAGTCGTACACCGCCTAGTCGGCGGGCCTCCCGATGTAACCCTTAACGCACTTTTTACCGAACCAGGCCTCGTTTTTGCTCAAGAAGACGCCCCGACTTCGATGGCAAACATGGAGTGGTTCTCCAGGATCATCAGAGGCTACGGGAACAGCAACATCGACGCAAGGCGGCTGGTAGAGGACATCGGCGCCTCAGTCCCGGGAGCTCAAGGATTGCTCTTCATCCCCTTCGTCCACGGGGCTCCAAAGTATCCAGGAGCTAGCGCAACATTGCTCGGGCAAAGAGGCCATCAGCGCGCTGCCGATGTTTCACGTGCTTTGGCCGAGGGGATAACGCAATACCACCGTCTTCAAGTTGAATCTCTTCGCGGCCAGGGTGTCGCCCTTTCTTCGTTACCCTGGACCCTCGCCGGCGGCGGGGCCAGAAATCCGGCATGGGAGCAAATTTTCGCGAATGTTCTTGGCCATCCCGTTAAGCGGCAACTGGAACCGGAATTGGGCACTCGCGGTGTCGCTGCGCTTGCCTTCTCCGGAGCGGGGGGCAATGTGATGGAGTGGCAGGCAGAAGAGTCCGCCGAGGCAATACTGGAGCCTAATCGTGACCGCCAGGTCTACGAAAAACAGGCGGAACACTTTAACCAAGCACTCTTAGGGCTGCAAGCGTTCTGGGCTCAGCGCCTCGATCACTGAAGGGCCTCCCTCGTCTGGAAAGTCTGATAGAGTGCAATCATCAGAAGTCTGATGAGTAAGGGAGTGAGTATGAAACGCGGCGGAATTATTAATGCAAAGCTGTCCTTTGCGATTGCGACAATGGGCCACGACGATCTCATGATTTTCACTGATGCGGGCTTACCTTTCAAGCACGATGAGCGCACAATTGACTTGGCTCTATCCCCCAACGTCCCCGATATGGTTACAGTTCTGACCGCTATCCGCCAAGAACTGTGGGTGGAGAAATTTGCGTTTATCAAGGAGGGTCACAACCCCAACCTTGTTGAATCAGTGAGCAAGATATTTCCTGACGCGGAACGTGACTTCAAGCCGAACGACTGGTTCCACCAGGCCGTAGACCACCAAGCCAAGTGGGTAATTCGCACCGGCGCCTGGACGCCCTGGGGCAATGTTGCTCTATGGTCAGGAATCCCCGTCGACGAATGGATGAAATCAACGGGAGCGGAGCCACCAAAAGAGTGGGATGAACGGCTTCGTCTCAATCGCGAGTTTGGCCAGGAGGGTGTTGAACACCGCATCCCCGGTCTCGATAACTGATTCTCGGGCGCGCCAGGGTTTCCGGAATAGACCATGCCTTTACTCGCCATAGATGCCGGAACAGGTAGCGTTAGGGCGGTAATTTTTACGCCCGAGGGTGATCAATTGGCTTCAGTAGGCCAAGAATGGGTCCACCAAGCAAATCCCCGATACCCAGGGTCGATGGACTTTGACACGGCGGCAAACTTTGAGATTATCTCGCGCTGTATTCAGGGCGCACTCGCGAAAGCGGGCCTTACCGGAGTGGACATCTCGGCCGTGAGCGCCAGCAGCATGCGAGAAGGATTCGTGCTCTATGACGGCGCCGGGAAAGAACTCTGGGCGTGTGCAAATGTAGACGCGCGCTCCAGCGCTGAGGTCGGTGAACTGAGAGAGCTCTTCCCCGAACTTGAAACGCGCTCTTACCACAGCTCAGGTCAGACATTTGCGCTCAGCGCCCAACCGCGGTTGTTGTGGCTGAAGAAAAACGAGCCCGACCTCTTTGAGCGGACCCGCTCAATGGGAATGCTTAGCGACTGGATACTGACCAAGCTCTCTGGGGTTCTCAGCTCCGAGCCCTCCAACGCAAGTTCATCAGGTATTTTCTCTCTGGCCGAGCGAACCTGGGCGCAGGACTTAGCCATCGCTGCGGGTCTTCGGGGTGATATTTTTCCTCCCATGGTTGAGTCTGGAACCATCATCGGCGAAGTGACAGCACAAGCGGCGGGGCGTACGGGTTTAAGAACGGGCACCCCCGTCGTGGCGGGAGGCGGCGATGCGCAGCTCGCCGCTGTTGGCTTAGGGGTTGTAGCGCCCGGAGACACGGCGATTGTCGGCGGTTCCTTCTGGCAACAGATGGTTAACATCGACACCTTGAGAACAGACCCGGATATGCGTATCCGCATTGACGCCCACGCCATACCAGGTTTGTGGCAGGCTGAGGGCATCTCCTTTAACCCGGGAATAGCTGTTCGCTGGTTCCGGGATGCTTTTGGTCAGTCCGAGATTGCTGAGGCAGTCGCTCGCGGTATTGACCCCTACAGTGTTCTAAGCGAGAAAGCCGCGCTGGTTCCGCCGGGAAGCCACGGGGTGGTGCCGATATTTTCTGACACCATGAATTATGCCGCCTGGATTCACGCGGCGCCTTCTTTCCTCAACCTCTCCCTAGAGCCCGAAAAATCAGGGGTCGCTGTATTGTTCCGTGCCCTAATGGAAAATGCAGCCGTAGTGTCACGATCCCACTTAGAGACCATCGCCTCCTTCACCGGAAAATCCCCGAAGTCTGTGATTTTTGCCGGCGGCGCGGCAAAAAGCACTCTGTGGTCGCAAATTGTTGCCGACGTGTTGCAAGTCCCAGTCCAGATTCCGGTACTAAAAGAAGCCACCGCGCTGGGCACAGCGCTGTGTGCTGCCGTGGCTTGCGGAGCCTACTCCTCCCTGGCAGAAGCAGGACGCGCTGCGGTTAGGTGGGATCGAATAATTGAGCCTAACCCGAGCAACAAATCTACCTATGACGAAGGATACGAGCGCTGGTTGAAGTCTTACCCTCCACAACTTCAGCTCGTGAAAGACGGAGTAACCGAGGCCATGTGGCGGGCGCCTGGAATCTAGGCGCGCAGTTTCGCTTGCTCAAGCTCCCAGTATTCGATATCGAACGCCTGCTGCGCTGAAATGGAGGAGTAACCGCCCAGGGCTTCTGCTGCCTCAATTACCCGAATGGTATGACGATAAATGTCAGCCGCTATTGCGGCACCACTGTCGGTGCGCCCAACCCCAATAATGCCGAGGTCGGCGTCCAGAATCACCCGGGGCAACTCATCCAGCATGATGAGGTCCGCTGGATACCCTCCGTTGTATTTGTCAAAATATTTTCTGTAGCTCTGCCCATAGGACTCAATGTCATCAACCAGGGCAGGCACGCGTTTCGTGCGAATCACGTGTTCAAGAGTGGTCGGGCCTCGTTGAGTGATTTCCGGGTACCCCGGCAGCTCAAAGAAAGCAGAAATGGCCGGGGAAGAGCGCTGCACCAGGTGGACTTCGCCACCGTAGCTGTCCGTGAGGCGATTACGCAGCTGCGAAAGCGCCGCCGAATGAGTTGTCAGTGTCTCTCCCGAGTCCTCGAGAAAAATGACCCCGGTTCTCTCTAGGATAAAGGCTTCGGCTCTCTCAACAAGAGACTTGTGTTTACGGTATGCCTCAACCGGGTCATCGTCCATGGTAAACAATCCGTGATGGGTGAGCACGAGGCCCTCTGGCGCTCTCGGATTGACAATCTCCGATTGAATCAACTTCGCCAACACAAAACCTGGAAAACAGTAAGGCAAAGTCCAAACGTCGTGACCTAGCGCCTCTTGGACAATCTGTTCACCCCCAACCGTATTCGTCAAGGTGACGATCGCATCGGCGTGGGTATGGAGGACAAAGTTTGCTGGCAAGTAGTTATGCAACAGGCTCTCAATAGATGGTGTCGCATAAGAAGAGTCTCTGAGGCAGTCTCGATAGCTGCTGACCATCTCGGCATCTGACATGGTCGCCCGCTCCAACATGCGGTTTAATTTGTGTCGATCCAAGGGGGCGAGACCATCGGGTGTGATGTCGCCCATGTCGTGACCAGAAGCTTTCACCCAGACCGTGTCCGAGTTCTTGACCGAGATGTTGCCCCCACCATACAAAACCAAAAAAGGGTCCTGTCCCAGTAGTCGTGATGCTTTTATGCACTGAACAATCCGGCTTTCCACACCGGGAAAGCCCTCGCCCCCAAGGTGATTTTCCGACCACCCCCTCATCTAAATCCTCGTTCCTTAGTCCGCGAGTCCGCCCGAAAATTCCCGGTAAAGATCGTACGCGTCGTTCACGTCCGCTCCATCATGGACTACCGAACGAACCGCCTGGATCATAGCGCTGGGATCCTGACGCTGGAAAATATTGCGGCCCATGTCTACCCCGGCAGCCCCCTGGTCGATTGCTCGATATGCCATTGTCAACGCGTCTCGAACAGGCAGTTTTTGCCCTCCTGCCATGATGACCGGGACCGGACAACCTGCGGTCACCTCGTCAAAGCCGTCCTCACAATAGTAGGTCTTGACAATCTGGGCACCCAGTTCGGCAATTATCCGCGTAGCGAGACCCAGGTAACGTGAGTCCCGAGAAAGTTTTTTGCCTACCGCTGTCACCCCGAGTACTGCAATGCCTCTGTGAAGGCCATCATCAACAAGTTGTGTCATGTTGTGAACGGACTGGGTCTCGTTCTCGCCGCCAATGAAGACCTGAACGGCAACGGCTGCAGCGTCAATTCGCACCGCATCGTCCATGTCCATGGCCATGCGCTCATCAGACAGTTCCTTCAAGATTGAGGGTCCTCCCGATGCGCGAACCACCAGAGCGTTGCGCGCCGAACCGGGAATGACCGAGCGGAGAATTCCTCGTGTGGCCATCAGAGCGTCTGCGTGAGGAGCGATGGGATTAATGCTGAGATCTATTCGCTCCAGCCCACTGGTTGGGCCCTGGAAATAACCATGATCAAAAGCGAGCATGACGGTTTTGCCATCTGACCCGAAAATTCGTGCCAACCGATGCTGCATACCAAAGTCGAGCCCCGCCGTCCCTTTGATAAGAGGCGCCGAGTGCTCTTGCCCCACATCGGTATGGAAATTCTTCGCATCTTTATTGCCTTCTAAATCAGCCATCGATATGTTGTCCGTCTCCCAGGAATTGTTGTTCAGATTTTTTAGGGGCCAGAAGGGGTTCCGCCTCGCCCGGCTTCCAAGGCACCTGAACGCTGTCGTCAGGGTCGTAGGGCGCTTTGACAAACAGTGCACGGAAGTCACCGGCGGAGTTGTTTACGAAATAGTGTTGGTCTCCCGGTTCCATCTGCAACACATCGCCGACCCTAATCGTGTGGCGACCTCGCCCATCAATCCACAGCGTGCATTCACCCTCAAGGGCGACAAACGTTTCTTCAATATGTGCGTGGTAATGGTTACCCGCATCATCACCAGGCCGCAGGAAAACCACTCCGTAGTCTGTTCTGGGCCCCCTTATAATGTAACCAGGGCCAAACTCGCCAAAACGATACGGAGCTGTTCTCGAACTGGAAATAATCATGAAAAGCTCCTCCTCTCCGGGCTCCAAATCGCTAGAACTGCGTGATTTTAAATCTAAGAGACCCGAAAAATATTCTGTTCATCAGGAATGAATAACACTATCGCGCACCACATCAGATGTTTAACATTAGCGTACACCACATCTGATGTATGATGTAAACACAGACCACATCTGATGTATTTTTCGAGGAGGCCCGATGTCCAGTCAATCTCTGGTGGAGCAAACCGTAGGGATATTACTCGACCGCTTCCTGGCAGGTGAATTCGGCCACTTGGAACCTCTCCCATCCGAGACTGAACTCGTTCGTCAGCTTGATGTATCCCGACTGACCCTTCGAGAAGCTGTTCGTGCCTTACGGTCTCAGGGTGTCCTAAAAGTGCGCCGAGGGCGCGGCACTTACCTCAGCTACTTCCCGGAGTGGGTTCTAACTCGGGAGATTATTCAAGCTATCGGCCGTGCGAACTCAGAAGCGAAAGTGCGGGTGGATTTGCTGCAAATCCGAGAAATGATTGAGGTGAGTGCTGTTAAGCTATTTGCCGCGACCCGCACACAGCAACACATCGACTCGATGGAGCAGCTGTTCAGGGAAATGCAAGCCTCACACGAATCGCTCGATGTGGCTCGCTTCAGCAAAGCTGACGTCGACTTCCACAACATTTTTTTGCACAATTGTGACAACGTATTCATTCCTATGATGCTGGGTCCGATTACTGAAGAGCTCTACGCCGGTCGACTTCAAACATCATCCGTGGCTGTCGTCAGAAATCACGCTCAGACTCACCACCGGTTGATTTTGGACGCAATAATATCCGCTGACCCGGAATCTTGTGGAAAAGCAGTCATGGAACACATTACCCAAACCGCAGAGGATCTCCTGAAAGAGGTCATGGTTCCTGCGTCGCTCCCCGCGCCAAAACCACCGATGATAGCCAAAGAAAGGTAGGCGTATCGATGGCTCTTCTCGCCGACATGACTGGAGATCTCGCCGAACATGCAGCTGAAGCCTCCAAAGAATGGAGGGAAATCGGCAGCCACGGCCAGAGCATCCTCATCGTCATCGATGATGACCCCACCGGAACTCAAGCAGTCGCCGACCTGCCCGTATTGATGCGATGGGATGAAGATGATATGCGGTGGGCTTTTCATCAAGGCAAACCCGCTGTGTATGTGATGGCAAATTCGAGGGCCCTCCATCCCAACGAGGCAGCCGAGCGCAACAAGGAAATAGTAACGAGCGCGCTGAAAGCTGCCAGCAAAGAGGGCCTGAGTCTGGGATTCGCATCTCGGTCGGATTCAACGTTACGTGGCCACTTTCCGCTTGAACCAGAAGTGATCTCGGAGACTGTAGCCGCGATTACCGGTCGCTACCCGGATGCAATTCTGCTAATCCCTGCCTTTCCGGACGCCGGCCGCATAACGCTGCATCAGGTGCACTACGCAGGTTCTTTCCACACGGGAGAGTTCAAACCAGTTGGGGAAACAGAATTCGCTAAAGATTCTACGTTCGGCTACCGCAGCTCCCACCTCGCTTCTTGGGTTGAAGAAAAATCGCACGGTCGAATTAAGGCGAATTCGGTTATTTCTCTGGACACCACCACTATTCGACAGGGCGCGGATAGCGTCTACAAAGACCTTGCCAATGCCCCTCGCGGCTCGGTGATTGTTGTTGACTGTATGTCCGAACTTGACCTTCGAGTGGTCGCTACGGCAATCGAGCGCGCTGAGAGGGCGGGCATGTCTTATGTCTATCGAGTGGGTCCCCCGTTCGTGAGAGCGCGCATCGGGCAAGATGTTACTCCGCCTCTGACTTCCAACGACATCTCCGCCCTATTCAGCTCAGCTTCACGCGACTTCGCTCGAGGTGGCCTCATTCTTGTCGGATCTCACACGGCAGTTACTACGAGTCAACTCAACGGGCTAAAGGAAGTAGGGGGGATAATGAGCCTTGAAATTCCAGTAGAGCTTGTTCTGGACGCTACTTCGCGAGCTCGAGTTATTGACGACCTTGTCCACCAGCTCACCGCTGGCCTGACTGATGGAAGCGTGATTCTGTCCACCAGTCGAACCCGAGTCTTTGGTTCTAATGAGAAAGAGTCACTGGACATTGCACGAACCATTTCTGATTCGATGTCGCGCATCGTTCGCGGTGTCGTTGCCCAGATTACCCCGCGGTTCGTTCTGGCTAAAGGTGGAATAACCTCGGCCGATGTCGCCCAATTTGGCCTGGGAATAACCAGGGCAATGGCTCGGGGGTCACTCTTGCCTGGTCTCGTGTCCCTTTGGGAGCCACTCGAGGGGCCCGCAACGGGCATCCCCTACGTCGTATTCCCTGGGAATGTGGGCACAAGCACTGCATTGAGAGAAGTCGTTGAAAAACTAGAAGGAGCCACACTGTGATCACCAAAAAAATATCCGTTGCCGTGCTTGGCTTGGGCGCAATGGGACTTCCCATGGCCGCAAGATTGAAAGAAATTGGCCCGGTAAAAGGCTTCGATCCCTCAAAGCAGCGTCAAGAATTAGCGGGCGCCGATGGCATCGAACTCTTCGCCACAGCCCGAGAAGCGGCAACTGACACAGACTGCGTGATCCTGGCCGTGCGCAACCTAGACCAGCTAGAAGCTTCACTCTTTGGCGCTGAAGGCATCGCGGACGTGTTGGCAACGGGGGCGAGCGTCATTGTCACCTCCACCATCGGCGTCGAGGGAGTCCTCTCTGTGGCTAAGCGACTAGAGGCCCGCGGTATCAACTTCGTCGACGCTCCCATCTCTGGGGGCCCCGTCCGAGCCCGGGCAGGTGACCTCCTTATTGTTGTAGGAGCGGGAGATGAAGCTTTTGGCCTAGTCGAACCCTTGCTGAACCACCTGGCGTCAAATCTCGCCAGAATCGGCCCAAAACCGGGGGACGGTCAGGCCATGAAAACAGTCAACCAACTGCTGTGCGGAGTCGCCATTGCCGCAGCCGCCGAAGCGTTGGCGCTTGCCGGGCGCCTCGGTCTCGACCAAGTTGCAGTGCTAAAAACCTTGCAAGCCGGAGCAGCGGAATCGTTCATGCTCGGCAACCGCGGCCCTCGTATGCTCGAAGCTTTCACGGAAGAGGGAGCCCCGGTCCTCAGCAGGCTTGATCTATTCGTCAAAGACATGGGTATTGTCACCAGCCTCGCCAAAGAACTAGGAATGAGCACGCCGGTCGCCGCTGCTACGGAGCAGCTCTACGTAATGGCCGAATCCCAAGGCTTAGGGTCATCAGACGATTCAAGCATCATTAGAGTCGTCGACTATCGCGGGCGCTAAGTCGTCCTGGCCGCCGCCTACCACCCCATTCTCAACATGGCTATCTACACGCCGCTACCAAAGCGTATGTTCTCTCCTTCACCGAAGCCCTCTGGGTTGAACTAGACACAGGGGTGAAAGCCCCGGCACTCTCCACCGCGCCCACGCCACGGAGTTCTTTGATGCTGCCAGTGGAAGAGCCGCGACTAATGTTTTAGCACCCGGGGTTGATGTCATCGAGCCTTTATTCCCTGCGCCACCTTAATTCGTGTCGCAGGACGCATCTTTAAGAGCGGTGTATGAAGAATCTTCACCAGCTGGGTTTTTACACAGCGCGCGAAAGACGCGAGGCCCCGCCCTCGATGGGCGGTGTTGGGTTTTGGTTTCACAACAACATGATTAAATCATCCTGAGGCCGCATGCACACCGAGCTTCTGAATAGGAAAACTTGGCGGACTCGCCTCGAATTAGCCGACGCGATATTCGAGTATCTCGAGGTGATTCACAACCACAGACGTTGCGACTCAATATTGGGGGTGCGCAGCCAGATTTTGCTCCTCGCTCACAATCACTCCCGACTGGATAGTGTTCGTTAAAATCCTTAGTAACAGTTTCTCAATAAGTGTGACTAAAGACATTGCTTATTAGCATCTAGCGCAACTTGCCCCTCCAGGCGCTGAACGACTTCACCGAACCGGCATGCGGCAGTTTTAGCCACGGATAAGGGTGTATTTCGGCGAGGCTTCGAAATTTCTCAAAACTCGGAACTGGAGCGTGAGTGATCGCAACCCTGTTCATTTTAGCAAACTCAACCGGGTCACCAAGGTAAACCGATAAATTGCGCCTGGTTGCCAAATCCCGCAGCGTCTCAAGATAAAAGTGGATTCGCTTCGAGGACAACTGCAATTTTGCAAGCGCCTGCTCGTTGAAAACAAAGGCCACTGGAAGATCTGGGTTCGAGGCCATCGCGGGGTCACTATCACCTAGAGATTCAATGGTGAGTAGGACCACATCGGGTTTCCTCATTTGGGTTGGAGCGAGCGGGCCAGTTGTTATCTCGGGGCTTGGATCAAAACTCAGTATTGGATCTACAGCCAATGGTGACAGCTCTCGATCCACCGGAAACTTTTCTATTGGGCAGGCGGATTTGAGAGAGCAGGAGCCACAAAGTCTTGGCGCACGCTTCTGAACCTGCCAGCGTGCGAAGCCGTAGGGCTTACCGTTGCCAGAACCCACGGTCCACTGCCACCCGAGCAAGTTTGCTGCTCTGGAGCCGTCAATGAGTTCTTGGTGCATGCGCTCTTGTCCGTGAAGCCAGCCTTTGTAGTTGCGCACGCTCCAGTGCGAGGCCAACCACATTCGGGTTTGGTTTACTAACCAACCATCTTGATTTAGCTCATCGAGTGCAAAATCAATACAAGCCATTCCCTCTGGCCAACCATCACCCGGCGCATCCCAGGTTTGTTCAAACCTCAAATTGCTAAATAGTTTTTTGCCGATACGGGCGTAAAGATGCCGGGCATACTCCTGCCATAACAGCTCATCTCGGTATTTGTCTCTGTCGTATTGAGGTGCCTTACCGGCCAAATCCCAAAGCGTTGACAGCGAAATGATGTTGTGCCGAACATAGGGAGACATAACTGTTGCGCCGCGACTATGGCGAGGCAGCACCTCAGAGCGGCTTTTAGCGTAGCCGCGAAGCTGAATATCTGCCAGCGCCAAATTAGCTGCCGTTTGGCCACCTGGAATAGAGCTTCGACCGCCACCAGAATGAAGACCGTCGAAGACTTCAGCTAATAGTTTTTCTGCATGGGCAGTGATATCAAATTGCTGCAATTAGAATAAACCCCTCTAGCTCACGTAGCTTAAGTAGCTTAAGTAGCTTAAGTAGCTTAAGTAGCTTAAGTAGCTTAAGTTTATGCGAGCACGCTTCAGGGTTTAGGAAAAAAAACAGACTTCAAACACTTATTCTTGTTGCATGGACTCACTCAATCGACACGAAGATTACGGCAAAGAAGCACTTGACGAGACTGATTTGCTAGCTGACCCAATTGAGCAGTTCAAGATCTGGTTAGTTGAGGCCGAGGCTGAGAAAATTTATGAGCCAAACGCATTTGTGCTTGGCACAGTCACCGAAGAAAACACCCCAAGCGCCAGAACCGTATTGCTCAAGGGTGTCGACGAGCACGGGTTTTTCTTCTTCACGAATTTTGATTCGCGCAAAGGCACTGCAATAGCTCAGAACCCATCGGTGAGCGCTGTATTTGGATGGTACTCAATGTATCGACAGGTTCTAATAGAGGGAGTTGCCAAAACTGTGCAGGGCGGAGATTCCGATGAGTATTTCCACTCTCGGCCACAAGAGTCTCAAGTAGCGGCCTGGTCAA
>Ga0307980_1000348_pt1 | contig 22164 bp, 15 predicted proteins | sample OrgLakmetage1060_FD_201817 | JGI IMG/M metagenome (GOLD analysis project Ga0307980, IMG submission 201817) | Saline water microbial communities from Organic Lake, Antarctica - #1060 | ecosystem: Environmental > Aquatic > Non-marine Saline and Alkaline > Saline | place: Antarctica: Organic Lake... | reverse complement strand
ATCATAGTCGGTCGTTTCACACTTATCGCGGCCCCACACAAATAAAAGTGCTCGCTGCTGTGGCAATGTAAAGAGTGCTTCTACGGCCGCCTGAGCATTTTGTGGATTATTTGACGACCACACGGCCACGCGAAAATGATTGAAGAGAAAATTCAAAAAATCGCGCAAATACGGGCGTTTGTATATGAATTTAGTGCGAGCCTTTGCGTCGTACTGTACACCGGGTACTGTTTTGTGTTGAGATAAACACAGTGTTCCGTTTATGTCCAATATAATAAGTGGTTTCATTTTTTTACACGCGAAGGGTTTATTGTTTTCATTTTTTTGAACGCAAGCGTGATTATGAAAACGGGCGGTACGAAAATATTCCACATTAAATAAAAACAGAAAAAATGTCCTCAATCGATACAAGTAACGTAAAAACGCGTTCTCTTGTAATCACTGGACAAGCGCAGCCGAAACGCTTTTTGGCTTGCGTAGACAAAAACGGTACTGCAAAATGGACAGATTTGACCGTCGACGATGTCACCGACCCAACCGACCCTTCGTCGTCGGCGTCGTCCGAAATTGGCACAAGGACAGGTGAAAGTGCAGTTACCGTTACGGGAATTTTCGGCAGTGATTTTGGTAATAATCACAGCGAGACATTTGTTAATTATTTCGCCGACGGATGGGTCACAGTGTACGGATCAATTGACGTGAGCGTAGATGCAGACACGGTGGATGCCAACAACGCGGGCACGTTTCGAATGAAGCCACCCATTTCACCACTAAACAACTTTTCATTGGACGACGTGGCCGGCGTGGCTGCACTTTCATCCGGCTACACGGTCAAAGTCATAGGATCAGTCGGAACGAAGGATATCGTTTTTGACGCTACGAGTATCGCGGGCACACCCTCTGTGTCAACCCGCATGACGTACACGTATTCGTATAAAACGGCGACTGAAGGTTTTTCGCCGGGTTCAATGGTTTTGCGCATTGTGACCGAAGTTGAGAATCAAGATTTTGCTTTTCAATGCAAGGAATTCACAGAGACTAATTTGAGAATTGATTGGGGCGATGACACGGAAGAGAGTTTAATAGAAGGGTCCACCGATGCGCAACTCACACATACCTTTGCGGAGCCGAGCACTTATTTCATTCAAGTCGAAGGACAAGCCTTGTTTACAAAGATTGGCGCCGTAGCGAGTCAATCCACTTTGCGCGAGGTTTTGACATGGGGCGTCACTAATACGCTCGTCATGGGAAGTGGCGTATTCAAGGACAATACGCAGTTGAATTTGACAAATGTCAATGGCTCGCCTAATTTGGCGACTGACGTGAGCAGTTTGTTTGAGAATTGCACGGATTTATCGAGAATTAACAATATTCAGGCGTGGGAGGTGGGAAGTGTTCAAAATTTCAGTTCAATGTTTAAGGGTTGTCGAAACTTTAATCCAACGACGCTATTGTCACGTTGGAAAGTTGACTCAGCGACGACTTTTTCGTCCATGTTTTCAGGCTGCACACTATTATCCGTTGACTTGAGCGATTGGGACGTGTCGAATGTGACCGATTTCTCATTCATGTTTGAAGGGTGCTTATTTTTAGCGCCCAGTAGTGTGACGTGGACAGTTTCAAGCGGAACCACTTTTGAGGGCATGTTTTCCGGCTGCGCCTCACTGAATGCGTCATTGGTGTGGGATATGACGAGTGCCGAAAACACGTCGCGCATGTTTCAAGGGTGCTCATTTTTCAACAATATTTCCGTGGTCGATTGGGACGTGTCGAATGTGACCGATTTCTCGCTCATGTTTGAGAATTGTACTTCATTTAATCGACTTATTGGGGGTGAGTGGAATGTGTCGAGCGGAACCACGTTTTCCGGCATGTTTTCCGGCTGCCGCGTTTTAAATCAACCATTTACAGCGTGGCTTGTGAATGCGGGCGTCAAATTTTCAAATATGTTCAGAAATTGCGTTTTATTCGTGGGCCCATTGAATTGGGGTGCCAAGGTGGCGAGCGGTGAGAATTTCTCGGGTATGTTTTCAGGGTGCGCGGCGTTTAATGACCCGGCGATTAGCAGTTGGTCGATTTCGGCAAACGCGACGAATTTGTCGAGCATGTTCGCCAATTGCATTTTACTCAATCAATCGCTTGGTACGTGGAACGTCTCAAATGTAACGAATTTCTCGAACATGTTTTCAAATTGCTTATCTTTGGATCAAGGGTCGTTTTCGCAGTGGGATGTGCGCTCGGCTGAAAACATGGAATTAATGTTCGTCGGCTGTACACTTGACTTTACAAATTACGACGCGATTCTCTTGGCGTGGTCGGCTAATGAACCGGTGGCTCAAGATATTAGCATTCACTTTGGCGTTAACACCTTATTCTCATTTAACGCATTGGCAGCGAAAACAAAGTTGGAAGGCACCGATAATTGGACGATTATTGACGGAGGTATGATTCCAATCGATCCCATGTCGTTTACTACGATTTCAATTGGATCGGGTGATACATTTACGATTAGTGCAGTTAACGACGTTACGAATGCTACCATTGATTGGGGTGATATGACAAGTGACAACATTACCGTTTTTAATGACCCGGCATTGACTCACACATACGCCGATGCCGATGCTGCTCGCACGATTACAATTTTAGGTACAATCACATTGGATAAAATTTCCACTACAGGACAAGTGGCCGTGTTGAATAATTGGGGTGATGAATATCAAAATATTACGCTTGAAAGAAATGTGTTTGAAGGTAACTCGACCATGAATGCCGATAGCGTTGAGGGTGTTCCGAAATTATCAGCGGATATGTATGGATTTTTTAGAGGGTGCGCGGCATTAACTACGATTAACGGTATTGAGCAATGGGATACAAGTGGTGTTACTGTATTCTCAGAGTTTTTCTTTGGCTGCACTGATTTGGTTATCCCCAGTTTGAATGGTTGGGATGTGTCCAGTGGCACCGATTTCAGATCGATGTTTATACATTGCACTTCTTTTAACGGTTCGGTTAGTGATTGGGATATTTCATCAGGCGTTGAGTTTGGATCCATGTTTGATAGTTGCACTTCATATGACGGTAATGGTTTGAGTTCGTGGGGAAATCGTTTTTCAACTGACGTTTCGGATAATTTGTCATTTACTAATATGTTTTGGAGATGCGGTGTATTCAACGAACCCATCAATTCTTGGCAAGTCTCGCGAGTCACTGATTTTAGTTTTATGTTTTTTGAGTGTTCAATATTCAATCAACCACTTGACTTGTGGGATGTTGCAAATGCAGTGACATTAGAAGCGATGTTTATGAGATGCAGTCTTTTTGATCAAGTTCTTGATTGGGAAGTCTTTAATGTTATTACGTTTAAGGACATGTTTAATTCATGCACTGCATTTAACAATGGAAATGATGCCTCAATTGGTAATTGGACTTTGGATTCGGCAACTGATTTAAGTGGAATGTTTCTGCTATGCGCTTCGTTCAATCAATCTTTGAATACATGGAACGTGACGGCGGTTACCGACTTTTCTCGCATGTTTTTCGGTTGCTCTATTTTCAACCAAAGTGTACTGTCTTGGGAAACGAATGTGGCAACTAATTTAAGTGGAATGTTTAGAGAATGTTCACAATTCAACCAACCCGTCAATCATTTTATAACAGGCAGTGTCACTGATTTCTTTGAAATGTTTTTCAGTTGCGTTTCATTTAATCAAACTATCGTGGATTGGGATATTACAGTCGCCGAAACGATGGAAGCTATGATGATTGGATGCACATTAGACACTGCTATTTACGATAATATTTTGACCACGTGGGCTGCGCGCCCTTCAAATGAGTTGCCGCAAGTGCCACCGTTGGGATCGTTTTTAGTACATTTCGGAAACTCGCGTTATAATGAGGGCACAGCATCCGCCGCCAAAACTGTATTGGAAAGTGCGCCGTACTCTTGGACGATTACAGACGGTGGTGTGATTCCGATCGGCGGAGAGCCTTTTCAAGTTACCGTAGACCGTGTAGCGGGATCGTACGAAATTGAACTTGCTGATGTAACTGGTGCGGTTGAAATTGATTGGGGTGATGGGACGACATCTGCAGGTGTTAATGGCGTTAATAGCCACGCTTATGCTGCGGGAACACCTGTAACGGTTTCGATTACAGCGTTTGGTGTAGGGAATTCAGTGACAATAACGAGCGTAGGAGTCACGATGGACACAACGTCTATTTTATCATGGGGGATTGATCGAAACATTTTATTCAGTGGTGGGGTTTTTAATGCAAATACAGAACTTACTGCAGACGGCTTGAATATTTCCGGAATACCTTCTTTAGACACTGATATGTCCCAATTTTTTAAAAGTTGCAACACACTCACAACAATCAATAACGTCAATTTGTGGAACACGTCAACAGTGGCTAACATGAACGAATTCTTTACTAATTGTTCCAATTTTAATGACCCCCTTATTAATTCTTGGAACGTTTCCAATACCACTAATTTTACAAACATGTTTAGAAGCTGTATCGCTTTTGCGCCTATATTGATTGATTGGGACGTGGAGTCGGCTCTAACCATGGAAAGTATGTTTTTTGGTTGTACAAGTTTCAACGCTAATGTTCATTCTTGGAGACCACTTCTTTGCACACAATTTAATAACATGTTTGAAGGATGCACTTCTTTTACTGGCCGAGGTTTAGAAGAATGGAACGTTTCATCGGGCAGTTCCTTTGATAGAATGTTTTTTAATTGCACGGATTTCATTTCGCCTGTAGGTCAATGGAATGTTTCGAGCGCCACCATTTTAAGTGAGATGTTCGGCATTTGCGAATCGTTTAATGAAAATTTAAACGATTGGGACGTAAGCGCAGTCACTACATTTGAATTGATGTTTGTTGGTTGCGATTCACTTCAACAATCGTTTGAGGATTGGACAATTCGCGGATCGCCGAACATGGCCGGAATGTTTAGCGGATGCGACATTGGCCCATTCAATTACGAAGCGACTCTTAAAGGATGGTGGGAAGATGACGTGTCGACAGGTTTGGTGCCGGATACGATCACGATCAGTTTCGGTAACACGCTACCGACGATTCGCGCCGCAGCGTACCGTCAATTATTCCGAGTGGACAAAACGTGGACAATAACCGATGGTGGTGTAGACAATTCCGATGTTGTATTGACAGGTGATGAGTTCGAGTTCAACGTCAATTACACCGTCGCGGGTACTTTCACGGTAACGGCAAACGACGATCCCCTGCTTGACATTGCGATTAGTTGGGGTGATGGAAATTATTCATTGCTCATGCCAGGTGATAACACTGTATCGCACTCTTACACAGTATCTGGCGATTATACCGTCCACATAACGGGTACGGGTCAATTGACGAAAGTGGGCGGTACGGGAAGTGAGACTGCCATCCAAGAGTTAGTGGCGTGGCCAAATGTCCCCCCACTCGAAAACATTACTTTTTCGGCCGGTTGTTTTAACGGAAACGCAAATTTGACGGCCGTGAGCGTACAAAGAGTGCCTTTATTTACGAATAACGCAATTAATGAAATGTTTCAAGATTGCACTTCGTTGACTACGATTAATAATATTGAGTCGTGGCCCGTAAGCACTATTGAAAATTTCTCGAGCATGTTTTCTGGATGCACTGCTTTCAACGACCAACAAATTGAAAATTGGAATGTCTCTTCCGGAACAACATTTGCATTCATGTTTTCACAGTGCTCTTCTTTTGACAAAGAGTTGAATTGGAGTTTGTCATCGGCCGAAACCGTGAGTGCAATGTTTAGTGGATGCTCTCTTTTGCGCAGTTCAATTAATTTCACCAATACGAGCAATATTACAAATTTTGCATCTACATTTTCACAATGCACACTTTTTAATTCTTTGAGCGTGGGCAGTTGGAACGTTTCTGGTGGTACAACATTCGCATTAATGTTTTCTTCTTGTACAAATTTTAATCAAAATTTGAGTAGATGGAATGTATCCAATGCGCAAATTTTGGATGGCATGTTTCTAAATTGCACATCGTTCAACCCAACAATCCCTTTCAACACCGTCGGTATCGCAGCAACAAGTTTATCGCAAATGTTCGAAGGTTGCACGTCAGTGAGATTAGATGGCCGATTAGCAGGCCGTAGTCTTTCGGATTGGAATGTGAGTTCGGTAACAAACTTTTCAGATATGTTCAAGGGCTGCACTTCATTTTCAAATGGAACCGCGCTTTCATCGTGGACGGTTTCTTCAGGACTCGATTTTTCGGGAATGTTTGAGGATTGCACAAGTTTCACCGGTAATTTAAGCAATTGGAACGTTTCGTCGGCTACTACATTTGATCGCATGTTTCTGAATAACGGCGATACAAAGGTGACAATTGCAACTACATTTGACAATTGGCAGATTGGAACAGTCACAAGCATGATTGATATGTTTTTAGGGTGTACATTCACTATTGAAAAGTATGATTCGTTATTAGTGGCTTGGGCGGCGCAAACTGTGCAAAGCGGCGTGGAAGTTCATTTCGGGCTTTCATCAAACTATTCGCCGGATGGTGAAGTAGGCCGCGATATATTAACAGGCGCACCTAACAATTGGACAATTAACGACGGCGTTCTAATTGATCTCGGCAATCCAATGCAGTTAGAGATTCAAATTTTTAGCTTAGAAAATAACAATTACCGAATTAACGTTAGTGATGTGGTCGACGCCACAGTGATATGGGGAGATTCTTTTTCAGAATTGTACACGCCAGGTACGACGTTCTTTTCTCACACTTATGAAGCATTGGGTACATACACTGTTTCTCTTACCGGTAATTTCAAAATAACTTCACTTGCCAATTCTTCTATTGATTACGCAAAGGTGCGCTCTCTTGTGTCGTGGGGATCGCAATCGAGCATTTTGATTTCAGGAAACGCATTCGTCAATTTATCGGCAATGACTTCACCGGTATCACCACCATCTTCTTCATTCTTACCGAATTTCTCAGTGGCAGACGGATTGTCAAGTTGTTTTAAAAACTGCACAAATGCAGAATTCTCTTACGCCGGCGAGTGGGATGTGGCCGGTATCACAAATCTCCGAGAATTTCTTCGAGGCTGCACACTATTCAACATTGACGTTAGCGGGTGGAACGTTTCATCGGTGCAAAACCTTGAGTACATTTTCTTGGATTGCAATCAGTTCAACAGAGACGTGGGCGCGTGGGACGTGTCAAGTTGCACAGCATTTCAGGGTTTATTCGGACGATGCTCAAGTTTAAGTAATTTCACACCATGGTCTGATATGTCGAGCGCACGAAATTTATCCACTATGTTTGAATCGTGTATAAATTTCAATGTCAATTTAAATTCATGGGGAGATACATTGGATGGGGCGCTCTTCATGCAAGCAATGTTCATAGGCTGCAGTTTCTTTAATCAACCATTGGATAATTGGGCATCGCGGGGTGGCGTGCCTATTTCTTCGTGCAGAACCTTCTCGCGTATGTTCCAAGGCTGCACACAATTCAATCAATTGGCTACTCTAAATGCATGGGCACCTCATGTGAGCGCAGGAGAGGATTTCTCATTCATGTTCACCGATTGCGTGAATCTTCCCAATGCAAATTTTGGCGATTGGGATGTATCCGCGGGCACGAATTTCAACGGTATGTTCCAAAATTGCGCTAATATCGATCAGAGTTTTGTTGCGTGGGGAACGGGTAATCGAATTAAAAACGTGAATCCCGCCAACAACGGAGGCATGCGAGATTTTTTGAGTGGCGTTACATTGACACCGGATAATTACAGTGATCTTTTGATAGCGTGGGAAGCATCAGTTTCTGGTGGCGCACCTGGCCCTGATGGCGTAATTGTCAATTTTGGCGAACAAAGTAATTGGCAACTTCGGGCTGACGCAGCAAGAAGATCGTTGGTGAATAATCACGGATGGACCATCACCGACGGGCGGTTATTGTCAACTGAAATGATCGTTGAAATGGAAATACAATCAGGGTGGAACGGTATGGGTATAGACTACAACACTTTTGGCGGTGCTGGTTCGATAACAGTGGATTGGGGAAATGGTGACGCTCCGGTTACGAGGACTACGGGTATTAATATGGGCGTGGGTGGTTTGACGGTGGGCGCGACCCATATTGTGAAAATAGCCGGAACAAACGTTACTATTCGAGGTATAGGGCCAATTGTTAATTTAAAAAGATTAACGAGTTGGGGACAAGATACTATTACATTAGATAGAGGTGTATTCGGTTCATCCAGTGACAATGTATCAAATAATAGATTCACAATTGACGTGAATGACGGAACAACGCCAACATTTTCGGCTGATATGACGGGTTTCCTTCAAAATCAACGTAACTCAAGTTTAATTGCAAATGCACATGTCGAAGATTGGGACGTTTCCCCTGTAACTAATTTTACAGATTTTTTCAGACTGACACAATTTCAAACCGCTAATATTTCATCGTGGGACGTAAGTAACGGGACGAATTTCAATAGAATGTTCGAGGCTAATTTTAGATTCAATACACCGTTGACTTGGTCAATGCCAAATGCGGTTGATCTCACTTCAATGTTTGGTACATGCATGAGATTCAATTCAGCATTGAATTTCTCATCACTTTCTTCAGCGACAACTTTCGACGAAATGTTTCAAAGTTGTTTCGCATTCAATCAGTTTCTCAATTGGTCGATGCCAGTGGGGCAAACTTACACCAACATGTTTTTGTCGTGCGTTAGTTTAACAAAGACCCCCCTTGTTGTGCCGGGATCAGCGACGAACATATCGCGTATGCTTATGTTTTGCGACACTTACGTAGGTGATTCTAATATGAAGAATTGGGATTTCTCAAGTATGGTGGATTGTTCGAGTTTATTTAGAAGTTGCTCAAGTTTGGTGGGAGGTGCAAACCTTGGATGGAATACGGTCCCTAATAGCACTTTGGTAAACGTTTCAGAAATGTTTAAGGATTGTGTTAATTTAGAATCATCAGGGGCAAGTTCCATCATTATTGCCTTCAACAACAAAAGACTGAACCGCGTGACAGACGCCAGTGGCATGTTTGAAAATTGCGTTAAATTTACTGGAATAGCAAGTGATACATTTGTATTATTAACATTTCCGACAGGTGTACACGACTGGGAGTTGGATAGTTTAGTGTTTGCCGATCAAATGTTTAGCAATTGCAGAAGTTTTAGGTCTTACGTAACCGGCAGTTCTCAAGATGATGAGGGTGGAATCACTTCCGCATTAACAAGTGTAAGTGAGATGTTTCAAAATTGCACAAGCATGAATTTCAATAATAGCGGTATTGATTGGGCAAGGCGGTGGGCAGGTTATTCACCCTTAGCAGACCAAATAGGTGCCGGTGTAAGTAATACTGTTAATATTACTGATTTTAGTCGTATGTTTCGAGGGTGTGGCGATATGACAAATTGTCAACAATCGTTTCACTTGTGGATAACTGATTCAGCAACAAATATGACCGACATGTTTAGGGATTGCACTTTCTCAACCGGAAGGACATTTAATGAAGGAGAAAACCCACTAACTACATATATTACTTACAATGATATTCTTGTTGGTTGGAACAATCAAGTTAGGCCGGCAAATATCAACGTTAATATGGGTACACAGAAATTTGGAGGTGCTGGTAGGCTTCAATTGGGGTTAAGCGCGGTTAGAGCCCATCGTGATTTACAAAATCAAAAGAACTGGGTTATAATAGACGGTGGTGAAGACATAACACTGCAGAATTAATTCTTAATAAAAATTTTACTACTATATCATGACGTCTGATTGTTATTTTCATGACGCAAATTATCATTTTTACGGCGGAAACACCTTGGGCGGCGGAGGAGACAGCGGCGGCTCAACGGCGGAGTCCAAATCAGTTTACTACGCACTGGCTATAATTAACTTTATTGGTGCCGTATGGCTGACTTTAGTAACGTACTTATGGCCATTAGACTCTGCGGGTGCGACGTGAACTTCCGCTCGTAAATGAAAAGGCAATGACGAGAATAAATAAAAACACAACGATTCCCGCGGCGCCAAGCAAGTACGCTTTCAATTTCGCCAACTCATCATTATCACCAGAATCAGGATTACAATCTATTTCTTGTGAGATTTGCGTGTCCGACAAGCCCGCGTCCTTGGCGGCTTTGATTACATTCTTGCACACGGACGGGCAATTTTCCTTTGTCTTTAAATCATCCGACGTCAGAAAGACTAAATCGTTCGGCTGCGAGCACGGCCCGTACCAACACACGGCTGGCGCTTCCTTGTCAGCGGACAATTCACGTATAATTGCATCATACTGAGGGTCTACCTTTTTCGCATTCAAACACGCGCATTCAGGTGCGTACAAATTAGCCTCTTTTGCGCAGTGCGCCTTGATTAACGCGTCGCGCCGCCCGGGATTGCGCTTGCCCATTTCGGAAAACCACTTAGAGCACCACGTACCGGTCGAACTTTTACGTCCCATGCGAATACATCGGTCGGAGCGGATTCCACCCTTAAATGGGGCCTCAAAGTAATTTACGCAGCCACCTACGGCCTTGTCGTCGTCTGAAAAGCAATACACTTCAGCGAGATCGTCGAAAGCGCCACGCGGATCATTCTTATCGGCGTCGAAAGTGGATTTAAAGTAATCCAACATGGCTTCGTTTTCCTCTTCGGCTTTCTTCGCAGTGCGCTTATTCTTAATCGGCTCTTTGAACATTTTGGGTGAATTGAAGGCACATTTCACGGTATTCACCCATTGGTCGTCCCACGTGCTTTTAGACGGCTCAAGTGCGCCGGAGACGTCGAGTTTTTTCGCGGCTCCCGTGCACACTTGAATCGGATCGGTGTCGGCTTTTTCCGCGCGCATTACACCGTACACTGTGCTGTCATCGTCGGCGGCTAATGTAATGGGTTTCAATCTTCTATCTGTGCCATCCATATTCTTTTTACAGTTCACGGAAGATTATAGTTTTTATTCATTTCATTCTCGGCGGATACTCTTGTAGGCGCTGTTTTTCCAAATCAAAAGGCGACGGCTCGGCGGTGCAGCACATGTGACCGGCCACTAAAAACACTGTCAATGCAAATGGAATACAAAGTAGCAGCGTTAATGCAGCCGGCTTTATAACCACATCTTCAAGTAGAAGATAAATGCACACAAATGTTGGCGGCGTCGACAAAAACACCGCTACCCACGCGCACTTGGGATTGAACGGTACTCTAAATTCATTCATACTGCTTGCTGTGTGTAGAAAAAATATTTATTTCCACTCTTCGTCACGCCACCTCTTCAATTGACTGAGCGTATACGATTTACCTTCAACGGTGAATCGGCGTCGCTTCGGACACTGCGAGTACCGATCGGTCGATCCGCGCGTGCGCTTCCCGAATTCTCCTACGCGAACGCGGCCTTTGTTGCTCACAAAAACATCAAGCAATCCCGTTTCTACTGCGATTCTCGGATTCGTTATCCACTCTTCGTCGCTTTCAGTGTCGCTTCCGAAATCCTCATACTCAAATTCGGCGTCATTGTTGCGCACATTCCGCCACAACTCAAGTGAGTCGATTCCTAAATCATGTGCCGCCGCCGCCACGCTCTCGTACCGCTTCACGCGCTCGCCACGCGTGTTTTTTCGCCACACGCATCGCTTAGGTCGTGGTTGTTTTGTATTTGATTTCAGTGAATTTTGGCGCGACGTCATGTACTGTAAATTAGTCACGTGCGGATTAATGTGCTTCTCGTCAATGTGATCGACCGTGAGCACCGTGTCGTCGTCGGCGGGGCGCTCAAAGTACGTCGCGGACGGAAAAAACGCTTCGAGGGTTAAGCGATAGACGGTGTGCGTTGTCGCTGCGCCGCTCACGGGATCGTACAATTTCACGCGCGCGCTTGCGTTATTCACAATTCGGCCGCTCTTTGTGTCGCGCACCGAACCCCACTCGTTAATCTCATAGGCGCTCTCGAAATCGGGGACCGATCGATAGCCTGGTTTGAAATATCCGTAAATGGGATGAAAAATGGCCATTTTAGTGAATTCTGAGGGTTTTTCATTTGTACATTGAGGCGCGGTGGTGGAAAAATAAAATAAAACGAAAATGTAAAAAAATGAATAGCAATAGCGAGGCGTCCAAGAAATATTTTTGGGGGCGCTTTACGAATAAGATGAAAATTGGACAAGGCGGTTTTGCAGTAGTCTACAAAGCCTACGATAACGTTGAGAAGCGCCACGTGGCCTTGAAGGTTTTTCCGCCAAGTAAGGCGGCGAGTTTCTTTACCGAACAAGCCTTGCTAAAACGATTGAAGAATGTGCCGCACATTGTCAACATGTACAGTTCGTGGGCAATTCTTCCCGTAAAAGAAGCAAAGCGAAAAGAGAAAAGAACCTACAAAAACTCAGATGGTAGATTTAAGGTTTTTCCCGACGAATATGTTATTGTCATGGAACTGTTGCGAGGTAAAAGATTGAGTGATAAACAAACGTTGGACTTGATTAGCAGAGATCACAAGCACTTGCGCACGGTGGCGCGCGAGGGACTTACTGCACTAAACGAGATTCACAAACGCGGCGTCGTGCACGGTGACGTGAAATTGGACAATATCACGTATGAGGCGGAAACGGGGATCATAATGATTGATTTCGGCGTGTCATGTGTAACATTGGACGTGGAAGAGAGTCGTCGCTTGGGCCTACTCAAAGTACAATGTAGACCCTCTACTGCGTGGATTGGAACGTACACATCATTCTCACCTGATCGGTGGTTAGTCATATTGATGGAACATGATTTTAAAAGGCGCGGCAAGCGGTTTGAGAAAATGGAATGGCTCAATTTAGAAAAATACTTTAAAATGATGCGCAAAGACGATATTTTCGCGTTTGGCACAGTACTATACGAATTAATGACCCGTCAACGGTTCCCTGGCATTAAACCAGTACCTAACCCAGGGCTTATTCAGTCTACTTTAAAGACGCCTGGTATTATGGTGCCTTCTAAATTTACTAACAACTACGGTAAAGAAAAATTGTACCCCCTCATAAGCGCACTTTTGACGTCAAGTTACAAAAACCGCCCTACTGCATCGGCTGCACTCGAACTTCTCACAAGTGGTAAAAAGTGGCAGGTTTCTAAAAAATCAGACGGAAGCAAAAGCGAAGCGGAAAGAAGAGAGTTGGCCAAAGCACTGACGGGGCGCGGCGGCGGTGCGAGTCGCAGCCGCAGCAGAAGAACCGGAAGTGGCATGACACTAACAAATTCACCCGTTACAATAGAAGATACATTATCCACGCTAACAAATTCCCCGGTTACGTTGGAAAATTATCCAACTGCCTCGTCGTGGAGTTTTAAAAGCAGCAGCAGTAAATAATTATTTTCATTATGAAATCAAAAAAGAATGCCCGCTTATTTAAGTGAATCCGGAAACGAAGTGCTTGTCAATGAGGCCACAAGTAAATTCTTTTGGAAACGATTCAAAAGAGGCCAAAAGGTTGGTAGTGGCGGTTTTGCTACAGTGTATAAGGCAATTGACACGCGCGACAACAATCGCGTGGTGGCGTTGAAAATTTTCAATCACAAACGGAGAGAGAGTTTTTTCAACGAGAAGGTTTTACTTGATCGCTTGAAAAACGTGCCACATGTAATTCAATTGTATTCAGCGTGGGCTATTAATTCATCAAGCGATAGTAATGCTCAATACGTGATTGTTATGCAATTGTTCGAAGGTGAAGCGGCGAATAGATTGAAATTGGCTTCCTATGAGCGGCACCATATTTTGCGCATCGCCGAGCAAGGAGCGCAAGCACTCAAACTCATTCATCAGCGCGGCATCATACACGGCGACGTAAAACTCGACAATATATTGTATTCAAAGAAAACCGGCGCGGTGATTATTGATTTTGGCGTTTCGTGCTTGGGGCTGGACGTGGGAGAGAGCAGAAAGGTGGGCGCAGTGAGAGCGCGCTGCGAAGAGAGTGGCGCGGTGTTGGGCACTCACTTTTACTTTTCGCTCGACCGTTGGCGAGTTATTTTAGCCATTCGCAATAAGTTGAAGGATAAAGCGGTTTCACTTGAGACTTACTTTAAAATCATGCGCAAAGATGACATGTTTGCGTTTGGCATTGCGCTTTACGAATTGACTATGGGCAGACGCTACAGGGCGCCGGCATTCGTATCGGTTCCGAAGTATTACGCGCAAGTAATGGAACTGTTGAAAATACCCGAATCAATGACACCAAATGGTTGGATGGGAATGCAAACGAATTTGCTATTCAAAGTCGTACTTGAATTGCTTACGGCGAGTTACACGCAACGACCTACGGCAACCGAGACGCTGCGAATGATTAAGGTGGTTTTGCGAAGCGGCGGCACGTCGTCGGCCTCATCGTCAGTCGCTTCGTCTGCGGTGGTAGGCAAGAGCAGTCGCAGTTCGAATTCATCATCATTGTGGGGTTCAACTGATACGCCTTCATCGTGGGAAAGTTGGAATAAAAGACTAAGGTAATAATTATTTATTTGGTAACTTCCGAGCCTTCGCGCTCGTCGTCGCTGCTCTCACTGCTGCTGCTGCTGCTCTCGTCGCAATCACAAGGAATACCTAATATAAAATCAGATATCATTTTCAATTGCTTTTTTCCAATAATGTAATGCTCCAACAGTATACCCTCTTCGAATGATAAAAACGAGAGACGCGACGCTGATTTTTCCAAACGACTCACTGCGGCGCGCATCATCATTGCGAGATGACCCGTTCCCATCACCGGCGGCCCTTCGCCTTCTTTAAAGTCATACAATTTATACTTCATGTTCATAACATCAATCATCGTTTGAGGTGGGTACATTGTCGCCAAATTGTCAAGTAAGTCCAAGTATTTTCCAACTGTGGGCACGTGTAAAGGGCACGCGTCGCCGGGCGGCATGTTGTGCTGCGCGGCGCCATTGAGAGCCGCGGCAACTTCCAAATCATGTAATTTGCGCGCCATTAAATTCAATTGACGCGGAAGCATGAATGTTCGACGAGATGACTTGGTTGCAACCATTCGTGTAGTGTAACGCATTGAAGCGGGTGGGCCTAACAGTCGTTCAGTGAGTGTAAATGAGCGCTACATCGGCAGCGGCAGCGGCAGCGGCAGCGGCAGCGGCAGCGGCGTGTGCTACATTCGCAGTGCACATGTTACTTACTTGACGAAGAGAATTCCATAATAAAAGATAAAATGTTTGTTAAAGAAGGCTGTAATGAATCAGGCGAAGCGGGTAGCGAAGCGTGCGGCGAAGCGGGTAGCGAAGCGGGTAGCGAAGCGGGTAGCGAAGCGGGTAGCGAAGCGGGTAGCGAAGCGGGTAGCGAAGCGGGTAGCGAAGCGTGTAGCGAAGCGTGCGGCGACTTTGCGCTAAAAAAACTACGTGCATATTTGTAACAAATGAATGACCCTCATTTACTTTTCCACGTGGCTCTTGTTTGCGACAATGTCTATACATTACGCGCGCTCTGTAGTCTCCCACCACTCGCTCGCTTGTTGTACAAAAATCGCGCTCTATAGAATCAACTATTCGTAGTGCACGCTACTGAAAAATCGTGGAATTTTTGGCTATCCAAAACGTACGTGCGCCCTTTAAAGTGGTTAGCCGAATTCAAAGAAGAGCATCTCAATTACTCGCAATATTTAGTGGCGTTGCGAAACGAAAACACAATGGCTATTCGATTTCTTTTGGACACCTTTTCAAGCCCGCGCACATTATTCGAGAGTGTGGATATCGTTGACGACAGCCGCGAAGTGAATTTGGAAGCGGTGAAAATGGTGTACGAAAAATACCCGGAATGTTTCGACTTCCAAGACTTCATTTACCGATGCAGCGAAAAAAACCGCGCCGATCCTCTTTTCATATTTCCATCAAGTGTTATTCGGTTGCACGTGAGTTCAACCGTGGTTTGCCGTGCGGCCTTATTTGGAAGTCGTCACGTCATTGAATTCTTGGACGCCGAGTGGGGAGAAGCGTACAGGCAGCGCTTCGTGTGGGGTAAAGCGCTTCGTTACGCAGCCGCACACGGAAACATGGACGTGATCACTTATTTGGTGGAAAATATGATGCAATGCTTTAACGATGACGACATGGACGAGGCTATTAGAGCAGCGCTAAAGATGGGAGAGGTGTGCATTGAAGAGCGCTTGCGAAAACTGAGGCGGGTGGTTGTGCTTTACTGCATGTGAAACCCGCATTGCATGGCAAAGGCCTTCATTACTTCCACGTGCACCTTGTCTCCGCTCTCTTCAGCCTTTCCCAATATACTCTTCCACGGACAACCATTTTTGTATCCCGCACCATCCTTCCACATGATGAATTCAGGTGTAAAATAGTAATCAGAAATATTCTCACGCGGCGGGAAACTTCCAATGTACACTTGAATCACAGCCACCGCGGCGGGCATTAAAACCTCAAAGGTCGATTCCATCTTAATTTATCAAAACTATTATAAAAAAGAAAAATGGCGAAACAAGTCTCTTTTCGCTTCTTTATTAATGAAGGTGAATACAGTGGCGCTTCGGTGTTATCTGGTCGCGTATTCGTGGCCGCGCTCGATAAATGCAAGTTCTTTTCGGCATTAGTGAAAGAGACGACTTCCTCGCCGAATGTTATCCCAGTTTACACGCACAATTTAATTGACCCAGTTGAAGCCATTTGTATTCTAAGGCGGCTCAATGAACTTTACTTGACGGAGCGCACAAGTGAAATCAAACAATCGACGCTACGAAGAATGAATTTATCGCCACAACTTTTTCTAAAGAGGCGCCGCCGCCGTCTGAAGCGGAAGAAGAAAACGCCAGAAACCACCACTACTTCTGAGTGCTGCCATTGGCATTGACAGTGCGTGATGAATATTTAGTAATGCTCTAATAAAAACACGCTGCATGGCTTTACTCATAATCAATCACTTTGAAGCCATTTTCGGCTCAATCTGTTTACTGCTCATATTCATACTTCTCACAGTCGACACTGTCATGTCATCTTTTCTGAAGAAGCGCATCGAAGTACTGAAAATACAGTTGGAAGATCGCCGACGCCACTGCCGCCGCCGCCGCCGCCGCCGCGCGCGAAGAATAAATAAAGATTTGGCAAATTAAAAGCATACACGTGTTTATTTTGCAAAATACCGACGACTGGCCTCGCGCTCCTTTGTAAATAGGCACCACGGAATTGGTGGCAAATTAAAAGTGGGCACGTCCCCCGCTTCGGCGTTGGCAATACCGCAAATTGAATCAATGCAGTCGGAAGGTGTCGGAACGACTTTTTTGTAATCAATCGCATCGGGATCGGACACGCCCAACTTTAAATTCAATTCTCGGCAAAAGAGTAAGGCGTTGTGATACAGCATCCACGGCACGGGCGGCACAGAGTAAGAAGGCAGCATTTCACCAGGAGAAATCTCACCGTTAGCCTTTTCCAAAATTGACTTTGCTTCAGCCGCGCGCGCACGTGAAGCCGCCTCGCGCGCCACATCGCACGGTGCCGTCACCGCCGCTTTTTGGTTCACGGATGAATTCTCCGCCGCGGCCACGGGCGTCTGTACGGGAGTCTGTGCACCCGCACGCACACGCTTCGCCACTGGCTCCGCGGTTGCAGTGACTTCGTCGCTTCTGATTCGCTTCGTTCCCTTCGTACCGCGATTAACCCACTTCATCTTACGACGGCGACGTTGCACAAGCGTCTTTTTACGCAATAATTCATCGACATTGTGTTTACCGCGCCGTTTGTCGTGGTGACCGCAAAAGCCGCTTCCGTTTTCCGTGTAAATGCACCGTACACCATCGCCCTTCACCTTCTTACATTGCCCAATCTCATTTTCCGCTTCAGATTGAGAATCGTACGAGTCGTCCGTCGCACCGCCCTCACCGCTCGCATCGACAGCGCCATCATCGTCATTAACACTGACAGCATCGTCATTAGCAGCACCTTCAGCGCCGTCCACTTCAAACAACAAAGAATCAGTGTTGAAAAATGAACTCTTGGCGGTCGTCACATTATCGATTTCGGCAATTTTGGAAAGAGTTTTCAAAGCAGCCATGCGACGTGGCGGTCGCACGTAATCACTCTCTTCCACCGACTTAACATAATTATCATTAATAATATCATCCTCTTCATCTAATTCTTGCGAGTCTTCAACTACTTGAGTCTTTTCAATATCGTCCGCTTCGCCCGCTTCGTTCACTTCCGCTTCGTTCACTTCCGCTTCGACCGCTTCGCCCGCTTCGTCCGCTTCGTTCACTTCCGCTTCGCCCGCTTCGCCCGCTTCGTCCGCTTCGCTCACTTCCGCTTCGACCGCTTCCGCTTCGCACTCTTCTTGCGTTTTCACTATTTGCGACTCTTCCACCACGGGCGAGTAATCATCTTCTTTCATTGCATACTGAGTCTGCGTCACCGGCATAGCCTCTTGCAGCGCAGTTGGCGGCAACGTAAAGTCGCTTCGCTGAGCCTTTTCGCGAACTACCGCCGACTCAACCTCTGCACCACACAAATCGCACTTGCATTGACGCTCATTAACCACAGTATTCAATGTTTCTAAAAACAAAGATGTTTTTCCTTCATGCATCACGTCCACCATGACGTGCGCATACTCAACAAGGCATTTCAAAGCGATCGCCGGCTCCGCTTCGCAACGCGCCTCGCTAACTTCCGCCGCCGCCGCCGCCGCTGCCGCTGCCGCTTTCGTTTCGCTTCCTTCAGCCACCTCTTCGTCCATTTCATAACCAATTACATCTTCAGGTTGTGTTAATGGATACACAAAAGATTGTGATGGCGGTTGAGTCAACTCATCGTCATCGTTCGAGGTGTTTTCGCCGCCGCCGCCGACGCTCGAGCCGCCGCTGCCGCCGCTCGCGCTAACTTCCGACGCTTCGGCTTCGGCTTCTACTGCCGATTTTTCACCGGCAAATTCCGGCTTCTCTTCACTTTTAACGTTTTCAACTGTGGGAATAACAATGTCCCCCACGCTGCGTGGAAAAGAAGGAGGCAAAGATGCCGTCGAGGTGTTGAAAAAATCAACTTCGGAATCGGCGTCGACGAGCACACCACCGTCACCGTTTTCAGCGCTCAAAAAATCACCATTGAGATTTCCGTTAATCATGTCAGTATTCATAGTAGTAGATGTAAAAGTATTAATAAAAAGTATTTGAGTGGGTCGGTAGGTCGAAAACGATTGATTGGTAGAGTATGCTGTGCCGTCGAAGCCGTTGCGCGCGGCGCCGAATGCTTTCCAAATGAAACGCATAAAAAATCCAAGAATATTCTCAGACTTCGCTGATCATTAGCCTCTGCCGGTGAATAAATCAACTTTCTATTTATTTATTGGCTTCGGCAATCTTCTTCATTTCATCGGTGGCTGAATCGACAAAATATTGAATAGAATCGCCATCTTGCTTCACGGCTTCTAACTTCATCTCGTCGGTGGCTGAATCCACAAAATGGTAAATAGAAGTACCATCTTGCTTCAATGCTTCCCATTTCATCTCGTCGGTCGCTGAATTCACAAACCAATGAATAGAACAACTATTTTGCTTCAATGCTTCCCATTTCATCTCGTCGGTTGCGGAACCCACAAACCAACGAATAGAATAATCATTTTTCTTCACGGCCTCCAATTTCATCTCATCGGTGGCGGAATCGACAAAATATTGAATAGAATCGCCATCTTGCTTCAATGCTTCTAATTTCATCTCGTCGGTGGCAGAATACACAACCCATTGAATAGAATGACCTTTTTTCTTAACCGCTTTCAATTTCTCATCATATGTGAAGTTATCACTAAAAAAAGTGTAAGGATCAAAGCGCTGACGAGGCCCTAAAACGAAACGATCAGCCTTGCGCTTGCCATCTTCCAAATGAACTTTTGCGTCGTCTGGTACTGTGACTTCACGCACCCAATGCACTATATGCACTATAGGAACATAATTATCATACTTCCATATCTCTTCACGTGAAAAGAAGTACAAACCACCTTGTTTGCATTGCCCATAAGGATGAAACTTATTCGTATCGACGTTCAGACCGTCCTTGTACTGAAACCCACGATGGCGCTCTTCTTCATTAGTTAAACGAAAGTATTGTGTAGTACGGAACATGATCAATAATTCTTTTTAAAAGTTAGAATTGTGTGAGGTACACGAGAATAGCGTACAATGTGTGAAAAACGAAAAGCCGACGACGCGGCGGTTAGCAAAAAGCGCCGAATACGGTATTATTTATTGAGCGTGGCTACTGCAATCTCCTTCATCTCTTCGGTCGCTGAATCGACAAAATAACAAATAGAAGTACCATTTTGCTTCACGGCTTCTAACTTCATCTCTTCGGTGGCTGAATCCACAAAATGGTAAATAGAATGACCATTTTGCTTCACAGCCTCCAATTTCATCTCATCGGTGGCGGAATCGACAAAACGTTTAATATAATAACCATTTTTCTTCACGGCTTCTAACTTCACCTCATAGGTGGCTGAATTCGCAAAATACTGAATAGAAGTACCATCTTGCTTGACGGCTTCTAACTTCATCTCATCGGTGGCTGAATCGACAAAATATTGAATAGAATCACTATTTTTCTTCAATGCTTCTAATTTCATCTCATCGGTGGCTGAATCGACAAAATATTGAATAGAATCACCATTTTTCTTCACGGCCAACCATTTCATCTCTTCGGTGGCTGAATCGACAAACCAAAGAATAGAATAACCATTTTGCTTCACGGCTTCTAATTTCATCTCTTCGGTGGCGGAATCGACGAACCATCGAATAGAATAACCACTTTTCTTAATCGCTTTCAATTTCTCATCACGCGTGTAGTTTTGCGTAAAGAAAGCGTAAGGATCAAAGCGCTGACGAGGTCCTAAAACGAAACGATCGGCCTTGCGCTTGCCATCTTCCAAATGAACTTTTGCATAGTCTGGTAACGTAACTTCACGCACCCAATGCACTTTATCAGCACCATTAATGTAACTAAGATACTTCCACATCTCTTCACGCGAAAAGAAGTACAAACCACCTTGTTGGCATTTCCCATAAGGGTGAAACTTATTCGTATCGACGTTCAGTCCGTCCTTGTACTGAAACCCACGATGGCGCTCTTCTTCATTAGTCAAACGAAAGTATTGTGCAGTACGGAACATGATTAACATAATAAAAGTATTATTTATTGGCTTCTGCGATCTCCTTCATCTCTTCGGTCGCTGAATTCACAAACCATTGAATAGAATAACCATTTTGCTTCAATGCTTCCCATTTCATCTCTTCGGTGGCTGAATCGACAAACCATTGAATAGAATAACCATTTTGCTTCACGGCTTCTAACTTCATCTCTTCGGTCGCTGAATTCACAAAATATTGAATAGAATGACCATTTTGCTTCAATGCTTCCCATTTCATCTCTTCGGTGGCTGAATCGACAAACCATTGAATAGAATAACCATCTTGCTTGACGGCTTCTAACTTCATCTCTTCGGTCGCTGAATTCACAAAATATTGAATAGAATGACCATTTTGCTTCACAGCCTCCAATTTCATCTCATCGGTGGCTGAATCGACAAAATGAAAAATAGATTCACCATCTTGCTTGACGGCTTCTAACTTCATCTCATCGGTCGCTGAGTCCGCAAACCAACAAATAGAACGACCATTTTGCTTCACGGCTTCCAATTTCATCTCATCGGTCGCTGAATTCAGAACCCACCGAATAGAATGACCATATTGCTTGACGGCTTCTAACTTCATCTCATCGGTCGCTGAATCGACAAACCAATAAATAGAACGACCATTTTGCTTCACGGCTTCCAATTTCATCTCATCGGTCGCTGAATTCAGAAACCACCGAATAGAATGACCATCTTGCTTGACGGCTTCTAATTTCATCTCATCGGTCGCTGAGTCCGCAAACCAATAAATAGAACGAGCATTTTGCTTCACGGCTTCCAATTTCATCTCATCGGTGGCTGAATTCAGAACCCACCGAATAGAATGACCATCTTGCTTGACGGCTTCTAACTTCATCTCTTCGGTCGCTGAATTCACAAAATATTGAATAGAATGACCATTTTGCTTTACGGCTTCTACTTTCATCTCATCAGTGGCTAATTCCACAAACCATTGAATAGAATGACCATTTTGCTTTACGGCTTCCC
>Ga0307980_1000346_pt1 | contig 22217 bp, 20 predicted proteins | sample OrgLakmetage1060_FD_201817 | JGI IMG/M metagenome (GOLD analysis project Ga0307980, IMG submission 201817) | Saline water microbial communities from Organic Lake, Antarctica - #1060 | ecosystem: Environmental > Aquatic > Non-marine Saline and Alkaline > Saline | place: Antarctica: Organic Lake... | reverse complement strand
TTGATCTAAAGCCCACTGAAAAAACTTTGCGGAAGGTTTTTCGAAACCCACCACGGCAGAAATACCCCACACGTCGATAAAGGGCGCGACCTGATCGCGCACCAACGCGTCGATGGTTGCCTGTTCTTGGTTGGCCACAACTGCCACCACGGCGTCGGAGGCAACAGACTGTAAAAAAGGGATCACGTCAGAAAACAGCGACCCTTCCGGATGAACCCACAACGGAGCAATCGCCTGATGCAACACGTGGTGGAGGTCTTCGCTGCCCAAAAATTCTGCAGCCAAAGTTTTGCGCAGGGACCCCGAGCTGCGGTTCCGGACCCGATCAAAAGTTTCCCGCATTTGCTGGGGCGTGATTGGCGCTTGGGCTGCCGTCTCTCTCAGAGCGTTGATCGCAACAAAGGCTGCCGCCAAAAAATTGTCGTCCGGATACATCGGACCCCCGACGTCAATAAAAATTGCACGGCGGCCCATGATTATGTGTTAAGAACCCGACAGGTTGCGTCGACGCTCAGCGACATCGTCTCGGGCAAGGAACTTTTTTGTCGACTCGGCTGACAGTGGCAAAACGCCGCCGGCGGCGAGCGCGTTTAAACGCACCGTGGCCCCTTTGGTCGCCATCAGCGATACTGCTTCAGATCCTGAAGCAGTATCTGATAGGGCAATGATCCCGTGGTTTCCCAACAACACCAGGGTGGGAAGGGTTTCGTGTTCGGCAAAATAACCGCGAAGTTTTTCTAACACCACCCGGCCCAAATCGATTCCTGGTTGGGCGTAGGGAACAAAAAGCGTGTACCCGATGACGGCCGCTTCGTCGGAGTACACGAATTGGTCAAAAGCGGTCGCTGCGTGCACACTCGCCAGCAGCGACACGATTGCTGTCGGGTGGGTGTGGGCCACATAGGGGGTGGGCGCCAAGGATTGCACGGCCACATGAACCAAGGTCTCAATGGACCCACGTCGCCGGACGCCTTGGTGTACCCCAGCATCAAGGGCAGAAGTCAGGTCTGTTTGGGTCGCTTCGGGGTCGTCCATCAACGCGAGCAGTTCGGGGACGTTAGCGATAACGAAGTCGTCAGCGCTGACCTGGGCCATATTGGCCCCCGACGCTTTGACGACAATTTCGTCGTCACCCAAACGGGTCGATGTATTGCCTTCGGCCAAGATCACCAGATTTTTTTCTGGCGACCCCAACGATCGGGTTACGTCAATGAGTTCTTGGGGAACAACACGGGGGTCCCAACGTGTGGGCACGATGCCTCCTCAGGCTAAGCGGAATGGGGTTACTGGAGTTCGATGGCTTTGACCGATTCCTGCATCGTGCGTATAAAGGTGTTGGCGTGTTTGGCTAGGTGCGAGGAGTCGCTCCACAGGTTTCGCCAGATGGCCAACACTACAGAAAGGTCCGGTTCAACCACAGCGGAAGAGAACGATTCGAAGGTGATGGGGCCATCAAAACCGGACCGATCGAGGGCGCGAAAAAAAGAAGCAAAGTCGACTGTTCCCGATCCCAAATAGCCGCGGTGGCTTTCGCCTACGTGGACGTAAAAAAGTTTGTCGGCAGCGTCGAGGATGGGCTGGAACATATCGGGCTCTTCGATGTTCATGTGGTAGGTATCTAGATGCAAACCCACGTTGGGGTGATCAACGTGATTGACAAAAGCGACGCCTTCGCGAGCGGTGTTCATAATGTTGGTTTCATAGCGGTTGACCACCTCTAAGCCCACTTTGATACCAAACCCCTGGGCGCGCTCGCCGAGGCGGCGCATCACATCAGCCGAATTTTTGCGGCCTTGGACGGTTGCTGGGCCTGAGTATTTGTTCAACGCGCTGTAAATCACGCCGACCATGTAGGTGGCACCGAGTTCGTTCAAGATTTCCAAAACTTTGTTGAGGGTGGCTTCCCCACGGGCCACAATTTCTGGGTCTTCGCTGCTGACGTCGGTGTGGGCGTTGAGGCCCATTGAGGCGGCCAAGGTGAGGTCGTAGCGGGACAGAACGTCTTTGGCGGTAGCAATATCAAAATTGAATGGGTCCATTAAGACCAGCTCCAGTAAGTCAAAACCTGATTCGGCAGTGATTCGGGCCGAACGGTCAAGACCTTCGCGGTCAAAAACGCCAGAAAAAACCAACGCGTGGCAACCAATTAGTGACATGCTCATCTCCTTTTCTGCACGCTACGAGCGCTCTAGACTTCAGTGGTCAACCCCAGTATGTCGGGGTGCGGGCTTACCGCAAAGTTAACGTTTCAATTGGTGGAGGATGGACCTGGATACCGTCGTCACCACCCCGATAAGGATTCATGTCTCCTCTGCTCAGTTCTGCGCCCATCCTGTGGGATTTAGATGGCACCATCATGGACTCACTGCCCGGAATCCTCCAATCCATCACGTACACGTTGACTGAGATGGGACGTACCCCACCCAGAAATTTGGTGAGCTGGGTTGGCCCCCCTTTCCCTCACTCGCTGAGGACGCAGGCAGGTTTCTCGGAACCAGAAATCGAAGAGGCGGTCGTATTATTCCGCGACCGCTACAACGCAGTGGGAAGCCACCTGTCGTCGCCGTTTCCAGGGCTACCGGAACTGCTGGGGGATTTGCGCCAAGCCGGCAAAAATATGGCTACGGCAACCTCAAAACCTGTAACCCAAGCAACCGACATGCTCAAACGTGAAAAACTTTTTGACCTATTTGATGTGATTGGCGCCGCTAGCGACGACGAAAAACGCTCCGCTAAAATTGATGTTGTCACCGATGCGCTTGACGGTTTCCACTCACACAAGATTGACACCACCGGGGTGTGGTTGATTGGAGACCGCATCCAAGATTTTGAGGCGGCAGCCCAACTGAATTTGCCCTCCGTTGCGGTGACCTGGGGCTACGGCAACGCCGAGGAATGGGCCCACGCGACCTACATCGTGACCGAGGTGGAACAACTTCGGAAACTCCTAGGGCTCTAGCCTCCCTGCTGTTCCCAGGCGAGCTGTACTGAATTACCGTTGAGTTGCTCACTGCGTGACCTGAGCCTCACTTGGGTGCACCCCCGACAAACGTGCACGGTGTGGACCACGCAATCGAGGCCCCATCAGAAGGCCACTATGTGTGTATTTGACCCTTTCTCATTCGCCGGCAAAACGCCATTGTCATCGGTGCGTCCCGTGGTGTTGGGAAATCGTTGGCTATGGCGCCCGCCGAAGCCGGCGCCGATGTGATTACCGTTGCTCGCAACGGTCCATAAGCTCCCGAAACAGCTCATGCTGTCACCCAATTAGGCCCTACGGCGCCCGCCATTGAAGCCGACATCACCACCGATGAAGGCATTGCTGGGGAGTGATACAGGGTTTGGCCGAATTGACATTCTCGTCAACAACGTTGGTTACTGCCTCCATAAGCCTTCGCTGGAAGTTACCCGCGAGGAATACCGCGAAGTTCTCAATATCAACCTCGAAGCGGTGTTCTTTCTTTCTCGGGCCGCGGCACAGCAGATGGCCAAACAAGGCCAGGGCAACATCGTCAACATTGGTTCCATTTCGGCCATGGTTTTAAACCGACCGCAGTGGCAAGCTTCGTATAACGCCTCGAAAGCCGGTGTTCACCAGGTATGCAAGAGCTTTGCCGCCGAATGGGCCCCATTGGGGATTCGTGTCAACGCGATCGCTCCCGGCTATATGAAAACCGACATGGCGATGGTGGATGACCCAAGATTTAACGCACGCTGGATCGATGATTCCGCCCAACAGCGCTACGCCTACCCCGAGGATCTGGGTACCACCACGGTCTACTTGGCCAGCGAAGGCTCGGGCGTTATGAACGGTTCGGTAACCGTCATCGACGGTGCCTATACCTTGTACTGAGAAATTCAGACAAAATTTGGCGCGGTGCGTTTCGGCTCAGGGAATCAAACTTACTTTGATTGATTCCCGGCCAGAAGACACCAAGGCGAAACCTTTCTGGAAATCTTCTAGAGGTAGCTGATGAGTACAAATTTCTTCCAGCGGCAGAATACCACTTTCTACCATCTGGATTGCGGCGGGCCAGCAATAGGCGCCCAGGTGGGCCCCGCGAATGTCGAGTTCTTTATCGTCACTGATGATGGTCCAGTCGACGCTCACGTCTTCCTTGAAGACGCTGTAGAGGACAAATTTTCCTTGTTTGCGCAGCAATGACAAACCTTGCAGCACCGCTGAAGGGTGGCCGGTCCCCTCCAGGTAGACGTCGCACCCATAACCGTCAGTCAGCGACATGATGAGGTCATTCGGGCTTTCCTCTGCGACATTGAGCACGTGGGTAGCGCCACACTTTTTCGCAACTTCCAGCTTGCGGGGGTCAAGGTCGAGCGCCACAATGGCGGCGGGAGATTTCGCGGCAGCGCCAGCTATCATGCCTAAGCCGATGGGACCACAACCGGCAACTACCACGACATCCTCGAAAGAAATTTCTGCTCGCTCCACAGCGTGCAGAGCACACGACAGGGGTTCCACGAAGGCAGCGTGCTGCGGGGGAATCGTTGGGCTAACTTGATGAACTCGGGCGTTGCGAGGGTAAATCATGTGGGAGGACATTGCCCCAAAGGCCGCATGTTTGAAACCAAAGATTACGTGGGGTTGGCAGAGCCAATAGGAGCCTCGGAGGCAGTAACGGCATTCTCCACAAGGGACAATCTGCTCGGCAATCACCCGGTCTCCAACATCCACACCCCATTTGGTCTTTGCTTCGTCATCAATTTGCTCCACCACACCAACAAATTCGTGGCCTGGCACAACAACAGGGTCGACGTAGGCAGGACGGAGGTCGTCACCCCAGAACTTGGCGGCTCCATCAAAACATTTCACGTCACTGGCACAAATGCCGACGGCTTCGACTCGGATGAGGGCCTCCCCCGCGCCGGGCACCGGAATTTGAATGTCCTCGAAGCGGTAGTCCTTCGGACCATAGTTCACTACGGCTTTCATAGAAGCTGACATTGTTATTCTCCTCAAAAAAGTGGGTCCCGGCCACTGTAGTGCGTTGCAGAGCAATCTCTGAAAAAAAGTTTGGTAACAGGATCAGCTCGATTGGCCGGTTTTCCCTGATCTAGTCTTAACTGATGTTTTTCCTGTGCTACAAATAGTGAAGTCATCTCGACTCGAGTGACCGACCATGACAAAATAATCCTTAAGGAGGATTAATGCGTTTCAACAAAAAAGCACTGGGAGTAGTGGGCTCGGCTGCGAGCTTCGCCTTCTTGCTCTCCGCTTGTGCCGCAGAAGAAGTTGCCCCCACCAACGCTGGTGGTTCGACTGAATCTGCCTCCGCACTCAACGAAGCAGACCAATGGTTTGCTGATGCAGCTGAAGAATTTCTCTGTGTCGGTGAAACTCTCACTGGTGTGACCGAAAATACCCCTCCTGGACAGTACGTCCAGGACACAATAATCCCGGCCTTCGAGGCTGCAACCGGTATGACGGTGAACCTCGAAACCACCTCATGGGACGAAATGTATGCGAAAGCAATTAATGACATGGAAGCCGCTACAGGCATCTATGACTTTGTCTATATCGAGCAGGATATTGTGTACGCCTACATGGCACAGGACTACTTGGTAAACATCACCAAGACCTTGGCCGACAACCCAACGCTGGGTGCGCCGTCGTTTAGTTTCGATAAATTCACCACCTTCATCGATGACTTCAAAGATGACGACGGCAACGTATACGGCGTCCCCATGGAAGCCTTTGTGAAGGTCTACCTGTACCGCACCGACCTCTTTGGTGACCCGGATATCCAGGCTGCCTTCGAAGCCGAATATGGACGTGCGCTCGAGCCAGCAACTAACTGGTCCGACTACACCGACATCTCGGAATTCTTCTACAACTACGGTCAAGAAAACGACCTTGAGTTGTGGGGAACCACAGTGCAAGCTGTCAACGGTCACCCTGCTTCTTTCTACGAGTTCTTCGAGTCGGTTGCCCCCACCGTCGGTGTTTACGACTGGGGCATCACTTCTGATTACAAAGCAGATGTCGCTAACGGTGGTTCGATGAACAGCGCTGCTTCAATAGCCGGGCTGGAAACGTGGTTGAACCTGTTGCAGTACGCACCACCAGAGTCGACCTCGTCTACGTGGTCTGAAGTCGCCGCAACCTTCGCTGCCGGCCGTGCCGCGCAGGGCCTGGTTTATGGCGAAAACGCCGCCTGGATAGCCTCAGACGAAACCATGTCGCAAGTGACCGGTAACGTGAAAGCAACCTTGCCTCCTTTGGCTGACGGTGTCCTCGCTGCCGCCGAAGCAGGCGACGGCTACGTCGGCTACTACGACGGTGGAGCCTTCGGTATCCCTCACTCCTCGAAAAACATCGAATGCTCGGTGTTGTTCCAGCAGTACCAGGGCCAAGAAGCATGGCAGGCCGAATGGGCAGCAAATGGTGGACGTATCGTGATGAACTCGACCTATGCTGACCCCATCGTGTCGGCAATGGACGAACAAACACAGGGTTACTTCACCCACATGGAAGATCAGGGCTACCTCTACCGAGGTGCTCCGAAATTCCCATTCCACGCCCAAGTTCGTGAAGTTGTTGCGCCCTTTATTTATAGCGCAATAGCGGGAGAAATCTCCGCGAAAGAAGCACTCGATCAGGGTGCCGCTGCAGCGGAGGCAGAAATGGCGAAACTCGGTTACGGCGGCTAGTAAGCTCCTATAGCTTGGCTACGAGTCGGGGGTGCGACGTTCATGTCGCACCCCCGACTTCCCGTATAGGGTTGGATCGAAGAAATCAGCAAAGGAGCTGTGGCACACAGTGAAGAAAATTTCCAGTAACCGAATCGGTTGGGCTTTTCTTTCTCCTTCCCTGGCGATTCTCGGATTTGTAGGAGTCCTTCCCTTCCTTTTCGTCATCTTCATTGGCTTCCATAGCTGGAACCCCTTCAGTGCTGAAAAAGGCCGCCAGTTTGTAGGCTTTGAAAATTATCAACTCTTGGTTTTTGACCCACTCTTTTTGTCCGCCATGGGCCGCTCGATTCTGTTTACCGTCCTTGTTGTCGGGTTGGAACTTGTAATCGGCTTTCTCTTGGCCCAGTCGCTCGTTGCCGACTTTAAAGGCAAGGCAATATTCAGGACTTTATACATTTTGCCTTTAGTAGTTGCCCCCATCGCGGTGGGCGCAACCTGGAGACTGCTCACCATTCAAGGTTTTGGGCCGATACCGTACTTTCTCAAAGAGTGGTTTGGGTACGACTTCAATATTTCCCAAAACACCTTCCATGCGTGGACGACCATCGTGGTGATGGATATTTGGCACTGGACGCCGTTTGTCACTTTGACTTTGCTGTCAGGAATTCTGGCGCTGCCTAAAGACCCCATTGAGGCCGCCCAAGTCGATGGCGCTTCTAAATGGCAGGTCTACCGACACGTAACCATCCCCATGCTGATGCCGATCATCTTCATCACCGTGTTTATCCGCATCATGGACTCGCTGAAAACGGTGGAAGAGGTATACATGCTCACCAACGGTGGGCCATCATCGGATACGACTTTCATCGGCCTGCACATTTATCGCTCTGTAATCCAACGAACGGACTGGGGTTATGGCTCGTCGATGTCACTGCTTGTGCTGTATTTCACCATCGTGGTCTGTTGGATTCTCTTTAACTCCATCTCCTCTCGTACCCAGAAGGCCAAATAGCGATATGGCGACTAAACAGCGCGGAAACAAAATGTCAGCCCGGAAAAAGGTTGGCTTAGCCGGAACCTACTTGCTGTGGTCGGCGATGACAGTCTTCACTTTGGGGCCCATTTATTGGATGTTTTCTGTGTCATCCCGCAGCCCGGTAGAGGTCTTCGATAAGCCGAGCCTGTTCATCGATTCCTTTTATTGGCAGAACTATCTGGAGGTCTTCGAGGACCGAGTTGTGCGCGGCTACCTTATTAACTCGCTAGTCGTGTCGACCACCAACGCCGTGGTCGTGACCGTCCTTGGCTTCATGGCGGCTTATGCGTTTACGCGCTTCAAGCTCCCTGGCGCTGACAGTATTTTCTTTTGGACTATAACTAACCGGATGGGCCCACCCGCGGCATTTATTCTGCCACTGTTTTTGATTATGACCCAGGTGGCCGTCGCGGGGGATTGGATGTTATTCGACACCAGAATCGGACTAATTCTGATCTACTGCCTGTTCAATCTTCCCTTCGCCATTTGGCTGCTCAAGGGAATTCTGGACGGGATTCCGATTGAGCTGGACGAGGCGGCGCTGTTAGACCGAGCCAGCCGGTTCCAAGTGATTACCAAGATTATCGTTCCTTTATCCGCGCCAGGGCTCGCAATCACTTTCATTTTGACCTGGATATTTGCCTGGAATGAGTATTTATTCGCGGCAACACTGTCAGCTGCCAACGCCCGGACCATTACTACTCGATTAGCGGAGTACGTGACGACGACGGGCACCAACTACGGCGAACTTGCCGCCGTTGCGTTTATCGCAACACTTCCGGCCATCATTTTCCTCGTATTTATTCAGCGGTACATCGTGACCGGCCTCACCTTTGGAGCCGTGAAGGACTAACCATGGCAAAAACAGTAGAACAGAAAGAAAAGCGCAAACAGAAGAAAGACAAGCCTCCCCGTGAGGTGGGGTTTCTCGGTTTTAAGACCAACACCTTCGATCGCTACTTTCTCTCTGTGGTCTTGGCCATAGCGCTGGGGCTTGTCCATCTTCGGTTTTTCGAACCCCTTGGGCTTCCCTCCTTTGTCCCCTGGGCAGTTTCGGTATTAGCGGCTTTCTTGTTAATCAGAAAGGGCTAACACCATGGCAGTCCAACGAGCATTAGTTGTCGAAAGAAAAGGCGAAATCACCCTCCGTGATATCGAAGTCGACGACACCCTTGGGCCTGACGACGTTCGCATTCGTCTGGCGGTAGTCGGCATCTGCGCCAGCGATGCTCACTACTACACCGACGGTCGGATCGGAGATTTCATCGTCAAAGAGCCAATGATTTTGGGCCACGAAGCCTCGGGCACCATCACCGAAGTGGGCGCGCATGTGACGACTCTCGCCGTGGGAGACCGAGTGTGTATGGAGCCGGGTATTCCCAACCCCGAGAGCATCGAAAGCAAAAAAGGGATGTATAACTTGGACCCGAAGGTGCGCTTTTGGGCCACGCCTCCCGTCCACGGCGTCCTGCGCAACAGCGTGGTTCACCCCGCCAGTTACACCTACAAATTGCCCGATTCGGTGAGCTTCGCGGAAGGCGCCATGATTGAACCCTTGGCGGTTGGGTTACAAGCTGCCAACAAAGCACACCCTCGCGCGGGAGATGTCGCTGTCGTCGTCGGTGCCGGCACTATCGGGATGGTTACAGCTCTTTCCGCCATTGCCGCGGGCTGCGCCCGCGTCGTCATCATCGACGTGGTGGCCGAAAAGCTTGCCCTCTCTGAATCATTGGGGCCAATCACCGCAATCAACGCGAAAACCGAGGATGTCCTCCAGACAGTTTTGGAACAGACGGCTGGCCGCGGTGCCGACATTGTGTTTGAATGCACCGGCAACTTGAAAGCCATCGAATCGGTTTTTGATTACACCGCACCCGGCGCCACCGTCGTTTTTGTCGGGTTGCCCTCGGGTCGTATTAGCTACGACATCATCCAAGGTTCGGTGAAGGAACTCCGTGTCGAGCACGTGTTCCGCTATGCCAACGTGTACAACCGCGCCGTAGCACTGTTGGGTTCTGGGCGCATCGATGTGAAGCCGTTGTTGACTGACCGGTATCCTTTCGAAAAAAGTGTTGAAGCGGTCGAAGCGTTTTTGACCATGGGCCCTAATTCAGTCAAAATCCAAATTGATATGGAGTAACTCCGTGCCAGAAAAAGACTCAGTCCTCGCCTCTTTATCAATCATGGAACGCTTTTCTCTCGGTGGGCGCGTGTGTTTCCTCACCGGAGCCGGCAGTGGTATCGGCCGGGCTATTGCCCATGCTCTCGCTGATGCAGGGGCATCCATCGCGTTGGTCGATAAAGACGGTGACACGGCAAACGTAGTTGCTCGCGAAATCGAACAGCGCCACCCCGGGACTACCACTCTGGTAATCCAGGCCGATGTGACCGAAAAAAAAGCTGTCGAGGCCGCAGTCTCCCAGACAGTAGCCGAGTTGGGTGATTTGACGGTGGGTTTTAACAACGCAGGAATCGGTCAATGGGTTGACTCGGTCGATTTGACCGAAGAGGACCTCAAAACAATGTTCGATGTGAATGCGCACAGCGTTTTTTATGGGGCGGTGGCTCAAGCCCGTCATATGATGAAAAACGGGTACGGCAAAATCATCAACACGGCTTCCATCTCTGCCCACATTGCCAATCACCCACAATCCCAAGCCCACTACAACGCAGCCAAAGCAGCCGTCATTGGAATGACCAAATCTCACGCGGTCGAATGGGTAGACCACGGTATTCGCGTGAACACCTTCTCGCCCGGCTACACCCGGACCAAACTCGTGGATGATTTATTAGAAACCGAGTTAGGTCAACAGGTGTACCCCGTGTGGATGGCGGAAACTCCGATGAAACGCATGGCAGACCCCACCGATTTGCAGGGTGTGGCGGTGTTTCTTGCTTCCGCGGCGTCCGACTATGTCACTGGTACTGACATTGTTGTCGACGGCGGCTACCTCGCCACCTAGGTGAAAAGGCCTCCTCGGATGGCTGCGGCCTAGCTGCTGTCGCGCACAATCAGCTCTGGCTCAAACTTCACCACTTTCGCGGGAGTTTCTGGGTGTTCAAATTTGGTCAGTAACGTCTTCACCGCAGCCCGTCCGATTTCTTCGGCAGGCTGGCGGATGGAAGTAAGTGGAACAATCGCCGACTGAGCAAAATCGATATCGTCAAAGCCGACTAACCGCACGTCGTGGGGGACCCGCAAAGTTTTCGACATCACGAACGCCTGCAAAATTCCTAAAGCAATCAGGTCGTTGCCGGCAAAAATCCCGTCCACCGAATCGGTTTCCCAGTTGGCCAACATTTCGTGGCCGAGTGCCCGTCCAGCAGACACCGTCATTTCTCCTAGGTCAATCCGGGCGAGAACGACATCAGGGTGGTGTCCTGCCGCTTCCTGCGCGCCGGCGAAACGTTGCACCACCTGATGGGTCCATCCGGTGGCGCCAATAAAGACAATTCGGCGGGCGCCGCGTTCGATCAGGTGGTTGACTGCCAAGTAGCCCCCGGCCCGATTATCGACTGTCACGGCAGGGAATTCCATCGCAGGGTCCACGTAATCAATCAACACAACGGGGGTGTTGCGCCGCCTGAGGGCGTCTAACCTGCTGGGGTCGTACGACACGGGAGACAGCATGACACCGCGGACCCGCAACTGTTCGAAAAGATCCAAGTATCTGGATTCTTGCCCACCGGTGTCACCGGTGCTCCCGAGGACAATTCGCAGGTCGCGTTCTGCGGCAACCTCTTCAGCCCCGTGGGCAACGGCGGCAAAAAACGGATTACTAGTCGCCGGGAGTGCTAAACCTAATGTGGTGGACTTTCCGGCTCGCAACTGCCGCGCAGCGTCATTTCGCACGTAGCCGAGGGTACGGATGGCTTCGAAAACCCTGTCTTGGGTTGCCTGCGCGACGCGCTCTGGATGGTTGAGAACATTGGACACCGTGCCGATAGAGGCCTGGCTGGCGCGTGCCACGTCTTTAATACTGGGGTCGCCCATAGTCTCCACATTCTATGCTGGCCGGACCGGTTTCTTCCCACGAGGAACCCAGTGTTCCCACAGCAGTCTGATGCACAACCGTGACCGATTTTCGGCGGCATTTTGTTGTCGTTTCAATTGTCTCGGTGTTACTCTCGAGACACCGCTTTTGCGGGTCCCTTTCCACCCGCGGTGAGGAGTAATATGTCGTCCACTCGGGTGCGTCTCCGTTGGGCTGTTGATGGGGTCTCTCACACAACAATCTGCAGGCTGCCGGTGACTAAAGGAGCACCCTCCTCGTGGCCCTGAAAGACGGTCGCGCAAAAGTGTCGGTGGCCGCAGTCGACTTAGGAGCGGCAAGCGGTCGGGTTGCCCGAGTGGACTTCAACGGTTTAGAACTGGAAATCGAAGTCATCAGGCGTTTTCCGCACAACCCTCAAGCACGGGGCAGTCGGCTCGAATGGAACCTGCCGTTCTTATGGTCCGAAATTTCTTCAGGGCTCTCTCAGTTGGCTAACAGCTCCACACCCGCCTCCGTCGGTGTCGACACCTGGGGTGTCGACTATGGACTGTATGACGGGACGGGCGGTTTAATCGAAAACCCGTTGGCCTACCGTGAGCAAGCCCGTATCGATGCTTTTGATCAGCTGAGTTCGACCATCGGGACCGACAACTTATATATGGCCACCGGTAACCAAGTGATGGCGATCAACACTCTGTTCGGTTTAGCCGCAGAAAATACCCAACGCCCAGGAATGCTCGAGTCGGCCAGCCTCATGCTCATGATGGCTGATATTTTCCACCGCAAACTTGCCGGCACCGCAGTCACCGAATTTAGTATGGCCTCCACCTCCGGAATGCTCGATATGCGCACGGGTACCTGGGCCTACGACCTGCTCGACCAGGTGGGAATTCCCCGCCATATCTTGCCCGAACTAGTACAACCGGGGACACTGCTGGGACCTGTCGTCGGCGAATTATCGGAACTCGGTCTCGCCGGAGTGAAAGTGATTGTTCCCGCCGCGCATGACACGGCGAGTGCGGTTCTGGCTATCCCCCACACGAATGACCACACCATGTTTATTTCCTCCGGAACGTGGTCGCTCGTCGGTGTCGTCACCGATAAACCGCTAATCAATGCAAAAACTTTGGGCTACAACCTCACCAACGAAGGTGGCTACGGCGGAAGCATCCGCTTACTCCGCAACGTCATGGGGTTGTGGATGTTGCAGGAATCCCGGCGCACCTGGGCCGGTTTGGGCGATGACGCTGACTTTGCCACCCTGGTCGCCCAGGCAGAACACGAACCCAAACTTCAAAGCCTGGTGGACCCCTCCGATAGTTTCTTTTTCCCCCCCGGAGATATGCCCCGGCGAATCCAAGATTATTGTCGGGCTGTCGGGCAGCCAGTGCCAGAAACAAGAGCCCAAGTTGTCCGCACCATCATCGACTCCCTAGCAATGGGTTACCGCCAAACCATGGACATCATCTCCGAAGTGACCGGCACTCCCATTGACGTCGTTCGCGTTGTCGGTGGCGGATCCCTCAACGCGGCACTCCAGCAGGCCACCGCTGATGCGACTGGCCTGCCCACGGTGTGTGGTGCCGTGGAAGCTACCGCTCTCGGAAACGCCGCAGCCCAACTGATTACCCTCGGAGAGTTTTCCAACGTCGAGGAAGCCTGGGATGCGATATCGCGCACCAGCAAAGAACGGGTCTTTGAACCCCAGGACTACGCGATGTACAACGACAAATATGCAGAGTTTTGCTCCCTGGCCGGGAACTTTTCCCGACAGCAAGCATCACAGCGTGGTTAATCCGAAAAGGTTAACCCGAAACACGGTTGTGGCATCAGCCACGACCGTTTCAAGAGAAAGAGGCAAAACAGTGACTGTAAGAAATAAGGTGATGTCAGTCAGCGCAATTGCTGGACTGACCGCTCTGGTTCTCGCCGGTTGTGCTGCAGGAACCACGGATGAGGCTTCCTCAGAAGAGCCTGCTACCGATGGTGGCGAAACAACCAGCGAGATGATGACCGTCGCATTCGTTCCCAAGTTGCAGGGTGTCCCCTACTTCGAGGCAATGAACACCGGCGGACTCGCCGCAGCAGAAGAATACGGCTTCGAATGGCTCTACCAGGGCCCCGTTGAAGCAGACGCTGCAGCTCAGGCTGACATTGTGCGTGGATTCATCCAGCAGGGGGTCGACGTACTGATTGTTGCTCCCAACGACCCCGACTCGATGGCACCGCTTCTTCAGGAAGCTGCTGACGCCGGAATCATGGTGGCAACCTCAGACACAGACGCACCCAACTCGGTGCGTTCTGTCTTTGTCAACCAGGCTTCGGCAGAAGGCATTGGCCAGGGAATCGTCGACGCATTGATGGGCCCCGACGCCATGAACGGTGAGGGTGAATTTGCGATTGTCTCCTGTGGTGAGACTGCTGCAAACCTCAACGCTTGGATCGCGGTTCAGGAGGCGTATGTTGCGGAGGCTTACCCCAATGCAACTCTGACCGAAATTGTCTACGCCGGTGAAGACCAGGCTAAAGGCACGGAGTTCGCCACTAACCTGATGAACGCCAACCCCAACCTGACCGGCCTCATCGGCCAGTGCACCACGTCAGCTCCGGGAGCAGCACAGGCTATCCGTGACGCCGGCCGCATTGGTGAGGTCTTCTCGGTTGGTCTGGGTACTCCTCAGTCCATGAAGGACTACCTTGCTGATGGTTCTTCCAGCGCCGCCATCCTCTGGGATGTCGAAAACCTGGGCTACCTGACCGGTTGGGCTGGCTTCCAGCTCGCCACCGGTGGCGACTTGGCTCCTTCGGGCGCCGTTGCTGAGCGCATCCCTGATGCCTCGTTCGACAGTGCCACTTCGGTACTGTTGTTGGGACCCGCCCTGCGGATCACCTCAGAGAACGTGGATAACTTCAGCTACTAAGTAACACTCGTGTTGTGGGGCATTCGAGCAATCGGGTGCCCCACAATTAGCATCACCGCCCACAATTGGGTGCGGTACCTCCCCTCTTCTCCCCTCAGAAAGTTGATTTCGTGGCCGACAAAGACGTCCCCAAAGACACTTCTCACCCCCGCATCATCGTTAGCGGGATATCCAAAAACTACGGTGGTGTGCGCGCGATCATCAACGCCGACATGACCATTGAAGCGGGTCGAGTCCACGCTCTGGTCGGTGAAAACGGTGCCGGAAAATCGACATTGATCAAAATCATTGCCGGGGCCGAAAGAACCAACACCGGAACCATCGTTTTTGATGGCAAAAAAGTTAACATCAACTCCACCAGTGAAGCAATCGAATTGGGGGTCCAAACCGTTTACCAAGAACCTCAACTTTTCCCGGCACTAAGTGTTGCCGAAAACATTTTTGTGGGCCGCGAAATCACGAAAAATGGTCGCATCCAATGGCATGAACAAGCCGAACAGATGAAAGACCTTCTCAACACGGTGGGGCTGAGTCCCATAGTCGCCGCAACCGAAGTGGGCGCGTTATCAATTGCTCAGCAGCAACAAGTATCGATCGCTAAAGCACTGGCTTCTGACGCCACGGTGTTGATTTTGGACGAACCGTCGGCGATCCTCACCGACGCCGAAATCGAAGTGCTTTTTGAAGTTGTCCGGCGCTTAGCAGAACGCGGTGTTGCTATTATTTACATTTCTCACCGACTAGACGAACTCTTCCGTATTGCCGATGACATCACCATCATGCGCGACGGGGAAACTATTGACTCGCGACCCATTACGGAGCTGACAGTGCGCGAAATCGCCGAAATGATGGTGGGTGGAGAGCTGGCAAATTACGCTGGCCAACGCGCGACTCCTTCCAGCGAAATAGTGTTGGAGCTGAGAGATCTCAGCCTTCCCGGCAAGTTTTCCCACATCAATCTCAGTGTTGCTGAGGGCGAAATTGTGGGAGTTTTTGGCTTGGTTGGCTCCGGGGCCGAAAGTATCGCCGGAGCTATATACGGGATGACCGATGCTCCCAGTGGGCAGATTATTTTTGACGGCTCTGCCCGGTCTTTCCGACACCCGTCCCAGGCGAAAAAAGCAGGGATTGCTCTTCTTCCCGCCAACCGCTCGCAACAGGGAACGTTTAGTTTTCAAAGCATTGGGTTCAACATCACCATTGGTCAACTTCAGCTACTGAGCACCGTCAAAGGCTGGGTCGATAAAAAGGTCGAAAATACTCTTGCCCAAGGCCAAGTCGATTCCCTCAGCATCAAAACGCCTAACACGATGCAACCCGTCAGTGCCATGTCTGGTGGTAACGCCCAAAAAGTGGTGTTGGCTCGACAGCTGCTGAAAAGGCCCAAACTGATGATCTTGGCTGAACCCACACAGGGGGTGGACGTGGGCGCGAAAGAGGAAATTCACCGTATTGTCACCAACTTGGCTGAGGAGGGGACCGGGGTGTTGGTTGTCACCTCCGATTTGGGTGAGGTCCAACGCATCGCCGACCGCGTCATTGTGATTCGTAACGGTGCGGTGGCAGCAGAGTTTGGTCGAGACGCCACCCAAGTGGAACTTTTGGCAGCGGCAGCAGGGGATCTAACGGAGGCAACAGCATGAGCGCGGAGACCACGGGGATGAAGTCCCAAAAATTTGACGTCAAGGCGCGTATTTTGCCACCGCTAGTGACCGGACAAGAATATGCTCTCATCGGTGTTCTTGTTCTGTTGTGGATTTTGTTGGGGATTTTCACCCCGGCCTTCCTCACCGCCGGTTCGATTCAACCTTTGCTGGGGAATGTGGCCCCCATCGCCCTGATCGGTGTGGGGATGACGTTTGTCATCATCACCGCTGGGATTGATATTTCGGTGGGGGCGGGAATCATGGTCTCGGCGGTAGTTTCTGCACAGTTGATGGTTAGCTTCGACATCCCTCTGGCTCTCGTGATCCCTGCAGCGGTTGGGGTTGGTCTCGGCTTGGGGTTGATCAACGGCCTCCTGGTTGCCTACGGGGGAGTACACGCCATCATCATCACCTTCGGAACTTTGAACCTTTTCCAATATTTGGGTTTGAGAATTTTTGGGTCACAAACGGTGAATGGGATTCCCCCGACCTTGGAGGTTTTCGGTAACGGGGCTGGTGGTCGCATTTGGGGTATTCCGGTCAGTTTCGCCGTGGCCGTCGTCTTCATCCTTGCTAGCTGGTGGTTTCTGAGAAACACCGCATGGGGCCGTAGCTTCTATGCAATTGGGGGGAACCAGAATGCCGCTCGTTTGGCCGGTATTCCCGTCCAAACCCGTGTGCTCAGCGCGTACGTCGTTACCGGTGGGCTGGTGGGCTTGGGGTCGCTGATGGTCGTCGCCCAAGGGACCAACTCGTTGATGCAAAACGTCGGGCAGGGCCGAGAGTTGGCCATCATTGCTGCAGTGGTTATTGGCGGCACAAGCATCATGGGTGGTCGTGGTTCGGTGTTAGGCACCGTTCTGGGGGCCATCTTGGTCCAAACAGTGGTGACGGGTGTCACCCAACTGGGCTGGCCCTCCCAGTTGGGCAACCTGTTTGTCGGCTTGTTCATCATCATTTCTGTCGGCGCTGACATTCTGCGGGACAAAGCAAGGAGCAAATCAGCATGAGCACCCCTTCGACACAAACAATCAAGACGGTCTCCTCGAAACACGCCGGCAATTCACGTTCCCCCATTGTGCGAGGGCTCACGCGATTTGGTGTCACGCTGCTGACGCAGCGCGCAGCGCTGCTCTCGATCCTCCTGGTGGGCTTGATAATCACGATGACTGTGATGGACGCCCTGGATATGCTCAGTGGCCCCTACGATGCCAAATACTTGGCCTCCAGCACTATCGCGTTGGTGGGTCTGGCGATGTTGGCTTTAGCCCAGCTGATCGTGATTGTGTCCGGACGAGGTGGAATCGACTTGTCGGTCGGGTCGATGGTGTCCCTGTCGGGCGTTTTCTTCGGCTACACCTATGGTATGTGGGGTTGGGATTTGTGGACGGCGTTTATTGCCACCATGGTGATTGGAGCTGTTCTAGGCGCCATCAACGGGATCCTCATCGCCTATGTCGGCTTCCCTCCGCTGATTATGACCTTGGCTACCTTCTACGCCTACCGTTCGTTGGCCTTGGTCTTTAGCGACCAAAAGCCGATCAACTCCCCGGTTATCCAAGAATTTTACTCAGCAGCCCGTGCCGTTCAAATTCCTGGTCTGGAGTTCATCCCCCCCATCCCCCTCGGTGTGATTACCTTCCTCATTCCCACCGCGATTTTTGTGTGGATTTTGATGAACAAAACCGTTTTTGGCCGTCGCCTTTACGCCATTGGCACGAACGACGTTGCGGCGCTGTGGACAGGTATCGACGTCAAAGCCACCCGGATGTGGGCCTTTACCCTGTCCGGCATCATTTCGAGCTTGGTTGCCATCTACACGGTCGCGCAGTTTGCGTCTGCAAGACCTGACGCCGGAACCTCCGGTAGCGGCATGGCACTGCCAGCCATCACGATTGCCGTGTTGGGTGGTGTCGCCATCACCGGTGGTATCGGTCGTGTCGGCGGGGTCATCATCGCTGGGCTGCTCATTGTCTGGCTCAACGCCGGAATTTTGTTAGCCATCCCCGGTAACGTCGGCGCTCAAACCCCATTACTGGCCCTAGGCCTGGTCTTGATTGGGTCATCCTTGCTCAACGCCGCGACCAGAAAACGCTTTGGCGGGATATAGAACTTCATCGCGTTAACGAGTGTGGCCCCGGGATTGCTCTCGGGGCCACACTCGTTAACATTGTCTTTGCGGCTCTAACCCTGCTGGGCTGTCACGACAGCTTGTCGCAACCAGCTCACGCTGGAGGTTGGCGCATTGAGTCACCGCAGGAAGGCTGCTGCAACTCCACCATCGACGGGGATGTGCATCCCGGTGGTATGCGAAAGCTCACTTGAGCACAACACAAAGACCGCGCTGGCGACGTTTTCTGGCAGCACTTCCCTTTTAAGCAAAGTGCGCTGGGCGTAGTAGTCGCCCAGCTTCGCTTCGGGCACACCATACACTTTCGCCCGGGCTGCTCCCCAACCGCTGGAGAAAATCCCTGAACCTTGGACGACCCCGTCAGGGTTTACCCCGTTAACACGAACCCCATAAATGCCCAGCTCCGCGGCCAGCAACCGCACCTGGTGCGCCTGGTTGGCTTTGGTAGCTGAATAAGCGATGTTATTGGGTCCGGCAAAGACGGAGTTCTTGGAAGAGATGTAAATAATGTCTCCCCCAAGTTTTTGTTCCATCAACACCGCTGCCGAAGCTTTGGACACGAGAAACGAGCCTTTGGCCATCACGTCGTTTTGCAGATCCCAGTCTTCGACAGTGGTTTCCAACAGGGACTGGGATTTTGACAGCCCCGCGTTGTTGACAACAAGATCGAGACCACCAAAAGCCAACAATGTTTCGGCTACAGCGTTTCGAACAGCCGGTTCATCCGCCACGTTTACGGCGACACCGACGGCCACATCAGGCCCGCCCAACTCGGCGGCAACTTCTTGTGCACGAGCCAGGTCCAAATCAGCAATTACCACGCAGGCGCCTTCGGCCACCAGCCGGGTAGCAATTGCTTTACCAATACCTGAGGCAGCGCCGGTGACCAAAGCGATACGCGAAGCGAGCGGTTTAGGTTTAGGCATCCGCTGAAGCTTTGCTTCCTCCAAAGCCCAATATTCGATGCGGAATTTTTCCACGTCGTCGATGGGTTTATAGGTTGACACCCCTTCAGCCCCGCGCATCACGTTGATGGCGTTGAGGTAAAACTCACCAGCAACCCGTGCTGTTTGTTTGTTGGCCCCGAAGGTCACCATTCCCACACCGGGGATCAAAATAACGGCCGGGTCCGCTCCTCGCATTGCCGGTGAGCCGGATGTTTTGTGGGCATCGTAATATGCCTGATAGTCGGCCCGGTATGCCTCGTGTAACGACCACAAGCGTTCTTTGGTTTTCTCGAGGTCAGCGTCGGGTGCGAGGTCCAGCAGCATGGGCTTTACTTTGGTGCGTAAAAAGTGGTCTGGGCAGCTGGTGCCCAATTCGACGAGTTGGGGTGCTTTTTTCCGCGACAAGAATTCGAGAACACGCGGGTCGTCGGTAAAGTGACCTACTTTGGCTTGATCGGTGGAGGCGATTGCGCGCAGGGTGGGCATCAGCTCGACAATACGTTGGTGGCGTTTGGCTTTCGACAACGGCTTGTTTTTAGGCGAAAGTGCACCAAAGGGCTGCGCAACAGAGTTCTTTTTGATGTATTTTTCACACTCACGGATTATTGTCAGCGAATTCTTTTCGCACTCTTTGCTGGTTTTGCCCCAGGCAGTAACCCCGTGTCCGCCGAGGATACAGCCAATCGCTTGAGGGTTTTGTTCAAAGATTTTTTGAATGTCGAGACCCAGTTCGAATCCGGGACGTCGCCACGGAATCCAAATCACGGTGCCGCCAAAAATCTTTTTGGTCAACGCCTCACCGTCGACCGCGGTGGCGATTGCAATACCGGCGTCGGGGTGTAGGTGGTCGACGTGGGGTGCATTGACCAACGCGTGCATGGCCGTGTCGATCGAGGGCGAAGCTCCCCCTCGCCCCATGGCGCATTCGTCAAAAAGAGCGACCATTTCGTCTTCTCGTTTTTCCCCCGGATAGACTTTTTTCAGAGCCAAAAATCGGTCCATGCGCAGCGTGGCAAGGCCTGTCTCGGTGAGTGTTCCCAAGTCACCACCAGAACCTTTCACCCACAAGACGTCCACTTTTTCGCGGGTTACCGGGTCCACAAGTTGGCCTTTGGCCGACGTGTTACCTCCGGCGTAGTTGGTATTTTTTGGGTCTGCGCCTAAACGGTGCGAGCGCTCCAGTAGTTCTGTCATGGGATCTGCTGCGGCCATGGGAATGTCCTCTCGTCGTTAATGGGTGGGTGGGTGGGAGGGTGGGAGCCTAAGCGCCCCACCCCAAAGCGTCTCCGCCAACGCGGTCTGCGCGAATGGCGCCGCGGTAATCCGAAGCCATGTAGGAGGCGACGGGGTCGCGGGGAATCCCACGAGCTTCACGCCAATCGGCCAAAGTTCCTCGCACGTCGGTGTAAAACGCATCCATCATGATCTGATGGGCGCCCAATACGTTGCCCGCGAGTTGTTCTACCTCCAGTGCCACCCGGTCGATGAGCAGAGCGCGCGCTGTCATGTCTTGGATATTGAGGACACTCTGAATCAGGGCGGGCAGTTTTTCTTCGATGTTGTGGCACTGATCGAGCATGAAGACGACACCCGATTCGGGGTCGAATCCACCACCGCGCACCACCTCGGCGAGGATACGGAACAGCTGGAAAGGATCTGCCGCCCCGACGATCAGATCGTCGTCGGCGTAGAAGCGCGAGTTGAAGTCGAAAGAACCCAACCGGTTCAGCCTCAACAACTGGGCAACAATGAATTCGATGTTGGTCCCGGGAGCATGGTGGCCCGTGTCCAAACACACCTGTGCTTTGTCTCCCAAAGCGATGCAGTGGGCAAAGGAGGTTCCCCAGTCGGGCACATCGGTGTGGTAAAAGGCGGGTTCGAAGAATTTGTATTCGAGGACGAGGCGCTGGTTATCGCCCAACCGTGCGTAAATTTTTTCTAGCGAGTCCGCCAAACGGTCTTGGCGTCCACGCATGTCGTCTTGGCCAGGGTAGTTGGTGCCATCAGCGAGCCAGATTTTAAGGTCTTGAGAACCAGTCTGGTGCATGATGTCGATGCATTCGAGGTGGTGATCGATTGCCCGTTGGCGAATTTTTGGGTCGCTGTGGGTAACGCTGCCCAATTTGTACACGTCGTCTTGAAACGTGTTCGAGTTGACCGTGCCCAGTGTCATTCCTTTTTCCTCCGCAAACTCGCGAAGACCGACGTAGTCGTCTGTTTTGTCCCATGGAATGTGGAGGGCTACAACCGAAGCAGCGCCAGTGAGTTCGTTGACTTTAGCGGCGTCAGAAATCTTTTCAAACACCGTACGGGGGACACCTTCTTGACCAAAAACCCTGAAACGGGTTCCTGTGTTGGAGAAGGCCCATGAGGGCAATTCGATGTTTTGGTTGTCCAGAAGGTTTTGGGCTTGTGTGCTGAGCTTCATTGCGTTACCTTTCATTCTTTGGGAGGGTCACTCTATTCAACTGGTCTCCGAGGTTGAATACTTCGGTTAGTGGGACAAAATCTTGGTCTGGAGCGTTGTTGACGTCTTCGAAAAATTCTTTCATTTCTGCTTGCCACCGGGAATTTACGGCGGCCTGGGCCATCCCGGCGCGGGCTTCTTCTAAGGACGGTGTTTCGAAATAACCAATCAATAAACCGCTGGGGTCGAGGAACAGCGAATAGTTGTGCCACCCGGTTGCCGCCAAGGCTTCCAACATTTCTGGCCACACTGCCGAGTGGCGCTCAACATATTCTTCAAGCCGGTCGTGTTTCACTTGGAGTCGAAAACATACGCGGCGCATCACCACGTCCTCAAATCAGAACAAGTGAGGGGGGCCGGTGGGGTGCACCTGGTTGAAGCTGGTCGCATGAACCTAAATCTCCTGGGGGAAAATTCTCAGAC
>Ga0307980_1000343_pt1 | contig 22399 bp, 12 predicted proteins | sample OrgLakmetage1060_FD_201817 | JGI IMG/M metagenome (GOLD analysis project Ga0307980, IMG submission 201817) | Saline water microbial communities from Organic Lake, Antarctica - #1060 | ecosystem: Environmental > Aquatic > Non-marine Saline and Alkaline > Saline | place: Antarctica: Organic Lake... | reverse complement strand
GGCAATGGCTAGGCTGCGCGGTGGCGAGCATCCAATATCGCTCTTGACGTACACGCCAATGGACGGAATTACACCGCTGACGATTGAGATGGAGACACTCTCTCCCGAGCGTGAGCTAATCTCGATAACCTGGGACGATGCGCCGCACGTCACAGAGGCATATAAGTCAGCAACATTGAAGAACACGCCAGCTCACATGCGGGCAACGCGAAGCACTGGCATACCGGCAATTGGCGAAGGGGCAGTTTATCCTGTGGATTTAGACACTATTCTTTGCGATCCACTGGAGAGAATACCGGATCACTGGCCCAGGCTTGTTGGTTTTGACGGCGGTTATCACAACACCGCTGCGCTCTGGGGTGCTGTGGATCGCGACACGGACACGATTTACGTTTATTCCGAGTACAAGAACGGCGAACAGCCGATCGCTTCACATGCCGCAGCTATTACCTGCCGTGGTAGCTGGATACCGATAGTCGGAGATGCGGCTGCTATCAATCAGGAGGACGGCAAGAACCTCGTCCAGGCATACGGCGATTATGGTGTTGATATTGCGCTGGCAGACAAGCACAGCAAGAGCGCGGCTATTGATAACGTGCTAGAGCGACTGCTGAGTGGGCGACTCAGGTTTTATAGAACGCTGGTGAAGTCTATTCTTGAGCTTCGGCAGTTTCGTTACAAGGATCAAAAGATTGTCAAGGAGAACGACCACTTGATGGACTGCTTGATTTATCTGGTGCGCATGATTGATATGGCCATGAGCAAGAGAGAGGCCACTATCCCGCAACCGCTGATCCACGACAAGAGATTTGGAGGACGTTTGTGATTGACACTCAAGGCGAAGATCGCGGGGCTGTAGAGTCTGCTCTAGCTGCGCTCGCCCAAAAACTCACCATCAAGAAAGAAAAGGCTGTCGATCACAAGCGGGCGGCAGAGTCTCGGTGGATTGAGGACGAGCGCCAGTATTGGGGCATCCGGTCAAAGCGCAACGATGAGGACTCGGATTCTGATCGCCCGCCAATTGACAATATCACTCGGTCCAAGACTGACATTGCCGCGAGTCGTATTGGAGATATGCTGTTTCCGACTAACGACAAGAATTTCGCGCTAACGGCGAGCCCGGAGCCTCTGGATATCGACGGCAACCCGATTGACGCAGCGCAGGCCGAGAAAGCTGTAGACCGCATTGAGCGCAAAGTCGAGGATAATCTCAACGCCTGCAACTACCCTAAACACGGGCGCCAAGCCATTGAGGACGCCTGCCGTCTTGGAATCGGAATTATCAAGGGGCCATTCTCAAAGAGTGGCGTGAAGCGCGTTGTTAGGCGCAGCGAAGTCCCCGCAATCGACCCGATGACCGGGCAGCCCGCCGTGGACCCAATGACCGGCGAGGTGATTATTGAGGGCTATTCGGTGCGCTCAGAGATCGTGCGAGAGAACCGGCCAGCATCAGAGCGCGTAGACCCGTGGACATTTTTCCCATTGCCGTGCCGGTCAATGGATTCCTGTGAGGGCGTGTACCAGCTCCACCATATGCCCAAGTCAAAATTGTACGAGATGCGGAACTGGCCCGGATTCAGTGAAGAGGCGATTGGCCGCGTAATGTTAGAGAACAAGGGCAAGCCCTCTTACACAGGTCAAGAGTCGTCGCTGATTCGAGAGCGCCAAAACCTGCTTGAGAGCGGGCAATCAAACTTTCAGGACTACATTGTCTGGGAGTACCGGGGAGCGATTGACGCCGAGCTACTGCAAAAGATAGGTTTCGGTGAACTAGATGGCTCGCTCGATATGTACTGGGGTGAGGTATGGTTCAGCGGCAGCCACGTCATCAAAGTGGAAATTAACTCAATCCTTGGTGATGAGCGCGTCCCTTATTATGTTTTCTCTTACAAGCGTGACGATGCTGACATACTGAATGCTTGGGGCGTTCCTCGCCTGGTTCGAGAAGAGCAGGAGTCGGTTGACATTCTGTGGGAGGCCATTCAGTACAACGCAGAGTTGTGCAGCGGCCCGCAGACTACGGTTAAGCAGGGCAAGATTGAGCCGGCAAACGGCGATTACACGATTCGCGGCCCGAAGACTTGGATCATCAAGAGCAAGGACGTAAACAAATCGTCCGATGCAATTGTCCACGAGAACATTCCCTCAGTGGTCGGTCAATTGCTGCCAATCTACGACCGGGCCAAGCAGAACGCGAACGAAAATACTCAGTTGCCTATGCTTGCCCAAGGGGAGGCCGCTCAAACGCAAATGACCGCCTCCGGGCAGGCCATGGTCATGAACGCCCAGAATATCGTGCAGCGTCGAGCTGCTCACGGCTGGGACGATGACATCACTATTCCGATGCTCACTCGCTATTACTGGTGGGAGATGGAGTTTGGTGAAGACGATGACGCAAAGATTGAGATGCAGGTAGTGGCTCGCGGCTCGTCCTACCTGATGGTCAAGGACATGCAGGGCCAGCACGGGATGCTTGCGATGCAGCTTATCAACGGCGACCCAGAGCTACGGCAAGCCATTAAGGGTGTTGAGATGTACAAGCGGGTACTTGGGACGCTTGACTTCCCTACAGACGATCTCTGGCTGTCTGACGAAGAGATACAGCAGAGCGCGGCAAATCCGGCAGCTCAGATGCAGCAGCAGGCTCAAGAGGCTGAGTTGCGTAAGCTAATGGCTGAAGCGGCCAAAGCTGAAGCGGAGGCCCAGGCGGCCGCAAGCGATCAGTCCGCCGGTCGTGAGTTTGAGCGTGAAGAGGCAGACCGACGACTTCGCGACCGTGAGCTGCAGGTCAAGCTGATGATTGCTGAGATGGATATGAATGGCAAGCTGGCTGACGCGGCATCCCGAGAAAACGTGTCGCTGGCCCAGATTCAGAAAGACTTGGGCATTGCTGAGATGCGGATTGAGGTTGACGCCTATAAGGCTGAGATACAGGCCGCTCAGCGCGAGACTGATTCAGCGAGACGGGCAGAGAACGCGGCGGTCAAGAACCAGATTGATGCAAACCGGGAGATGAGCCGCAAGGAGAACCTTCGTCTCGGTCGAGATTCAATCTGATGGACGAGATTAACATCAAAGACTCAAGCTGGATCGCGGTCGAGAATTGGGCCAACACCCAGCTAAATGAAATTATCGGGTCACTTGATGAGCCTGGATACCTCGAAACGGCAGCGGATCGAGAGACAGCCATTAAGTGGCAATCGCAAGCAACGGTACTTCGAGAACTTCTAGGACTGCCAAAGGAACTATTAGATGAGCAATGAACTAAACGAGACCCTGACAGATGAGCAGGCTTTCGCCACACTCTACGATGAAGATGAGGCGCCGAAGACCGGCGCGGGATTAACTGAAGAGCAGGAGCCAGAAGCCCCTGAAGGTGAGCCGGAAGATCCGGGTCCGTCAGAGCCCCAAGAGCCCGATAGCGACGAAGAGCCGCAAAAGGGTGAGCCGGAGCGCTCAAGTGACGATCCCGAGCCCACTGTAAAGCAAAAGTCGGCGTCTGACCCAGGCAAGGCAGACAAGCCGCCCAAAATTGACAACGAGCCCGCGTGGTTCAAGGGCTTGAGCGACGAAGACCGCGATCAGGCCAAGAAAGAAATACAGACAATGGCTGATTATTCCAGCCGTTTGCACCAAAGTTACCAAGCTGTATATGGCCGCCTTGCCCCTGTGCAGCAGCAAAATGAGGACTTGCAGAAGCGACTCCTCAAAATCGAGCAAGGTGAAGCTCCGACTCTGAAAGACTTGGAGGATAATGATGGATGGAAAGCAATATCTGAAGACTTGCCCGAAGAGGCTGCACAGGTAAAGAAAGTTTTTGCCTCTCAGGCTAGGGCCATTCAGAACCAGCAGGCGCAATCCCAAAAAACTGCGTCCGGTTTAAGCCAGTTTCATCAAAAAGTCACTTCGCGAGAGTTCCAGCGACTTGAGCAAATGTTTCCGAACGCTAGGGCCATTACTCAGACGCCGCACTTCTCGCATTGGCGCAACGCAGTGCAATCTCAACCAACGCAATACCCGGACATCGCAGAAGCTATGGGGTCTCCGTTTGCGGAAGAGAGCGCGTATGTATTGCAGAAGTTTTGCCAAGATATGGAGCAGTATTTTCCTGACGAGGCATCACAGATGTTTCAGGCTGGACAGGCGCAGCAACAGGCTAGTTCCGCTGATCCCCAAAAACCAACTCAGAGACGCGAGCCTCCACCGCCATCGCCACCAAGTCAAGGCTCCGGTGTATCCGGCAGCTCTGGCAGAGGTAAGCCGATGACGCCAGAAGAGCAATTCGCTTCTCTATTCTGAGAGGAGTATTAAATCATGGCTGATTTAGGTCGTCATTATGACGGTTCAAACAACTACACAGGTGGCACTGCCACTGGACCGGGCAACCGGACAAACGTTTATGCGGTAAAAGAGTTCCTTGAACGGGCTCGTCCGCATGATATTTTCATTCCTGCAGCCGACATGAAGCCGGTTCCGATGTACAAGAACGAGACTGTTTCTTGGCGTCGGGTCGTCAATGACGCGGTATCAACCACTGAGATCACTGAGGGCGTCAACCCTGATTGGCAGTCAATCAGCTACGAGGACGTCACCGGCACGTTTGAGGAGCGTGTTGAAATCTACGCTGTTACGAGCCGCGCCCGCGACTTGAGCGAAGACGATCACCGCAAGGCGAACGTCGATCAGCTCAAAGACAAGGTTATGCGGATTCGTACCGCTGTTGCCTGGTCAAAGTGGCTCGCCGGCACGTCAGTGGTCTACAACGATCCGTCACACAGTGCCCGGACTTCAGTAAATGGCCCGGTGTCTCTCGGTATCCTTCAGGAAGCGATTCGTCTTCTGGACGACGCTAAGGGCATCACCTTTACCGAAGTGGACAATGGCGGCATGGAGAACGGTACGGTCGGCCTTGAGCCAGCCTATATCGCCTTCTGTCACACCAATCTCTTGCCGGATGTTCGTCGTATTGACGGGTTTACCAAGGTATCAGAGTACGGTGGTTCTGACCCGATCAGTAAATTCGAGCGCGGCAGCATTGAGCATTTGCGCTTCCTGATGTCTCCTGAGCTGACTGCCTTTGCCGGCGGTGGTGCAACGGCGACTGGCCTTAACCTGAAGGCGACTGACGTATCTGGAACAGACAAAGTTGACGTCTATCCGATCCTGATCACGGCGAAGAACGCTCTCGGCTGTGCTGACCTGAAGGGCTCTGGCTCGAAAGGATGGGGCGGCGTTGATGTCAAGATTCTGGACGGTGCCGACAAGGCTGATCCGGCTGGACTGAATGACCTCTTCGTGGCTCACTGGTATGACCTGCACGTTATTCTGAACGACAACTGGCTTGTCCGTTTGGAAGTTGGTGCTACGTCTGATCTGACCCAGCTGTAAACCCGCCGCAAGGCAAAACAGGCTCCCGGCGTCTTGCCGGGGGCTTTTAACATGGAGAAACTAATGTCTGTAGATCAAAGCCGCCTGGATCAAGCCCGGCAGGATCGGTTCGTTAATTCTGACCGTGCTGATTTGGAAGCGTTTGCGAGTGTTCTTGGTATTGATTACCACCCGAACATCGGAGACGAGAAGCTACGTGCTCGAATGCTGGAATCACTTGGTGAGCGCGTTGAAGATGCACCGCCAGAAATCTCGCTGCCAGAACCAGAGGCTGCAGGGCGATTGAGCAAGGATCAACTTGAGTTCCTGCTCGGTCTTAACCTAACATCCAACTGCGGCAAGTGGCCCGGTCGTCGTCGCATTGTCAGTATCGTGCGGCCTGACGAGTACAAGGGGCTGCGTCCTCATCCTTTCCGCTGGCACAACATGACCGTTTTCGTGCCGTGGAATACGCCTAGCTCAGTGCCGTGGCCCATTTACCAGATCATCAAAAACTCGAATCACGTTGAAGTGATTGAGAATGATTATGTGCGTGAGGGCAAGAAGTCCCGCAGCACATGGGATACCCGCATGGTCAACCGATGGAACTTCACTGACTTGGGCGATGATCCTGCAACGGCCCATTTGCCGCTTGACCAGAAAGAGCAATTTCGTATTATTGCCGAAGATCAGGACTTGTTCCGGGGTTACAGCAAGCGCAAAATGACTGTCGTTGCTCGACGCCTCAAGCTGCGCTATCCGCGAGGCGCTGAGGCCGAAGAGATTCGCGAGATCGTGTTGCGCTCCTTGGGATATGACGTTGACATGATGGAGGAGCTTGCTGCGTGAACTACCTGGAGCTGACCCAAGAGCTGATTGACGAGATTGGCACGGACGATTCGGCAATATTGACCGATGTCACTGACCCGCCTACTGCGCATATTCGTGATTGCGTGCGGTGGATTAATAAATCTTGGGTCAGCATCCAACTTCAGACCGCTTGGCGGTTTATGACAGAGCAAGGCGCTTTCAACACTACGCCAGATCAGGAGGGCTACGACTTACGGGCGCTGATTACTGACCCCGGCTTTCGTCGCCTCATGCCCTATACCAGCCCTCACAAGCAACGCTGGATTATTCACGATGGGGATACCCCGGTGTTCGTGTTTGACTACCTTGATTGGGCTGGTCGAAAAGAGTATCTGGATTTGCAGGCGGGTCAGCCACAATATGCGGTTATCGACCCAAGCGACAATATGCTGCTTATCCCGACACCTACTCAGGCCAAGTCAATCGCGTTCAATTACCTGAGGCAGCCGCAGCGACTTGCTGAAAATGCTGATATTCCGATCCTGCCCGAAGAGTTCCATGAGATTATTGTTCACAATGCTGGGCGTAAGTATGCCGGTTATGACGAAGCCAGCACCCAGTACCAGCGATTTGAGATTGAGTACGCTGACTTGTTCATGCAAATGTCTCAAGAACAAACACCAAACGTGCAAGTTCGGGGCAATCAATGAGCGCGATTCAGCTTGTCGGTGGTCTTGACCAATCAACATCAAAGATAGCCTCCAATCCCGGCACTCTTGCTGAGTGTGAGAATTTCGAGGTTGCTATTTCTGATGGGTATCGCAAAATTGACGGGTTTGCAAGGTATGACGGCAGGGAAATCCCAACGTCCCTTTCGACTTACACCTTCCGCAAGCAGTTTGCCGATGGGGAGCGCGGCGGTGGTTGGGGGACTACTCCTGACGGCGGGATTCCGTTCTACGAAGGGTTCGGTCTAAATAGCGGGATATGGCCCCCCTCATCATTCACCAACTTTGCTGTTGGCGATGAGGTCTATTTCAGGCTGCCGAAAAACGCTGACGCAACAACTGACGGGACCGGAGCAAGCACCAAATTTATCAATGTAGTTAGCTGGAGAGGCCCGGTAAAAGGTTACGTCATAGAGTCGCCGGAGTTTATTAACGTGGCCGGGGATGGGATAGATGACGTTGACCTAACGGTTAGGACTGGGCAAGTGTTTTTCCCTTCCGTTGATTCTTTCATCGGCCCGGTCAACTTCCCTATTATTCCAAACGAGCCTAAGGAGAGATATGGGCGCACAGTAATATACAAGAACGAAGTTCAGCAGGCCGGTTCCTCTGAGGGCTCAACCCTGTTCACTTATGGCAACACCTTTACCGACATGCTTGTATCGGGCGCTCACGGAACAGAGGGGATATTTAACGCTCACATGCTGCCATCAAGCGGGCTTTCGTGGCTTGCTTACAACAATGCGGCAAGCCTCAACCAGCAGGCATACAGGCAGACCGTGCAGCAATTTCCTGGAGGCTATCCATTGGGTATGACTTGGTTTAGGGGTGAGAACTATGGAGTCGCCAGAACTTACCGCTACAACATGGAGGATGCCAGCTACGATTCGACGATAGCAGCCCTCTATGTGCCCAATCAGTGGGCTTATTACTCTCAGGACCACCAGCTTGTAACCACTGGCCCTCTGGGAAACAGAGACCCCCGCAGCCTCATTCCACCGGAAGATGGCGTAGGCGTCTATCAAACCTGCCGTATTGTTGACTTAGGGGAGTCTATCGAGCTTCTGATGCCGGAGCCCGACCCAGTAGCCACCTCGCTTGAGCAGATGCCTATTGGTCGAGATATAAACCTCTTGACGGAGCTGAAATTCATAAATTCGGAGATATTTCCTTCCTTTGGTGACACTCTTGATTCGTCTGGCGGCTATGAGTGCATTGTTCGCGCTGTCATTGAAGTGGCTGGGGAGGAGTACCTTGGCATTTGCTTGGTTGAAACCGTGTCTGGCTCAGTGGCTCAGGGTGACGTGTTGACCGATTCAAGCGCCGATAATGTATTTGAGGTCTATTCCGTCTTTGGGGGAAGCGCTGTAGATGAGCCCCTGTGTACGATTGAAGCTAGAGTCAGCTCTGATGATGCGGTAATTGTTAAGTCTGGGTCTGGCGAGGGGTTTATTCCAACAAATATGGGTTATGAGTCCGAGATTGAAACAGCGACAACTGAGCCTGTGTCGGTCTTGGATCAGTCGGACGGCGCTGGCAACATAACTGATACGGGATTCAGGACGCTTTCAAATGTCTACATTGGCGGGTCTGGAAACATAACATGGACTCAAGCCACTGTTGCTAGGCTTGAGGTTGACGGCGGCACATACGCCCAGATCAACCACGGGTCAGGAACTTCGATACCTTCAGGCCGACCTTTGATCCTTGAAGGGTTTGGCTTTGAGCTTGATGACGTTGACGTTCTGACGGGGGTTGAGGTTGAGATAACAGCTCAGGCGCGCACTGACGCAGCAACGGTCCCTCCATCGCCAAGCATTGATATATACCGAGTCGGACTGGTTGACCCAGACAACCCTACCGACTCTGGAATAGACTGGATTACGGTAAACAAAGAGATCAGCACGACGAAGGGCACGATCACGGTTGGAAGTTTAAGCGAGATGTTTGGCTCCAAGCTGACGAGCTCTGACGCATCGAAAATAAATTTCGGCGTCGCCATTCAGACAAGGCGAAGAAGAAGCGCGATTTCTTTTTCGGATTGGGGTCGAATTTTCTTGGTTCGCGTCAAGGCTCATTATCGTCAGAAGTCGGCTACCGTTTATTTCTACGACGGAGTGAGCGCAGACTATGGTTCGGCAGAGGTTCTTGATAGCTACCTGAAAAGTGGCGCATGGGATGGAACTGGCGATGGTTATCTGTCATTTCGGTCGATGACCCTTACCAGCCCTATTCCTGCCGGGGCCGAGATCAGGACTGGCGCGGATGGTGCTGGGTCTCTTGTCGCCAACGCGCTTTCCCAGCCAGCGCCAAACAGGCTCCCTGGCCCTCTCAAGCTGGCAGAAGAGTCAAGCCAGTATCAGTTCATAACAAGCAACTTCTTTGCAAGCGAGAATCTTGAGGCTGTTTACGGCGCGTCTGGTGCGGGCAATGCGTTTACGTTTAATGATAGCTATTTCATTTGGATCAGGACAGGGCTCGACGACGATAAGGCTATCCCCCGGCACATAGGGAGGCTCAAGGACCGGCTCGTATTGGGGTACGCAAATGGAAATATAGATATGTCTGTCCCAGCGGAGCCCACGGACTACTCTGGCAGTGACGCTCTGACGCTTGGGGTGGGGGATAAAATTGTGGGGATGTTGCGAGCCCAGGGTGATGCGCTATTTGTATTCACTGAAAGCCAGATCATTGCTTACCAGGGCGCGGATAACGACACTCTTCAGCCCAGCATTATCAGTGCCAACTCTGGCGCTATCGAATACACGGTTCAGGATATGGGCATCCCGGTTTTCTGTGATTTCAGGGGCGTCAGCACCATATCTGTAACGGACAAATACGGGGACTTTCAGAGAGGCCGGTTGAGCGAGCTTGTGCATCCCTGGCTTAACCCAAGACTTCAGGGCGTGAACAAGGGGCTTGATGCTGATCAGTCGGTAGCGGGGAGCATCGTCGTGAGAAACAAATCTCAGTACAGGGTGATCTTTAAGGACGGTTACGTTCTTACGATGACGTTCCGGCGCGATACTCCCGAGTTCACCATTCAACGATATTCAGTTAAGAAGGATGGCGAATATCTGGACGTTGATGGCGATAGTCTTAGCCCGACTCCGGCGTCATGGGTTTACAGCGAAGAGCCTGTTTTGTTCTCTTGCGCCTCATGGGGTATTGATGAGCGCGGATCAGATCGGATATTTCTAGGCGCTCAAAACTACCCTCACATGATAGAACTCGACCGTGGAAATACTTTTGACGGGCTTCCGATATCGTCTTACTTAGTTACGAATCCTTTCAACAAGGGTGACACAGAGATGAACGCTCGGTTCAATGTCATGCACATTCACTCCAGCATTCGTGGGTATGCTGAGCTTTCGCACCAAGTCGGGACGGATTACAGCCCGCCGGCAGGCCGTGAAGAGAGCTTTGCGCTTGGGGACAACACCCAAGACTATTATTCTGGAGAAAGGCCCGCTTTCTCAAAAACAAGAACTAACGCAAGGGGTCGTGATATTTCCATCAGACTCAACCACGAATCAACAACTGATCAGCCGTTCACAATACAGGCGCTGGGCTTTGCAGATGTCTCGCCAAGGAGGAAAGAGCGATGAGTTCGCCATTTGATTTCAATTTAGGCACAACCATAAACGGCAATTCTAACTACAACGTAGGGATGAACATTGACCCCTCGTTGTTCAATGCGGCCGCTAATTTCAGGAGTGGTCTCGGTGGCGGCGGGGCGTCGTCCGTGGGGTTCAGCGCAGGCGGCCCCGCCGGATCAGCGATGGGGCCAGCTAGTCAGCAAGTTCAAGACAATCAGCTAATGAGCCACCAGCTTAACGGGCTTTTGCAGTCTGATAACCCATATATTCAGCAGGCTCGACAAGATGGCGTAAACATGGCATCACGTCGCGGGCTTGCGAATTCTTCAATTGCTGGTGCTAACTCGGTGGGGGCGGCTATTGACCGCGCAGCTCCAATTGCTCAATTTGACGCTTCCCGGTACGGCAACGTATCAGACTTAAACCTACAAATGGATAACGCTTCTAGGGATAGGCAGGCCAGTGCTGCCCAGGCTCAGATGAGGGCTCAAGCCCAAGCCATGTCAGCAAGCTCAAACCGCCAATCTGCGCTTGACCAGATGCTTCTAGGGCACCAGCTCGGGTCTCTTGATGACTATCGGCGTCAAATGCTTGGAATTGAAGAGCGTGAGGATTCGCAGGCGTTTGGGTCGGGTCAGTCGGACATTGACCGCACGATCCAGCAGAACCAGTTTGATCAAAACATGGGCATTGATTGGGCTAGATTTCGTCATGGATCAAATATGGATTGGGCTAACCATGGACTAAACCGAGACCAGCTAAGCGCAAACGTATTCCAGAACAGCCAAAGTGCTTTTATGAATCCGATCACGGGCATTTTTTCCAACCCTAACTTGACGGGCGAGCAGCAAAACGCTGCGGTCCAGAATTGGATGAACATGGCCCCGCAATTCTCTCAGCAGTCTATGGGCATGATGCCTAGTTGGATGCAGGGCTATACACCTTCATTCATCAACCCTAATGCGTGGACCAGTGCGGGTCAGTTGCCACCAATGAGGCGTGGCGGTTGAAGGCAGGCAAGGCAACCATTAAGGACATTGGCAAGATTGTCCTCTTTGGGCGCGAGGCTCACGAGTCTTCTGCCTGGGGTCATATACCGTACTCAGCCGCGAAGTTCCGCAAGAGTCTCAAGACGCTTCTGCGGCGACCGGACTGCGTGGTATTGGTTGCGCGGAACCCGGACATTTGCGGGCTTCTTATCGGCATGGCTGATGAGTTGCTTCAATCGAATTGGCGATTTACCTCAGAGATTGACTTCTTTGCCAAGCAAGGCGGAGGGGAACTCATCGACGAGTTTAAGGCATGGTCTCGATCAGTCGGGGCCAAGGAAATAATGATGAGTGATAGCAACGGCGATCGGCTGAAGGCCAAAGATCGCTTCTATCGCACGAAAGGATTTGAGCGGCGCGGGTCAATGTTCGTTCATACCATCGGAGGCCAGAAATGAGCAAGATTAAGAAAGGGATTAAAAAGGTCGGCAAGTTTATCAAAAAGAACTGGAAGCCAATCGTCGCCGTTGCCGCAGGTCTTTTCACGGCTGGGATTGCCACCGTTGGGACGGCTGGTTTCTCTGGCGCTATGTCGGCGGCTGGAGGTGGTCTAACCGGGGCGCTATCGGCAGCTGGGTCAACAATGTGGGCAGGCGCGACAGGGCTTGCCGGAACTATTGGTCTTGGCTCCGGCGCGTCTGGCGCGGCGGCTACAGCGTCTGGGATGACTGGCAGCACGCTATTAAATGGTGCGGCGGCCCAGGCTATGGGGTTTGGCTCCAAAGCCGTCAGCGGGCTTCAGGATTCATTGAAGGTCGGCAGCGGATGGAAAAGCCCAGCGAGATCAGCATCGGAAGCAATGAGTAATGTTCAGCGCTCGGGGTTCTTCAATGGATCGCAAGTAAGCGGACTATTTGGCCAACAAAGCATTGGGCAGACCATCGCTCAAGCCGCTATTCCGGCAGCGTTCCAGATGGGCGGCGCATACCTTCAGGCCCAAGGTACTGAGGAGATGAATGAGCCAAAGGGTCTGTTCGGCGTTAATTTGCAGTCTGGTGAGTCATTTCAGCCGAGCTTTAACCAAGGCTTGCTTGCTGACGGCGCAATGATGAATCCATACCCAGGCAATCAATACATGGGTGGCCCTATGCAGGGAGCCCCAAGGCAACCACGGCAACCGGGGGATCAGTATCAACCTGATTGGACCGGCAGGCCGCCTAGTGTGAACTACCCGATTTGGCAAGGAGGCTGAACGTGGAGCAAGGACTGATTGAAGGAAACTTTGAGCAAGAAATTCTTGACGGGATTCTTGACTACATTCATGGGCCTGCCAAAGAGCAAATAATTCAGGCTGTTCAGGGCGGTGAGCAGGATTTGGGGCAGACTATTGCCGCGCTTGCTTATCGCATCGTTCGCGAGACGGCTGACCAGTTTGAGGGCGGCAACCCTGAGATTCTGGACATTGACTTTTTGCTATACCTTGCTACAGAGACAATTGACGACTTGCTTGAGATTGTTGAAGCACTTGGCATCCAGCACGAAGCTGACGCCATTCGTCAAGAGTCGCTGATTTCAATGGTGGCGATGCACATGGAGGCGGTCGGTGACGATCCAGAGCAAAAGGCAATGGCCCAAGAGGCGCTGTCTCAGATGATGGAGGACGGCAGTTATGCCCAGGCAATGAGTGACGCAGAGCAGATGATGCGGCAGCGCGGGATTGACCCGGCGCAGGCGGCGGCAGCAGGTGAACAGATGGCAGCGCCGAGACCTAACCAAGTGTCTCAGGCGGTCGGTCGAGGACTTTTGGGAGCTTAATTATGTCAGCAGCAGGAAAGATTGCACTAGGCGCGGGCCTGCAAGCATTTGGCTCTATCGTCAACGACAACATTACGGCCAGACATCGAGCCCGGCAGAGCCTTCAAGAGATTGCTGCGCGTGGTCAGATTCGCTCTCAAGAGTTGGCAGAAGAGCGGGACTTCCAGCAGAGTCGCGACCAGAATGCTTTTGAGCGTGAGCGTAACGCTTTTGAGCGTGAGCGTAACGCTTTGTCCGAAGACCGCCAGTACCAGGCTGGATTGCTAAATGCTGAGATTGAGCGCAACCAGCCAACGGCAGAGCTTGAGCGCGAGAGGATTCGTGCGCAGATCAATGCAAGCAATGCCCTTGCTACCGACCGTATGCGGCCGCCTAGTTCTGCGGCTGGCGGGCCGACTGCGCTTCAGCGCGAGATACCGCTTAGGTTCCGGCAGGACTCATTGCGCTTTGCCTCTGAGCAGACGCCCGTTTATTTCAAGGAATACCAAGATGACGCGCCGCGAGTTGAAACATTGCTGACAGAAAACCCGGCTATGGCGAGCAGCCTTGGTATCACTGCGGAAACCCCTCTAAATGAAGCCCTTTCAATGGTCGAGAATGCTCTTTATCGCTCTAGGGTAGAGGCGTACTCAGGTGAATTTTCCCCACCGCAAGGATTACTTAGCGGCGCTGAGGAGCCAGAGTCGACCGGCCTTGACGCCGAGATTTCAGAAGCCCGAGCAGCTATGCAGCGAGGTGTATCAGTTGACCGTATTCGGCAGGAACTCATTAACCAGGGCGCTCCGCAATATGAGATTGAAGCAATCATTGGAGGGTTGCTTTAGTGAGCAAGTACAAGTTTAGTCATCTTGGTACGTCATCAAAATATGACTTCAGCAGCCTTGACGTAACCGAGGATGATGTTTATGACCTGCCCCAAACCCAGAGAGAAAAAGACTTAGCCCTTCAGCAGGAGTTCTTTGGTGACGGGTATGACGAGGGCGCAAACCGGGCAGTCAACACATTGCCTTCCTATGGCGTTCGTGGCGTAGGTAATCTTGCCGGAACTTCTGGGAATATCTATGGGCTATTGACTGGCAACATGGACAACTTCGCATCTCGTGCTGGTGACACCATCCGAGGTGCTGGTGAGGGTATGGTCCCTCAGTCTCTATATGAGCCCGAGCAACTGTCAGCAGCCAACGAGCGCGCAAAGCGCCGGATTGATAGTTATGGAATTGGCTCAGAAAATGTTTCCGAGCCCGGTCCAGGCTCGACAGCAAAGAAAACCAACAACAACCCGATTGGCTGGTCAGATAGCGAAGGCACTGCTATTCCAATGCAGTCGCCAGACCCTAACGCAACATCGCTAGGTCAGAAGCTCACCGAGGGGGTTCAGACTTCCGAGGGCCGCGGCGAGACATGGGAAAACCGGCGCGATAACTGGAGAGCGCCCGACATGACGCCTGGGCGAGATAATTCAACATTGGGCGCACTGCTGTCTGACCCTGATCGGTCATGGCGCGACCGGGTAGGCGGAGAAGACCGCAAGAACGTCGCAACGGACTGGATTGATCAGATTGCTGCGGTGTTAGCCAAAGCCGTCGCACTGCCTGTTGGAACTGCTGGCACCCTGTACGGGCTGACCGGACTGCCTGGTGGCATGGACAATGTGTTGACCAAAGCCGCTGAAGGCGTGAGGGGCTTCGCCAGCGCCATCGAGTCTGACACGATCGTCGGACAGCAGGCCGATGTAGACGCGGCTGTCGAGTCAGCCACTGCCGCTGAAGGCCAGTGGGGCGCGTTCAAGGCCGTGGCCTCCGAGACTGTAAAACGTCCCCGATTACTGCTTTCGTTCTTCATTGAACAGACACCGAACCTTATGATTACTGGTGTCGCTGGTCGCGGCGCTGGCATTCTGGCGCGCGTAATGGGCGCCGGGGCAAAAACGACCGCTGGAGCCGCAACCGCTGGAGCCGCTGGAGCTGGTGCTATTTTAGGGGGCGCTGACTCTGCTAGCACAGCGTTTGAGCAGCTCATGCAGCAGGACGGCGAATTGTGGGCCGCGAATGAGACCTACAAGCGCCTGATTGCTGAAGGCGTGGACGAGGAGGAGGCCAAGGAAACAGTCTCTGTTGAGCTGGCCCGACTGGCTGGACTCAAGACGGCCGCCGTTTCTCTGGGCCTGAATTTGATCCCTGGCGCTTTGGCAATTGATCGAGCGCTTGCTGGGTCGGGACGTGGCGGCGGCAGTGTTCTTCGTGGCGCTGCAACGGGCTTTGTGGGTGAAGGTCTTTCAGAAGCCCTGGAAGAAGGGTATACGCAGGTGGCGGCAAACCAAGCCACCCAGGCGGTCAACCCGGATCAGGGCACGTTTGAGGGCGCTGGTGAAGCCTTTGGCATGGGCGCGCTGTTTGCACCGATCGGCGGTATTGCTGGTTTCCGCAACCGCGCCCAGCCCGCCCCACAGACTGCAACGCCAGAAGTTGCCCCCGCATCCAATCAGACAGCTCCTGAGCCCGCTGATGCAATTGAGCCGACCCCTGAGCCCACCGCACAGCCAGAGCAGGCCAATGGCGTAGAGCAGGGCCGGCAGGGGCTTCGTGACGTTCTGAGACAGTTGCGGCCTGAATCTCAGGCAGATACAGCGCAGCCGACTCAAGAACCTGTTCAGCCTGAGCCTGTTGCCTCAGATACGAACCAGCCAAGCACTTACGTCGAGATTGACGCGCTGCCTACCGTCCAGCTAAAAAGCGGCGGTACTCGCCAGTGGTCCGATATGCGCCTTCGTCGGCCAGAGTTTCGAGACCAGATTGAGTCTATGGTGTCTGATCTGAAAAAGGGCGGCGGTGCTATGGGTCGCTATAACACGAATCAAGGCGACCGGCCATCGGATACCGGCGACTACATTGGTGTTCCAAGCGAGAATCCTCAGTGGGCGCAAGGCATTATTGCTGACGGCATGACTGTTGGGCGAATCCAAAACGCTGTGAAGAAGGCGCTAAACGGAGAAAGGCTGGGCGAGCAACAGGCTGAAACTGTTGAGGCGATGCTTGAAACGATCTCGGCTGTTCGCATGGGCGCAAATCTTGAGCAAGGATTTGGCCCTGACACCTTACAGGAGCGACTGGCCCCAAGACGCGACCAGCAGCGGGCGGAGCGTGGAGAATTGACTGATAACCAGGTTGATTCGCTCCAGTACGAGACTGATCAGGTGATTGAACGAGCTGAGTTCGTCATTGAGCCTAATGCTCCTATGGCGACAAACCAGACTGAGCGCAGAACGACGCCCGAACAAAGGGCTGAGATTGCTGCTAAAGACCCGTATGAGATGACCAGCGAAGAGCGGTTGATTGCGTTGCTGAGCAACGAGCTTACCGGCATCAACGGTCGCCGGTCATTTGAGCGAGCCATCAAAGGCCATCAGGGCGAAGTAGTGTCAATTGATGCTGATAACCTAAAATGGATTGACGACAACCTGAGCCCTTCTGCTGGCGATGCCCTGCTTATTACGGTTGCTCGGTCCATTCATGGCAAATTTGGAGATCGCGGGTCGTTCCATGTTAGCGGTGATGATTTCTATGTTATGCCTGAAGACGGCCAGAATGTCGATGCACTCATGACCGAAGTGAACAATGAACTTTCGCAGGCCATATTGCGGGAGACAAAATCAGATGGTACGGTGATCAATAAGCGCGGGCTGAACATTACGTTTGGCCGGGGAGCTAACAAGGATACAGCAGATGAAGCACTCAAGGCAGAAAAGCGCAGACGCGAAGCAACCGGCGAGCGCGCAGGCAGGGAGCAAGAGCCCGGTGGAGTGGAAAGGATCGCACCGAGACTTTCTGGCTCAGATCGAGCCGTCGAGCAAGTTCGAGATAATCCTTCCAGAGAGCCTGAGAACGCCGATCCCGGCCCGCAAGATTTAGCAGGCCCGGTAGACTCCACAGCTCAGGCTCAGGCCGACTCCGACCGCGACCGGCAGACCCGCACCGAACAATCCCCCGACATGCTTGAAGGCGACGGCGACCTATTCGCTGGGCCGCGTCCTGCTCAGGGTGACTTGATCGGGCAGAAAGAGATTGAACCGATCGACCAGCCGACCGCCGAAGCAACCCCGGCCCCTGAGCCTGAAGCGCCAGCAGCGACAAGCAGCGAACCTACGCAGCCCATTGACGATTTCGGCGAGAAGATCGTCGGTGCACGCAAGGATTACGCTGATTCACTGGAGTCCGCTTCAGAGCAGGATGCGGCCAAAGTCCCGCTGTCGAAGTCATGGCCTCAACCAAATTACCAGAAGCTCATTGACGAAGGCTCTGATCCGTCCGTGGTTGCATTGGTTCGAGCGCTTCGCGACGAGGTTCCTGCCAAGCCCCGGTCGCGCGGAATGCGATCTTGGGCCAACAACCTTGAGCAATTGCGCACAGTGTCCGTTGAGCTGTTGCGTAACCCAGACATGGCAAGCGAGTTCCGTCAGCGCCTTTCTGGCGCGGTCAGGAATGTGGACCGCCTGACCGGCCGCGCTGATCTGTACGAGGAGTTTGGTCACGAGAAATCATTGAAGGGCATCTGGTTCACTAAGAACCTTTACTCGCTGTATCGCGGAGAAAAGAACGTCGTCAAGTGGTCGATCGAGCAAAAGACCAAGGGCAGCGCGTATTCAAACTTCCCGCGCGAATTGGCTGTTGGCAACACCCGCGAGGAGGCTATTGAAAAATTCCGTGAAGTGCATCCAGCGCTTGGCAGCAAACAACGGGGTCCGATCAGGTTTGACATCTACAGTGATCGTCGAACAAAGGACGTGTTTATCGGCAGAAAAATCGGGAAAAACCTGCTGCGCGTCAAGACCGGGTTTGATAACGTCATGCGCGCTCGAATGTATCTGAACGACAATCGGGATTTACTCGAGAGCGAATACAAGAAGATGCGGGAGGTCCCGCCGCACCGTGACAAAACCAATGCGCCCAGGGTCGGAATTGACCATCTGAATGGGCAGGATGCGACTCCTGAGCTGTGGGCTGACGAATTCGGCTTCCGCGGCGTCCAGTTCGGCAACTGGGTCGAACAGTCAAAGCGCCAGGATGATCTTAACAACGCCTATGACGCGCTGATGGACCTTGCTGGCGTCATCGACGTGCCAGCCAAAGCCCTGTCCCTGAACGGCAAGTTGGGTTTGGCGTTCGGCGCGCGCGGCAAGGGCGGGAAGAGGTCTGCGGCGGCGCATTACGAGCCGGGTCAAGTCGTCATCAACTTGACTAAGATGCAGGGCGCAGGAAGTCTTGCTCACGAATTCTGGCATTCTCTGGACAATGAGTTCGGTAAACGCCACGGCGGCACCGACTACATGACCGAGAGCGAACAGCGAGACGCTGGCGGTATTCGCCCAGAAGTCCGGGATGCTTTTAATGGCGTGATTCAGGCCATTTACAAAAGCGGGATGCCTAAGCGGTCGCAGGAGCTGGACTCAGTTCGGTCTAAGGATTACTGGTCAACGTCGGTTGAGCTTTCTGCCCGGGCGTTTGAGGGTTACGTGATCGAGAAGCTGCGCGACCAGAACGGAGCGAACGACTATCTTGCCAATGTCGTCAGCGAACAAGCGTGGGAGGCAATGGGCGGAAAGACCGAGAGCTACCCGTACCCGACTGAAGGGGAAATGCCAGGCATTCGCGCTGCGTTTGACAACTTTTTCCAGGTCGTTGAAACCCGAGAAACCGACCAAGGCGTGGAAATGTACTCCCGCCGAGAACAAGGTAGAACCACCTCTGGAGCAATCATCGGCTCCCTGACCCCGCGCGCCCAGAAGGCCCTGATCGACTCCGGCCTGATCACCGTGACCGAATCCCCGGCAGACTGGCCAGGAAACCACCCGAGCGACGCTGCGGCGGTCTACATGGGCGGCAAGGTCTACATGGCGGCCAACAATATCAAGCCCGGCAGCGAATTTGGCCTAATCTTGCATGAGGTCGGCGTTCACCACGGCCTCAAGGACATGCTTGGCGACAAGTACGGCTCTCTGATCAGCCGAATCAAGAAACAGGTCGAAGAGGGCGCAAAAGAAGGCGCTCGCAAGTCATCGCGTGACGCTTATGCTGCTCACCAGCGGGCTTTGAAAGACGACACGATCAAGACTGACGGAGCTCTCTGGGAAGAGACGATTGCCTACATGGCCGAAAACGGGGCTAAAGGTGGCGCATTCTCCGAAATTGTCGCGACGATCAAGGCATTCCTCCGCAAGTTCAAGGCGACTAGGCCGCTCGTCAAGGGCTTTACGTCTGCCGATGTAGCTCACATGGCGCGTGGTTCGGTCAAGCGCGTTATTGATGGCGTGAGTAAGTCTGAGGGGCCGTCTTATGCTCCTGCTATGTATCAGCGCACGGAAAACCAAGGCACGTTTGACCCCAGCAACCCGGATATTCGGTACTCGCGCAAGAAGTCAGACCAGAATGCGGGTTTTTCCGTAGACATTGACGGCAAGGCCGGTCAGCCGGTATCCAGAGCGGACCCGGAAGTGGTTGCGCCTGATGCCGGGCGGAACAAGGGCCGCGTGGTTTTCGGCCGCGACAGCAACGGCAATCTGGTCGAGCACCGGACCAAGCACCCCTACCTGGACGTTTCCAACACTGATCGGCGGTGGCGCATGAAGTTCAAGCGCGCGGCCAGGCGGTATTTTGTCAAAGAGGGTCTGCTGACCGATGAAGCATTCCAGCGCAACATTCAGGCGATGGGTAAGTTTGAATCTGACGCGATCGAGGTCGAGTCTTTAACTTCTGAGTTCAGCGCCATAGCTGCGAAAGCGACCGGAACGAAGCTCTACATGAACATTCCATCCCAGAAGCTGCGGGACATGAATGCTTTTCTGGGCGGTGAACCGATCAAGTGGATTCAAGAGTCGGTCAATCTGTTCCGCGAGCTCCAGGGTATGCGGGCAATGCTTGATGCGAAGTCGGCCGAGACTCAGGCGATGATCGTTGACGAGATTCGCTACCTGATCCAGACGCTTGAGCAAAGCAACCAGCAGGCGATATTGGACATTCTTAGCGCGGCGCAGCTTGAGAATGGAGATTTTCGCGATCTGACCGAGGAAGAATACGCAGCGATCGAGGTCATGCCAGGTGTTGGCGGGAAGGTTGCGGCGAAGATTGCCCTGGTCCAGACGATCGAGGGTAACAAGGGCACCTACCTGAATCGGTCGTACCGGGTATTTGACCCGAGCGGCAACTGGGAGCCAACCGAGGCGGTCGTCAATGAGGCGCGTGATTTCCTTCTTGAGCAGATTGGCCGGCGAGAGGATATGGCTGAAATGTCCGACGAGGCCAAGCGCTCCCACGCTGACGGCGTGATCAATGGCATTCTGAACACGGATGCCTCTGATTTCGTGAGCATGATTTCAGGGAACGTTGGCCGGAAAGACCTGGGGATACTGAAGCGCCGCAAAAATATTGCGCCAGAGATTCGCGCGCTGATGGGCGAGCACCAAGACCCCAAGATCAATTTCGCGCGCTCCATGCTGAAAATGTCCCAGATCAACGCTAAGCATTACTTCTTGTCGAAGGTGCGCCAGGACGGGTTAGACAACGGCTTCTTATCCGTTCAGCAGACGGCAGAAATGAGCCAGCAGATCACCGACAGCGACCCAATGCTTCCGATGGCTGGCCTATGGGCGACACCTGATTTTGTTGAGGCGATGCGCCGGGCGGTTGATAGCGGCCAGCTTGAGGGCTGGGTTAAAGGCATGGTGACGGTCAACGGCATGGTGAAATACGGGAAGACTGTGCTTTCTCCGACCACGGCCTCGCGCAACTTTCACTCTGCTGGCTGGTTCGCTGTGGCAAACGGCCATATCAATCCGACTGGGTTAAAGGCGTCGGGCAAGCTCGTACTCTCCGAGCTCATGACGGAGCTTCCGGGAATGTCTGGCGTGTGGGCTTGGATTGGCCGGTACGACAGCGCTCGGGAAGCAAGGGCCGATCTGAACAGGTTCACCAAGCGCCAGGCCGAGCTTGGCGTGATCCGCGACGGCGCGCGCTCTGGCGAGATCAAGGCTGTTCTCAGCGACATCACCGATCTGATGATTGAGGAACAGACGACGATGGTTCGGGGCGTCAAGAAGGCTTCAGGGCTGACCAAAAACGGCATCCGAAAATTCTTCCGAATTGTCCAGAAAATCTACCAGATGGGTGATGATTTCTGGAAGGTGCTCGGTTTCGCAAATGAGCTTGCAATGCTACAGCGATACCGGGACACAGACTTTGCCGGCATGAGCGATGCGGAGCTTGAGGTCGAGGCCGCAACCCGAGTGCGCGACACCTACCCGACATACTCGATGGTTCCTGAGGCCATTCAGAAACTGCGCCGAGCGCCGATCGGGACGTTCGTATCGTTCCCTTGGGAGGTCGGACGGACCAGCATCAATATGGGCAAGCTGGCTGCCAAGGATATTTCCGAGGGCCGGATCAGGCTTGGTTCCCAGCGCTTGGCCGGCATGAGCATCGCTGCGGGCTGGACCTATGCATCAACTATGTCAATGCGGTGGATGCTGGGGATTGACGACGAGACAGACGAAGCCGTTCGCCAGCTTGGCCCGAATTGGCAGAGAAACAGCCAGCTTCTGTTCCTTTGGATTGGCGAGGACGGGAAAACAACTCACTTGGACTTGTCCCATGTGGACCCCTATGCCTACGTCAAACAACCGCTGAACGCGGTGATGAACGAATCCAACGAGGGAATTGAGGAGAAGTTCGGCGAAGCTGCATGGGGCTTGCTGTCACCGTTCTTGTCCCCCGAGATTGGCTTGCAAGCGTTTCTTGAATCCATGTCCGGCCAGCAAATGTCCGAGGGCCGGCGAGAAGTCTGGTCCGAGTCTGACGTTCTCAGTGATCGCGTGATCAAGGGGCTGGCCCACTTCATTGACGTCACGAAGCCCGGAGTTGCCAACAACGTCGAGCGAACGATGAAAGCGATCCGAGGTCAGGTCGAGCCGTATGGTCGAACCTATGAGCTTTCCGACGAGCTGCTGGCCTGGGTGGGATTCAGGGCTACCACGATCGACCCCGAAATTTCGCTGACGTTTGGATCATACGAGTTTGCCGACGCGCGCAGCTACTCGTCTCGG
>Ga0307980_1000335_pt1 | contig 22535 bp, 24 predicted proteins | sample OrgLakmetage1060_FD_201817 | JGI IMG/M metagenome (GOLD analysis project Ga0307980, IMG submission 201817) | Saline water microbial communities from Organic Lake, Antarctica - #1060 | ecosystem: Environmental > Aquatic > Non-marine Saline and Alkaline > Saline | place: Antarctica: Organic Lake... | reverse complement strand
AACGTCTGGAGAGGGTCATTATGCTCTTTGAGAATTTCCTCGAAATTGAGCGAAGCGTCTACGCAGTCAGCGGCGGCACGCCAAAGCTCTGGGAATTGGTTGGCATCGAGGTTTTCGGCCAAGTGCCAAGCGTATTCAAGGGTGCTCATTTTGCCGGGATCGAATTTCATAAGGTTCCTACCAATTTGAAACGAAGTTTTTGGTTACGACAGCGAGGCGACTCACTTGACCCACCATGTGTCCGTAGTCCCATGTGTGGCTATCCCACATGCGCTCATAGTTGTCGTCATCGGAGACACGAACACGTACCATGCCGTCACCGTACAGGATAACCCGCACGTTAACGCAACCGTCTTTCATCCTCGCAGTAGAGTTTGTGTGCTTGTACTTCCACAACGTCTCGTTCGGGCCATTGCAGAGCGGCAAGGCTCCCGCCTTTGCAGCACGACGAGTCTACGCAACAGTGGTAGTCATACACGGCCAAGTCGTTGTTCCAGTAATGGCCGAATACCACGAATTCTGGCCCTTGGTAGTCGTGCCACCAGTCCACGCGGGCATTATCGGGTCCCGCCCTTTTGCCAAACATTCGCAGCTTCTCTTTACCATTGAAAGCGTGAACCACCACGACGTTCCCACCGTCCAGTTCTATCTTTGTCGGCACGGCGTCCAGAAGGTACTGACCGAATTCTGCCCGTTCCATCTCGAAGGGCCATGCTTGCTCTAGTTCTTGGACCGTTCGCTCAAGCCCATGAGCTATCGACACAGGGTTGCCCTTCATCCACCGGAAGAGCTTGTTATCATGGTTCCCTTGGCACCACAGAAGCTTTCCAGCCTTCCAGTGGTTGAAGACGAACTGGAGACATTGGCTATTGTACCACCCCCGATCCGTCACGTCTCCTACAGAAACCAACATACGCCCTTCGGGGTGCGTGTAAAGACCGTCGTCGCCTTCGACGTAGCCCAATGCTTCTACAAGCTCAAGAAGCTCGTAGTAACATCCGTGAAGGTCTCCGAAAACGTCGAAGTGTGTCACGTCGTGTTTGAGTTGGTCTGACATATCCGTAATCCTTTTATATCTTACATGGGGTGGGTATCCCCGCCCTTCACAGGTATGTACCCTAAGACAACCTAACCGTCAAAAAGAAATTCCGATGGCAGACGCCAAATACAAGAAAAAGAAGAAGACCGAAGATGGTGAGACGGTTTACGAGTATTCCGATAAGCAGGTTCAGCACCGCAATCGGGAAAAGGCCAAGCGGGTTGAAAAGCTCGATAAGTCTATCGGTGATCTGCGTAAGAAGGTCAAAAACGACCTCAAAGACGATAGTCAGGCCACACGCCTTATGGCCCTAGCAGTCGGCGTCATTGATGAGACGTACGGTCGCGTAGGCAATGAGGAGTCCGCCAAGGACGGGCACTTCGGGGTTACTGTGTGGAAGAAAGAGCACATCACTTTTAGTGGCAACTCAGCCACAATCAAGTATGTCGGCAAGTCCGGGGTCAAGCAGGAAAAGAAGGTCGATGATGCCGCCTTGGTCAAGGCCCTAAAAGATGCCGTGGAAGGCAAGGACAAAGGCGATTTTGTTTTCGACTGCACCGATGACGATGAGAACAAGACGTGCATACGGGCCAAGGATGTCAACGAATACCTCAAGCCCTTTGACATTACGGCAAAAGACCTGCGAGGGTATCACGCCAATAAGCTCATGCAGGATGCTCTGAAGGCGGTCCGAAAGGACGGCAAGAGTCTGCCTGAGGACAAGAAAGAGCGTGAAGAAATGCTCAAAAAAGAGTTCAAGAAGGCGCTGGAAGATGTGGCAAAAGACGTGGGGCACGAGGCAGCGACTTTGAAGAGCAACTATCTGGTCCCGGCCCTCGAAGACACCTTCATGAAAGACGGCACCGTGACCAAGAAGCTCGATAAGAAGAAGTCGGCGTCGGTCATTGCACGGGATATACGGTTGGCGTCTAGCGTGGCCAGCCGGTATGTCAATGCGGGTACTTTTAAGGCCCCGCCAGCCTTCCTTAACGACATCCTTAGCTTCTTTACCCATAAGTACGCCGGGCACATACTGGCTCGTACTCAGCGGCGCATAGAAGCATTGCGTGAGGCGGGTGATAAGATTGACTACAGGGCCTTCCGAGATCGGATGTATGCAGACTACCAAGAGATAGCAAAAGGTTGGCTAGGGGATTGGGACGTGCTCGATAAGTCTTTTGATAAGCCGAGTGAGGCCAGCATGACCCTGCTACCTGATGGAAGAGGTATACACATGGTTATGGATGGGGGTATGGTGACCTTTACTTACACCCAAGATGGTAGACCTAAGGGCCGGGAGTATGGGCCATACAAAGCAAGTGCGATGGGGAAGCGCCTCTATAAAGCCATCAATGATGCTTACCAGCAACTTAACAAGATGGACAAGGCGGACACTGGCAGCGGAGAAGACGGTAGCTTGGTAGACCTCGTACTGCTTCAAGAGCATTTGAGCAAGCTCACGTCCAAGGCTAGGGAGTACAAGACCACTGCCAAGTTCCAAACCCATGTAGATCTTACGGGTTGGCCCTATGCAAAAGACGTATCACCAGCCGCCTCATCTGCTATTTTCGCCCAGAAAATGCTCGATGCTAGCTGGGGTCAGATCACGGTGGAGCTACATTTTAAGTCGCATGTTCGTCGGGGAGGTGTTTGGAAACCTGCTGACCTCACCTTGCAGGTCGATATGTCCCGCGACGCCCAGACCCTTGACCAGTTCAAGGAGAATATGTTCGAGATTCAGAGAATTGCCCGCCATGAAGCACAGCATGTAGGCCAGAGCGCCTTGACTCTGTTAAAAGAGTTGGATGATGTTGCGGGCCTACCCTCTAAGGACATCAGGGATGACAAGTATGGCCCTTATGACCGTAGACAAGAACATGCCTTGCGGGATGTGGAATTCCACACCCGTATGCAGGATGAAGTGGACAGTGCTAAAAAGCTCTTGCGTAAGTACCAGAGAGAGGATTGGAAAGACATTCTCAGGCTGTGGGCGGGAATAGGTAAGCCAGAGGTGACTGAAGCCCTGATCCAGAAATATGGTGAAGAGAGGGAACTTTCGGGCCGAACTTTCTTTGTCTCGCTAAAGAAGGCGCAGCCCGAGAAGTGGCGCAGGGCAGTCAAAGAATATGTGAGTCAGGTACTCTAAAGGTACTCTATCTCAGTGTCCGGTGGCAGGTTGGTCACGGGCTTCCCTTGCCAGTCTCTTCTGAAAAACTGACACAGCCGTGAGTCCTTACGGCAAGTGTGGATTTTCACAGGCTCCTTAAGCCGAGCCATAATCTCCGCACACACAGGGCAAGGCACGTATCCCATTGAGGGGAGTAGTGCCCCGTAGTGGGATCGGCAATCACGGGCGAAGGTCATCTTCTTACCCACGGGAAGCCGGTCCATGTTCCCACAGAAATAGCGGACGCAGCATACCGGTATCCCTGAGTGTATGCCGAAAGCGAATTCAAATGCGTAGAAGCGAGCGCGCCTCAGTAGCCGGAGCGGTGAAGTTTCCATCCCTCATACTCCCTGTACGTCGACTCCCCTGTCGACGGGTTATAGCTTTCATACCCAAGTACCTGAGGGGATAGGGTCCAATCACCGGTGCATGTGGCGTGTTTCAAGCGTACCCCTGTCGGTGACGCGACTCTAAACCATTGCGTGTCCTCTGCTATCACGTACTCACGGTCCCCATCATCACCCTCTTGAATCTGGACTTCGTGGGGATGTAGCATTACCTCCCTGTGGTCCAGAGGCGCATACCACGGGTGCCCTTTGTAGAGGGGCGGCTTGTGGGGGGTTAACTCTTCCCCACGAAGTATTCGTCCTAAGAGGCGAGAATGTCGTGTATCCTCATTCAGGTCTTCCCACGAAGAAGGGAAAGGAGTACCCGCTACTTCTAGCCGAGTATCCAGCCATGCTAGTAACGGGCCTCCCTCACGGTGTCGGAGAGCTTTGATTATCTTTCGCAAGCCGTCTGGGTCCGGCCAGTTTTCTCTCCAAGGCAACAGTGCTTGGAGCAGTGAGGAGTGGAGCATGTGTATTCCCTTCGCATTTTCAAAATATGGAAGGGGGATTCTAGCACATCAACCCAGAGGGGTAAAGCATCAGTCAGCGACCGTTCCCCACTCTCCGTAGTAGCTGGAGCTTTCTTTGGCCTTCTCACGGATCTCATCGGCGCTCCACTCCATCGCTTCCTTGTTCCCACCTGCTAGGTTGTGCACCAACCTACCGGGGCTAAGAGGGCTGCGAGGCCCAGCGGACGCCAGCACAGCTACCAGAACATGTGTAGCCTCTGGGATGCTGTATAGGCGAGCGACCTCTTCTGCTTTGGAGGCTACATCGGGGTCTGATAGATAGGCTTCCCGAGTGTAGACCACCGCCGCTACGCTCTCCACAGGCACTGCCTGCTGGCGGCTTAGAAAGAGTTTCACCTGCCCCCGGTAGAGGTGCTTGATGTAATCCTCAGGATTGTCCGTATGCCTCCCGACACCGGCGCTCACGAAGTCACAGGTATCCTCGGGCAGCGGGATGTACGCCTGTCCCGGCACACGCTGGTCCTCAAAGTCGGTGTCCCGCACCGCTTCAATGAGGATATCAAAGAAGCCCTCAGAGTTGGTGACCTTGCTTCCGATTGTCACGTCGTCAAATGCAGTGACAATGCTGGCGAGTTCGATGCTTCCGACGTCCGTCATATTCAAATCCCATTCTCTAGAAGAGACAGGCCATCCCGTCTCAGTTCAGTTCACAGGTATGTACCCATAGCGGGTGACATCCTCAAAGGTTTTTTAAAAGAGTCTCAAAAACGTGCTTTCTAACCACTCCAAGGGGTTTCGTCTTACCCACAACCCATCGCTCTACAGTGGGAATGCTAACACCCACCAGAACAGCCAACTCTTCAGTCGTCCAGCACCGAAGTGCGGCAAGGATAATTTGAGGGAAGGTGTCTGCTTCCTTCCCACTGTCGTAGTTCTCAACCATCTCAAGGAGCTTCCGTACAAATACCGTAGAGGCTCGTGCTGATGACTCTCTAAAGGTAAGACGGGCGGGGTCAATCTTACTGACAGATAGAACTGAAATCTTTTCCCGAAGCTGTTCTACCATCTCTGTACGCCATGCATAGAACGCTGCCAGAGCCTCTTTTTTAAGGACTTCCTCCTCTTCGGGAAGGGTCTTCACGTCGGGCCACACCGAACTTGACATGTATGGCTCTGCCCTGTGCATGAATTCAAATTCGCCCGAATGACAGGCCAGAACGGTCCAGTCCCCTTCCCGGTATTCGTACCAACGCTCGCCAGCTTCCCACTCTTTCCACTCACCCAAAGTCATCTCAAAATACTCACTTCACCGGTAAGGGTGTCCACTTCAAAAACGCCTGCCCACTTCTCTACTACGTCCACAGCTTGCTGCCGAGCCTTATCGTATGCTGCACTGTGTTTCTCTACGACCCAATCGGGCACCTGCCTGTCCCGGAACTTTTGACGTTCCAGACACACCTTTTCCGGCGTCTTAACCAAGATAGCATAGGCGGGTAGACCTTTGACCACCGGCCCATAATAGGCTTTGCGGTCTCGCCTTTTCAGGTTTGTAGCATCGAGGATGGTCCGCTGTCGGTATTCGGATCGAATCTTGATGAGGTTGTAGATCATCTGAAAAACCACACCGCTAATACGCTGTTCGCTTTCGTCGCCGGTGAGTACACCACGGTAGTGGTCGGAGGATACGACCTCGAAAGGCCCCTCAGACAACGAATGCGCAAGCGTGGATTTACCACTCCCGCTAGCACCGATCATAACGATGACACAGGGGTCGGAGAGGTATTTTTTGAGTTGTTGACGGTCCATGCTCTAACTCAGAGAAATTTCGTCGGGGCGGAAGAGCCACTGCTCAATTGTGTCCTGACAAGAAGACCAAGCTTCGGCAGGTGTTTGAGCAGAGTGACCCGGAGAAGTGTTGCAGTAGTCAGGCCGCTGTAGATAAGGGGACCACGACCAGTTTCCCGTAGGTTCTCCACCTTGATAGGATTCACCACCGTACAGGTAGATAGTGATGTCTTCTACAAAGGCCCTTAGGTGGTACCCCGCAATCTCGCCCGTCACGACATCTCGCGTGACCGAATGCTCTTCCCACTCAAAGCCACTGGCCGTCTCCAGTTCCTTTTTCAAGCACCGGAGCCGGACCAGAATGGTTGAGTTTTGGATGTACAGGTTAGTCGACATCAAAGTATTTCATTGCGGTCTGGATAACGTGGTCGTAATCACCACTGAACATTTCTGTTTGAAGGCGGTTCAGTTCGCTGGCGTCTCGTAGACCCGCCTTGCGCGCCGCCTTCTTGCAGCCTGCCAAGATAGAAAACGCGTTACCATCCCTCCCGGAAAGGCGGAGGGTAGGTCTGACTTGTTCGAGTTCTTCTAGCGTTTCGGTCTTCTCCTAGTTAGTGTCACTGGTGTATACCCTAAGGTCGTCGGCTTCTCAAAAAGCAATATCCTTTAGGTAGGGGTATTTCTCCATCAAGCTGCCACGGAATTCGTAGTCGTCGACCCAACAGTAATCGGCGTAGCGTTCCCGGAGCGCCCGTCTCTCGTCCTCCGGGAAAGCTAAAAGCACCCGTGCGAGAAACACAGCATCTGCGTCATCACCCTCACGGGCTGATTCGAGGCAGTAGTTGACTGAGCTATCTCCCATGTTCCCGTCGTCGAGACATATGTGGAGATGACCTCCTACGGCATTTAAGCCTTCGTCGAAGCCAAACTCGTCGGACTTGAACTGGTTGTAAAAGTCTCGGCAGGCCATGACGAGCCTTTCTGTCACGTCGGGCTTGATGAACTCAATGTGGAAGGGGTAGTACCTCCCAAACCCCATTTGCTCGTTCCGCCAGCGCATCGCATCCAATCTATTGGCTTTTAGGGAACCGATGATTTTAGGTTCGTGGTCCCCTTTAACCTCACAGGTGTGGATAGGTACACCGCTCGCTGAGAGGATATGCTCAGGAGACTCGCCCTCTTTTCGGGGGGTGAGTTGTTTGCCCTCCTCGTCTTCGCATTCCCACATCAGCCATGTGGCTTCAATGGCGTAGGAACTATCTTCCCTGATTTCCAGCCCTGTAATAGGGTCTATTTTTCCCAGCAGTTTGTTTTTTTGGTCGGTCATTTCGTTTCCCGTTTTTGGTTGACGTGTGTCAGGTTGTGAGCGGAGCATACCCGTAGTCGTCAACCCTGTCAAGATTCGGTAATCCTATTATCAGCCGTAAGGGGTAGATGCGTGGAGGTGTCTATATGTCTAACGAAAACGAAGAGAAAAACTTGTGGCAAAAAACTAAGGAGGCCCTTAAAGCGGCCTACACATGGCTTTTGCGCTACCCTGTAGCCCTCGTGATCTCGATTGGGGTCGTGCTCGTGGCATCTATCCTGCTCCTGCTGGGGGTAGGTGACCGCTTCAATGTGGGCGGTATTTTGGGAAGGCTGTTCGGCAAGGATACGCCGGACCCTATCGAGATTGCCAACAAGGTTCCTGAGAAGAGGACAGACGGTAAAGGCAATGCAATCCCTGTGGGGGAAGCTGACAAGGAGGGGTGGGTCCAGAATGAAGTTGAGGTGCTGGATCGTAGCTCCAATCCGTTCCGGGATAAGTCGAAGGTTACGCTTAAGAGTCGTGACGGTGAGGAAAAGACCGTGAAGCTGCCTACCGGCGTCCGTGATACAGATGTGGACACCATCATAGAGGTAGCACCTGAGAAGTTCCAAGTGGTCGTCAAAGAAGGCCCCTCCAAGATTGATTCCAGCACCCTTGATGCCCTTCGGAGCTAACATGCACCCCTCCCTTTTGAAGCATTACTACGAGACGGTAAAGCACAAGTGGCATGTTCACCGTTTCATTTGGAAGACGTGTGTAGCCTTGCTGAAGCGGTCTTTTGTCCATGACCTTTCCAAATTCTCGTCAGCGGAGGCGGAGCTATTTGCAGACGTAACGGCTCAACTCAGTAATACGAGCTACGGCAGCGACGATTACTACAAACAGCTTAAGCGGCTCAAGCCTGCTTTGGATCACCATTATCAGCACAACACCCACCACCCCGAACACTTCGAGGGGGGTCTCCCCGAGATGGAGATTTTGGATGTCATCGAAATGTTGTGTGACTGGAAAGCGGCATCTCTGCGTCATAATGACGGGGACGTTGAGAGCAGTATTGAACACAACAAGAGCAGATTTGGATACACAGAAGGATTGGCACACAAAATGCGCCAGTTCTTTGCGGAGATTGACCCATGAACTGGACCCGCCTTAAATTAGGTACTCTAGCACTCATAACCTTCCTCGTCGTTCTTTTTCAGGCGGCATTGGTGTTTGCACAAGACTGCCCCGAGGGGTATAAGTGCTTAACGGATGAGCAAGCCGAAGAAGTGCTTGCTGCCGTCGAACTCCAAAATTGCATGGTTGAAGCAGCCGCGAATGACGACATAGACCTTGAGTGGAAGCCCAACCACATTACAATCACCGAAGACGGGCAAGTCTTCACACAAGACAAGAGCGTCGCCAATCTTCGGTGGTGCGACTGGAGCTTAGAACTCACGGGTGATAACAAGGTCATCGTCAACCGGAAGGAACCCGATGCTGATTGGGGCTTCCGGCTTCGCGTGAAGCTCGGAGTGGCATGGTTACCTACCTATATTGGGCAGGGTAGCTTTACCGACATGATCGACCCTGTGTTGCTTCTAGAGCCGTTCCATCTGTGGGAGTGGCACATCCAAGTTCACGGTGGCCTTAAAGCCTTCGGTCTATCTGTCGGTATGGATATTACAGAGAATGCTGACGTCTTTGTGGGCGTCGGTCTTGGCTACAAAGATGCCGACATCGTGCCCGCCATTGGCGTGTCACTGAGCTTCAACTGAGGAAGAGACTATGAGCGACGACAAGAATGCTGTATTCCGAAATGCGCCCGAAACGGGAAGAGCACGTGACGCCTACGAAGAACTCAGAGAGTGGGCCGCATACGATCTAACTAAGATGGTGCGCCGACACGTCAAAGACAAGCTCAATGAGGTTGCTGAGAAGCACGGTATACCCCGCAAGGAGGTTGCTGTTATGTTGATGCGGCCTCCTATCGGTGAGACTCGCAAAGACCTTATCAACTTCCTGTACGCAGTCCTGTTTGACTAAACACACCGATACGACTACCCTTCCAGATCACATTTGATCTGACCCCTACTACCTAATTGTCTACATGAAAGATTCCCCAGCCTACCAGAAGCTCAAAAAAATCAGGGCCAAAGAAAGCATCTCGCTCAAGCCCTGTAAATTCCTCAAAGAAACACTGGTACTGTCTGACGGCTCTGAGGTGCCCCTCAAGCTGCGTACGTATCAGGTCCAGATGATTTATCACATGCTCATGATGAAGAACTTCATCTGTGGGGACGATACCGGTTTGGGTAAAACCCTAGAGACCATCGCAACCCTCTGCTACCTCTGGGAAAAAGAACCAGATCTGCGGCCTATTGTGCTGACGACAACCTCTGCTATGCGGCAGTGGGGTGGAGAGATAGACAAGTTCACTGAGAATGTGGGCTGGGTGATTGCCGAGGGTGGCCCAGACGGGAGGGAGGAGGTCTACAAAGACTTTTTCTCTGAGGAATGGGATACCGAAAACCCCCGAGTCCTCATCCTAAACTACCCCCGGCTGCGCCGTGATAAGCGAGATTTTGTCAAACACATGGAAGGCCACCGTTGCGTCCTCATCATGGACGAGGCAACCGCAGTCAAGTCCACCAAATCTAAGACACACCATTCCTGCAAGCAGGTCGCGGAGAAGTGCGAAAGAGTCTATGGCCTGACGGCCACTCTGATTAAGAACAATCTAGTGGAGGGGTATAGCATCTTCAAAGTCGTCAACTCAGAGGTATTTAGGACTAAGACGGCGTTCCAAAACAATTACTGCGTCACCCGGCTCCAGCCTATCGGCGGCGGTCGCAGGGTAAAGGTAGTCGTCGGCCACAGTCGTGACCACATCTCTCTCTTCAAAGAGAAGATAGACCCTTACTACCTCGGTAGGGCCAAGCATGAAGTCGCCAAAGAGCTACCCCTGCTTACGAAGAAGGAGATCACAATACCAGTCACCACGGACCAGTGGGGCTACTACAACGATGCGTTGGAAGGTCTGCTCACGCTCAATATGGGAACCGAGGAAGAGGAAGAGAGGGAGACGACCAAGCTGACGCAGTTAATCTACTGCCAGCAAATCGTCAATGACCTCTTCCTGATAGGCAACGAAGGCCCCTCAAACAAGGTGGATACTCTATTGTCCCTCTTGGAAGAGGATTTTGCGGACGAAAAGGTCATTGTTTTTAGCCGCTTCCGGCAAATGATTGACCGCTTGGCGGGCCTGCTTGAGGATAAGGGCTACACGTATGCCGTTGAAAAAGATGTCATGGGCGACTATGTTGCACGGAAGGATGCGGAGAAAGGCTACGCCCGTGTGACCGGAACAGAAACGGGAAATGAGCGTGATGCCGGACGTGTGGCTTTCACAGAAACCGACAACACCAACCTCATTTTCTTGACGATGGCCGGAGCCGAGGCAATGAACTTGCAACAGGCTAGGGTCATGATTTTCTTTGATCTGCCGTGGTCGGCAGGTGATTACCTCCAACTCATCGGTCGCATGATTCGCATTGGCTCCCCGCACCAAAACGTGTACGCTATCCACCTCATATCTGAGGGGCCGTGGGGTGGTGTTACGATTGACCACCACGTTACGAAGACGTTGCAGAAGAAGATGGGCTTCATCGAGGGCGCATTGGGGCAGCGCATTCTCGGGAATGAAGATGACGACGATCTAATCATCAGCACAAGCGACACCGGCGACCTTTTCAGTAGCCTTATTCAAGATGCAAGGGAGAACCGCGATGACTGACACATGCCCCTTCTGTGAGGGGACCGGCTTTTTGCCTGTCCCTAATGACCCTGAGTCCCGAGCCAAATGCAAATGCACGCTTGAGCGCCTGTACCGAGCCAAGCTGGGGCAAGAGATTTTCGAGGCTAAGAATCTAAAAGAGAAGACGGAATACACCGACCTCCTGGATAACAACCTGTTCGTTGTGTCCACCCGGCGAGACTTCATGCCCCACTTGAGGTACGCCCTCATCGACAAGGGCTTGAATTACTTCGCACGGGTCACTAACGACAGCCAGATGCTTGACGCTTGGCTCTCTAAAGAGAAAAGTCGGTCCCGTGATGGCGGCACTACTGAGGTTGACTACTTTACGTCGCTCCGCGACCTTACCCAAGACCCTCAGCTTCTTATCATTTTCCTGTGTGTGGTTTCCTACCCCAACCGAGCACTTCCCGGTGTCCTCTTGGAGGCTCTTAGAATTCGTGACTTTGAAGGTAAACCTACGTGGGTCATCAACCCTCACGCACATCCCTTCACGGAGGGCCATCTGTGCTGGTCCACCGAGGTGGAAGGTTACATTTCGGAGAACTTCAAGACACGGAAGATTGCGCCCAGCATTAAAACTAAGAGCCTGTACGAAGGGGTGGTGCGCCGTAAGACGGAAGTCCTTGACCCCAAGACGGGTGAGAAGAAAAAATCAGAGAAAATGGACATTTCGCTTGGCGACTTCTAAATCACCACTAACAGGAGCATGATATGAAGAAGGTACTACGATCTGTCCTCGACGTGGACGGGCAGATATCCCAAGAAGAGTTGATGCGCAACTACACCTACCTCTCACAGTCCAGTCTTTCTCTGGTCGATGAAGAGGATATGGACATCTGGAATTACATCCAGCATTACGCGCCCAACTACAGCGCAATCCCAACGCTCACTACCCTCCAAGATTTCTTCGAGAAGAACGGTGAACTAACCGTAATAGACCGGCTGGGGGAGATAAAGGCATTCCGCCGCATTTACAAGAACAGCGACTTTGAGAACTTGGTTGACGAGGAAGTCAAGGCCCAGAAAGACCAAGAGATGCAGGTCGTACTCCAAACGGCGGCGACGATATTGTTCGAGGGCATGGACATCAAAGAGGGCCGGGACACTGTTACGTACAAGGGCCATAAAGGGGCGATGCAGTACGTCATGGCTAAAGCCGACGACATGCTTGCCTCTGATCGCGGTTTCCGTACCAAAACCAACGTACCGTACGATACCGAAGAAATGCGGGATGAGTTCAACCGCGTTCTCAGTGCGAAGAAGAAGTCGTGGGGCGTTATCACAGGTCTGCGTGACATTGATCAGGTTTGTCGTGGCATTAAGCCGGGCGAACTCTGGACGCACGCAGGCTTCACGTCAGAGTTCAAGTGCTGTACAGCGGGTCAGTATATCTTTAACCACGATACGAAGAAGTTGGAGACGGTGGGACAGCTTTATACTCAGGGTACCCTCCCTACGGTCACCGCCTTGTACCGTGAGGGGGCCGAACCCCGTCTAGTAACAGCAAAAGCATCCCATCTGATTGAGAATGGGGTGCAACCCGTTTTCCGAATAACACTAAAGAGTGGGAGGTCGGTAGAGCTTACGGACAACCACCCTCTTTGGACTGCCAAAGGTGGGGGCACATGGAGGGAGCTAGGGGCTATGGTTGTGGGGGACTACATAGGGATCCCAAAAATCATGCGAGTCCCTAACTTTCGTACTGATTTCACCAATGAAGAGGTTAAAGCTTACGGTTACCTCATTGGAGACGGGAGCTTGAAGAATGGCATCTCCCTTACCGCAACCTTGCCAGAGGTCCGAGAAGACTTCACTGCGTGCCTGAATGCTCTCGGGTATCGGGAGGGCCGGGCAGATTACCAGACCCCCACCTATTCGGTAGAATTCCCGGAAGAGCGTGCACCTTATGTACGGGTCTCCCACAGTGCGGGCCTTGGTAATTCAGATATGGTGTCTCCTTTACGCTCTCGATTAGAAGAATTAGGGCTTTGGGGTACCACTTCAAAAACCAAGCATATCCCGTCTGAGTTCTTTGGTCTCCCTGATGACCAGATAGCTCTGCTTCTAGGTGCCTTGTGGTCAACGGATGGGTCGTGCCACTCAGGTGAGCATAACGGGTATGGCAGGAACGACATCACTTATGCCACTACCAGCAGCCAGCTTGCTTCTGGGGTCCAGATGCTCCTCACCCGTCTTGGTATTGAGAGTACCGTTGTCGCGAACACCAGTACCTACAAGGGCGAGGCTTACCGTTTCCACACCGTACGAGTTGTGACAAACCCCTCTAAGCGTGCCTTCTGCGATCTGGTACGGGTAGTAGGTAAGGAAGACCGGTTCCACACCCTCAAGGGTAATCTTAACACTACAGATGACCGTCTTTTCCCTACGACTCTTCTGGCGGGTTTGGAAGACAATTCACGAGCCTTGTCTCCTACAGGGTCATGGCGATATGCACGCCATGCAAAAGCACGGGCCACTATTACCGCAGAAGGCCTACGTATTTTTAGCCAGCTAGACCCTACACTTGAACAGCACTTAGGTGGGGATGTGGTGTGGGACCAGATAGCCTCAATAGAGGCAGTCGGGGAAGAGATGACTTATGACCTTTCTGTCCCTGAGCACCACTCTTTCGTGGTCAATGATGTAATCACCCACAACACTAGCTTTGCCTTGAATTGGGTCTACCGGGCAGTATTTCTCCTACAGTACAACGTCTATTACTTGTCCCTTGAGATGTCGATTGAGCAGTTGCGCCGCCTCATTTACGTCATGCACTCCAATCACCCAAAATTCCAAGGGCAGGGTAATCCCAAGATTACATACCGGCTCATCCGGGACGGTGAAGACGAGAACGAGATACCCATTTCAGAAGAGCAAAAAGAGTTCTACTTGCGGGTTATCGATGATGTGGAAGAGAACCGTGGGACCGCTTACGGGTCACTCTTCATCCGCAGCCCAGATGAGGACTACACCGTCTCGAAGATGCGGGCAGATATGGAACTGACACACCAAAAGCATCCACTCCATATGGCCGTTGTGGACCACGTTGCACTGATGAAACCGGAGACCAGTAACCGGAACTTCTACACAGACCTCAACAGCATTGTCCGAGATACCAAGCGCCTTGCTCTGTCATTCAATGGTGGTGAGATGATTCCTGTGCTCTCTCTGCTACAGATTAACCGTACAGGTAAGGCGGAGGCGGATAAGGCCGAGGGTGTTTACAAGATGCAAGCTCTGGCAGACTCTAACGAGGCGGAACGTAGCTCGGACGTCATCACCACCTCGTACTTGAACCGAGAACTCCGTGACACCAATCTGGTAAAATTCGGGTGCTTGAAGAACCGGGACAATCCGCATTTTCGGCCCTTCACAGCAGGTGTAGACTGGACAACCCGGTATCTTTTCAATGACTTCGACACCCACAGTGACCACCGCATGATGAATGCAACCAGTCAGGCTGCTATGACTTCCATCATTGAAGAGGATGCTATTGGCCGTCAGGTCGTTGCAGACCAAGAAGCGGCTACAGAGGCTGACGACGAATGAGTTGGGACGATTACAACCGAGAAAGGGTGGATAACATCAAGTCGCAGGTGCCTGTGACGGACATTCTCGATTATTACGGTGTTTCGGTGCGGACGAAGAACCGGGAGTTCCAGTTTCCGTGCCCGCTACACGGCGATGGGCAGGACAACAGCTACTCAGCCCGTATGTACCCGGACTCAGACTCCACCTACTGCTTCGCCTGCCATCAAGACAGGGACGTGGTGCAGTGGGTCATTGATGCGGAGGGCTTGACCTTTGGGAAGGCTCTGTCGTTTATTGAGCGGTCCTTTGGGGTAACCAACATACCCACCCCCCGCTTTGACCCTAACGATGAGAAGACCCGTAAAGAGATGACTTCGTTGGTATCGAAGCAACAGACGGCTCCAACCTTGATGGATAATATCCGTCGCACGGAAGCTAAACTGCGTCGCGCCGCCCGATCAAACAGAGAGAAGCTAGAATGGAAAAAAGTCGCCAAGGCATTCTACATTCTCGACAATATCCGATACGATGTGCAACATGCCAACGTAGAAGACCAGAAGGTGATAGAGGTGCTTAAATCGTTATTCGCTGCGGCCCAGAGTTGGGAGTCACTTTAGTTGTCAGCCCAATTCCAAATTGAAGATCCGATGTGGGGCACGCTCTCAATCTTCGTTATCCGCATGTCCGAAGATGGTAGTTGGGAAGACGATTGGGAGCCGTTTAGGGTAGGCGCGCCCCCGGAGATAGTGGACCTCGTAAGCCCCGTCTCCTATGAAGCCTACTTTGAGCTAAAGCACAGACACACACGGCCCTTCTTGGCAGAGGTAGGTCTTGACCCAAAGGGTTGCCTGACAAAGCTGGCAGAGGGCATTAGCATGTGCCACTACCGAACGTCGTGCCCCAGCTACGACCCCAAACTTTGTGGTGGACATCTTGACCCTCCTCCGTGTTATGATGCGAGCGTTTCAGATGACGCTGCACGAAGGTTAGCCACCCGTCTGGTGGACCTGTGGAGGATGGGATTTTACGTGATAGTTGTTGAACCGGATGATCTATGAGTGATGAAGAATTTGCAGATGAAGAATTAGACTTTGGGACTGTGTTCGGCCTCAGCGAGGTGGTGGTTGTAAAGCCCAAGCCTTGGATGGCGGATAAAACCTTCACACTAGTGGGTGATGTCGTACATCTGCGCAAGGTTATTGATGCTGCCATTGAAGCGGGCTTCTGTGCTCTTGACTTAGAGACAGAGGGGTTTGATAACCGCATTAAGGACGATGGTACAACGGTCCATAAGATCGTCGGATACTGCATCAGCTACGACGGTGAAGAGGGCTTTTATGTTCCTGTTCGCCACGCAGGTGAGGGTGTAGAGGCTAACTTAGACTCTAACGAGGTGGTCAAAGAGATTGCCCGCCTCTGTGAGAAATGTGTCACCATCTACCACAATGCGGTATTCGATCACGAGTTCCTTTTCGGGGAGGGCATCCACATTAACTCCCACACGTCCTTTGAGGATACCCTGATTCTCGACTACTTGCGTGACTCTTCTGACAAGCGGCACGGCCTAAAGCACCTCTCCAAGCGATTCCTTGGGATGGAGATGATTGGCATCAAGGAATTGTTTTCGGAGAAGGTAAAGGACTATAACTTCGCCTCACTGGACCCTACGAAAGAGCAAGTGCTCTGGTATGCAGGCAGTGATGCCATATGTACTTACCTTCTGTTCCAGTTTTACCGGGATCACGCCTACAAGCCGGTAGGGAAAGGCGAAGGTGGTGAGACAGTGTTTGGATGTGTCCCTGTGGGGAGTAGCAAAGAGCCTTCTATCTACGAAAGCCAGCCATTCCCCTACTACATTGAGCGCATCAATGTCCCCGCTCTGCGTTGGATGGAGCGAAATCGGCCTCTTATTGACCTTGATTACATCGGTCGGGTGCGAGGGGAAGTACAGGGCCTCATTGACCAGATTAAAGAGAGCATCAGTTCGGGTTTCCACGACAATAACGTCCTGTGGTGGCAACTCGATGATGTATCCTCTACGACGAAGTTAGGTGTTGCCTTAGAACAGATGGTTGACGAAGGTCGTTTGAAAGTAAAACTACAGCGTACCGACAAAGGGGCAGTACAGACGGATGAGACGACTATCCATCGGCTGGCGGCTAAGGTGGGCAAAGAATTCCCCTTCTTGGCGAAAATCACCACTTTCAACAAGCTACAAAAGGTGGACGGGACCTACCTCAGGCCGCTACAGGAAAACACAGACGGTTTCATCCCCGAAGATGGGGTTCGGAATGTGAGCCATGTCCTAAATGACAATTCAATTCGATTCTCTTTCCTGCCAAACCGGGTAGACACGGGCCGCTATTCCGCCTCAAAAGGCAAGCCAGATCAAGGCTACAGCGGTATTAATGCGCAGTCGATACCTGCGACCTACAACGTAGGCAAATTCAGCGGTAAGGCCGTACACAGTCGCCCACAGCAGGAAGGTGAGAAAGACGCACCTCTGTATGACAACTTCCTTGGGTTCTACGGGGGTGATTACCTCATCCGTCTGTACGACAACCATTTTGTCTTTGACCCACTGGAGGATCAAGAATATTGCGTGCGAAAAAGCTGTGAGGGTTGCCCTTTTGCAGACGACTGTGACCACGACCCCGAACCAGAGGACGGTGCTACTAATGTCAAAATACTCTCACTCGACTCATCAGTAAGACCTGCCATCATCGCACGGGAAGGCTATTCAATTGCAGCTATTGACCAGTCGGGGGTGGAGCTTCGGGTGGCGGCGTCTATCTCTCAGGAGCCTAAGTGGATTGAGGAATTCTACCGCTGCTCAAAATGCAGCACGGAGTATGATGGTCCGGTGGATCTTACGCCCGATAAGCCCTTGGGCCAGAAAAGCTACAAGGTACCGGTACGGCCCCCCTCTACGTGTGTGAATTGTGGCTCCGACAAGATTGGCGACCTCCACACTCTCACCACCAAGATCGTTTTCGGGGATGATGTTACCAAAAAGCCGGACTTCAAGCAGTACCGACAGAAGGCTAAGGGCGCTAACTTCGCCATCCTCTACGGGGGCAGTGGCGGTGCAGTGGCCCGCTCTACGGGCGTATCCCGTGAAGAGGGTACCCACATCCGAAAGAAGTTCCTCGACGGCCTCCCGCGCCTGAACAGGTGGTTCAGAGAGGTTATTCAGAGAACGAAGGTCAATAAGCAGGTGACAACAGGTTGTGCCCGCCTACTGAGGCTGGGAGATATTGACCACAGCGAAGGGTGGATTAGCTCTAAAGCAGAGCGAAATGCTGTCAACGGTATCATTCAAGGTACCGCTACAGGTGACCTCACTAAGTATTGCATGGGTCGGGTCTACCAGCACTTCTACAATAACGACTTGTTGGACAAGTGCCGGTTGATCTTGACGGTCCACGACGAACTCGTCTTTGAGATTCGCAATGACCTGATGCCTACTGTCTTCCCCCAGATCGTCGAAATCATGACTGAGCTTGGGGATAAGATGAAGTGGGCTGTCCCCTTGTCCTGCGACGTAGAGTTTGGGCCTTCCTTTCACGCAGCCCACAACTGGTATGCAATGACCTCTGTGAATGGCAACACAGGGCGTGCCGAAGATCCCGTTCCGAAGTACCTCTGGAACCGTATCGAAATGAAGCCCGGCATGTGGTACATTGACGACGAAGGTAACGAGGTAGTTATCGAAGGGGAACCCGAACCGGAACCAGAGCCAGCGCCAGAACCCGAACCGGAAGCAGAGCCAGAGCCAGAGGTCAGTGAGCCGCCGCCAAAAAAACCGTTAGCGGCACCCTCTCCACAAAGAGAAGACTACATGACAATCAAGAAAGGTCGCTCTTCTAGTGAGCGGGCAAAGTTCGAGGGTCCGGTTTTCGAGTTTCAGCTTGAATCAGGTCCAGCCTTGTACAACGGAAATAACCCCCGTTACATACGGGTGCTGATGCGTAGCCTTTTCCAGATATTCGATTTCTTCAAGTCCGAAGGCACTGGTTCCTATGCACTCCACTTGATGGATTGGCAAGGGGAAACCATTATCCATCCCTCAGAAAAACATCTCGTGGACCCCGATGAGTTTGAGGTGCTGGTGCGGTTTCTGGGCATATACGGGGCTAGAGTCCGGTAATTCGCTTGTAATCTGTGTCTAGTACCCCGAGGTGGTATATGGCAACAAACTGGTGCGACATCCGAAAATTACGTCTCACGCAAGAGCAACTTAGGCGCATTGATGCCGCAGTTGCCCGAGAGCTTATCCGCATTCACAAGGCTAAGAAGAAAGACAAATGAAGCCTTTAGACGACTACATTAGCGGTTGCATGGATGACACGGGAGTACAGGCGAAGATACCCGATTTCGAGAAAGCCTTTTGCCAACGCTGCCTGAATCCCACTTGTAAGCGGAGTCGTATGAACAGTCTTAAGTGGACGCAGCGTATGAATCGGCAAGTGACGGCGCTTCAACAGCCCAACTTTGCAGACCCCTCGGATCCCGCTTTCCGCGAACATGCCGAGCAAGACTTTAAGACGTTCGACAAGCAGACGGTACAAGTTACAGATTGGGAATCCTTCACAGAACCCGAACGTTTCAAAAAAGCGCCGACAGTACATCACGCCGAGCCGGAGTCAGAGTCTAAGAGCGGCCAGAAGGTGGACGATAATGTTAACCTTCTGGCTTCCGCCAAAGGTAAGACGGTAGAGTTGCCCGAAGAAGAGCCGACCGAAATGGTTGTGGAACAAGAAGAAGTCCCAGCCGAGCCGGAGAGACCCATTACCCTACAAGAGGCACCCAAGAAACAGGTTGCGAACCCACCTGCGAGACAGTATAACACATCCGTCCCTGAAGGTGGCTTCTTGATGAGGCCACGGGATGAGATACTAAAGCCGTCCGAGTCCACACAGAAGCCCCAAACAGACCAGTGGTCCGTCAATAGCGGAAAGAAGAAAAAGCTGGTCGTCAGGGCGACGGATGGAAAAAGAGTTGACAAGGTTGACAGGAGTTCTGGAGAAGGCTATAACGAGGACTCCGACTAAGCACTAGGTATGGGACCTAGCTGCACATACCACTAAGAATGAGGATTCATCATGGCAGAAGGGCAAATGGAATACATCACCGTCATCAAGAAGGATGGCTCGGTCGTGCAGCAGGTTCTTGACCGGGGGCAACACCTCTGTCAGAATATCTATGTAGCGGCCCGTCGTATGGGCACCATCACCTCGGATGAAGAAATCGAAGATGGTGACTGCCCTCCTGTCCACGAGACAGGCTTCGTCGGCGGCTCAGAGTAAACAGTTCCTTGCAAGGAAAGGAAGAGCATAAGCTCTTCCGAAGCTGGGCTTAGGCCCTTTATCATCTAAATACCCAAGAGGTATGACATGTCAAGACGCATTACCATCGCAACCGAAATGACAAGAGAAGATTTGGTCGCTGAATCGCTCACTGAGCTTGAAGCCGACTTCACTAAAGAAGGCACCAAGTTCACGGTCTCTGCCGTTAACGGAAGTCGCTTTCGCTATACCGGAGCTTTCGTCGATACCGCAAAGCCCGAAGTGGGCTTCGACGAAGACGACCGCGCCGCAAAGAGCTTCGTGACGAATCAGCTTTTCCAGACGTATAACAAGAACCTCACTCTCGACACTATGTTGATGGAAGGTCATCAGGTCGATGAGCAGTTCGTTGCTAATGCAACAACATACATCGAAGGCGTCGACATCATCGAAGATGGTGACTACGTGATTCGCGCGCGAGCCAACTTCTAAGGTCCAGTGCGAAAAAACAAGCCCGACTCTTTACAGGGTCGGGCTTTTTTTGTATCGTGTCTGTCCTACAACTTTACGAGGTTAAAAATGAGCCGGTTTTCCAAGCTGCTTGAAAGTGCCAATGAGTCGGAGTCTGAGCAAACACAACAGCAAGCGCCTGTTGTAGCCTCCAACCGGTTTGGGGGCGAGGTACACTACTCCATCACGGAAACAGGGCCTACCACTGAGGCAGAGTACAGCGTCCTCCTAATACCCTGTTCCCAAGGGACATGCGATACGCCTATCTTGCACATCATTGACCCAGAATACGACATTGAGGTGGGTCAGACACATTCCATCCCTTTGGAGTTGTTGTTTACCTCCCTCGAACCTGAGATTAAAGAGGACAAAGGTGAGTTGGGTATGTGGGGCAACCACCATCTCGCATCGGGTAACTACTACCAGTTCACTTGTCCTGAATGCGGTGCACATACCAACTTCGTCCTCTGTAAAGACGAAGGTATCTTGGCCCTAACCGGCAATGCGACCTCCGTAACGGTACCTATCCCCAAGAGCCGTATCGGGTACCTGAACCGTCCTAAAAACGGATGGGTAAATAACGATTGACACTACCGGATTTGCCGGTATACACTAGCACTCGCACTCATAAACATTACTAATACGAAAAGGACTCACGTATGGAAGCCTCCCTTCAAGGGTACCTCACCTCACTGCCTTACATCCTCATCATTAAGACTCAAGAAGAGGACCGGTTGGTTCAAGAAATTCACCGCTCCATCAACAGCGAAGATGAGCTTAATATCTGGAACCCTAGCTTCGGCATCCTTCCAAGCGGCCAGTACATTGACGAGTGGGATAGCATGTCTCACCCAATGGATAAGGACACCATCCAAGTCAATGCGGCTCTTGTCCAGATGTACAAGAACCCAGCGGCAAAGTCAGGCAAGCGTCTGTACTACATGATGCTTGATTCCGACCGTTACCTCGCAGACATGACCGTTCAACGTCGTCTGCGTAACATCGCCGTGTCTTCTACGAACAATAGCCGTGTCTTTCGCTCCATTCTCCTCGTGAGTGAGTCGGGGGTGGTTCCGTCCGCATTAGAACCTTATGTTGTTGTCCACGACTTCGACAAGCCGGATGATGCCCTTATCCGGCAGGTGGTGGAGGGTGTTGAGACCATCATTCAGATGCACAACTCGGATTTCCAAATCCCTCACAATAGGGACGGGGACACCATCCCCGACGAATTCATCGAGGCGTGCCGGGGCTTGACCGTTTTCCAAATTAAGGAAACGCTCATGCACTTTGCGGTCAACAACAACATGGAAATCTCGCTACAGGACATGCAAGATTACCGCAAGGGCATCATCCAGAAAACGTCTCTTCTGGAACTGGTCGACACGGACATCACGTTCGACGACATTGCGGGCTTGGACAAGCTTAAAGTTCGGCTAGATGAGGTGCGGGCGGCTTGGACAAAAGAAGGCCGTGAATACGGCGTTCCCTCTTGCCGTGGCCTCCTACAAGTGGGCGTCCCCGGCTGTGGTAAGTCCCTCATTGCCAAAGCCTTGTCCAATGAGATGGATGTGACGTTCGTTAAGTTCGATCCGTCAAATCTCTTCTCTTCTCGTGTGGGAGACTCGGAAAGGAACATGCGCGCGGCCTTGACCTACATCGAAGCGGTGTCCCCTTGCGTGGTGTTCATCGACGAAATTGAAAAGGGTCTGGCTGGCATCCAATCCTCGTCCTACTCCGACAGTGGTACAACTGCCCGTGTTATCGGCACCTTCCTTTCATGGTTCCAAGACCATGACGAAGATGTCTTCATCATTGCCACGGCGAACGGTATTGACAACCTTCCTCCTGAATTGATTTCTCGTTTCGAAGAGAAATACTTCGTCGGTCTGCCTAATGAGCAGGCCCGTAAAGACTGCTTCGAGATTCAGTTCAAGAAGTATTGGAAGGATACGATGGGGGACTTCGACTCCCTCGACTTCGGTGAGATGGCGAAGTTCTCGGACCGCCTCACGGGTCGTGAGATCGAACAAGTAGTGATGGATTCCATCCGAAAGGGCTTCATGTCCAAAGACCGGAAAGTGACGACGGGCATCGTCACCGAAATCATCGAATCCAAGCCGCCTCTGGTCCTGACGATGGAAGAGGAAATTCAACACCTCTTGGATTGGGTCGGTTACGACACCCACCGAAAAGAAGGTGTCCGGGCGAGGTTCGCCTCTACGGGTGACATCGTTGAAGGGAACGT
>Ga0307980_1000334_pt1 | contig 22634 bp, 15 predicted proteins | sample OrgLakmetage1060_FD_201817 | JGI IMG/M metagenome (GOLD analysis project Ga0307980, IMG submission 201817) | Saline water microbial communities from Organic Lake, Antarctica - #1060 | ecosystem: Environmental > Aquatic > Non-marine Saline and Alkaline > Saline | place: Antarctica: Organic Lake... | reverse complement strand
ACTGAAAGTGTAAACATTCAAATTGCAGTTTCGATTAGGAGTTTGTCAGACAGTGACTCTTTTTTGAGATTGAATCTTGGAAAGGGATTACTCCAAAATGTCGATTCCGTGGAAAATGTCCTAATACCTGCAAATTCTGATTATACAGACTACGCATTTACATTGGGAGCACTAGAAAACGAACAGTTTATTTCCTTGGCGTTCATGTTCCAATCGGATGCGAATATTCTGATTGACAATGTTCGCATCGTCGGTGGAGGAGAGTTGTGCGTAGAAATAACGCCTTCGCCAACTTCGTTCCCGACTTCTGCTCCTACTGGTGGAGGCGTACCTTTCTATAGGACTTTGATATTTGACGGATTTGAAAGTTGCGCTGGAGAATCGCAGGAAGGCGAACTTTTTGATTTCACTGCGTACAATGAGAATGAGCAAGCAGAGTTGATTTTTAATGGACTATTTGAATATACATGCTCTGTTGATGATTTCAATGGAAACGCGTCTAGCGGTTCTTTGAGAATGCGTGCACAGAGAAGCCCTTCACAGAGTGTGTGTGGGTTATCGGTTACGCTTAGTGAGGCGAATAGATTTTGTTTTGACAACAACAATGGTTTTTTGTCTTTTCGTGCAAAAAACAGTGGCACTTCAGATTTTTTGTTTAGATTGAAACTGGAAGGGCCTCAGGGATCGATAGAAAGGCCTTCCGGTTCTCTTACGATTCCAGGAAATCAAGATGAATACGAACAATACACATTGTCATTTTTAGGGGCCCGAGAAAATGCAGCCTACCCGTTCGAATCGTTGACATTCCTATCGTACCAAAGTCAAGAGGCGACGATTCTCATCGACGACATTCGAATTAACGGGGATTTGTGCGCAGAGGGACAAGGTGTGAGCTTGCAGCAGACTCTTTTGTTTTCAGGCTTTGAAAATTGCGATCTTATCGCAGAAGATCTGTCTGCATTGGCTGGATCTGACGAAATCTTGTACGTTGAATCGACTTTGGATTTACAATGCCCTTCGGGTAATTCTGGGAATAGTGCACTTTTGATGTTTCAAACTTTTCAAGATCAAGAAATTAGTATAGTACTTGCCATTGAAAACAATCTGTGTTTTTCTTCACAGCCAGGTGTAATTCAAGTCATTGCAAAAGCATCTGATCAAACGAATAGCACGTTTAATCTGCAAGTAACATTGAAGGAGTCTGATGGAAACGAGGTGTCTTTAGATAAGGAGGTGGACGTGTCAAATGATTTTATTATATACACCTACACATTCCAAGACTTGCAGACCCCGAGTGCACAAGAACCTTTCATCGTGTCGGAGATTATATTGAGAGGGATCGGATCCGAAATTTCGTCTATTTTCATTGACGAGATTCGAAGCAATGGTGTTCTGTGCGATCGTGCACAATATTCTACTTTTCAAGTCTTATGGGACAGTTTCGAGTCATGCCCTAGTAATCTAAATTCCTTGGCGGGTTATAGAACTATTGATCCGTATGTGTTCGGCGCTGTAAGTCCCCTCTCGTGTGATATAAATGGTCAATCTGAATCTATTGTGATGAAATGGGGTGCAGGTGGTTCAGGTGGTTACATCATCCCCATGAAGAGTGTTGAGAATTTATGCTTTGAAGAGGGAAATTTACAAATGGTGTTCTTTATCAAGAATGTAAACGGAAGTGCATTCTCTCTGGAGGTGAAATTGGAAAGCGGGCGTGATTTTTCATCCGCAAATATCGATATTGAAGCAGGGGTCGATACCGAATCCAAACAATACACGGTGACGTTTGATGAAAATGAATTTCCCAATCCTGTTAGACAAATTGTCTTCTTCAGTTTCAATGTAAATGCGCGAGGGATTGTCATTGAAGACGTTTTATTCGGAGGAATTTTCTGCCCACAGACGTACTTGAATTTATTCGACGGGTTTGTTTCGAGTTGCACTGCTCCAACTTTAGATTTGTCATCATATACTTCTTCTGATCCGACTCTCACAGGGTCGACAGTAGACTGCTCTTCTAATCAGGATGGAACATATATATCAATTACTCAAGGGCAAACGTCAACCGAAAGTAGTATTGATTTTAGACTGTCCGAAGATTTGAATATCATTGTTCCCGGCCCTCAGACTCAGCAGGACTTGCAAGTGGATGTTAGGTTGAGAGTTGTAGATAATGTCGAATTTACTTTAAAGGTTACATTGATAGATGTAGACGAAAACGTTGTAGATGAAACGGTGTCAAGTCAAACTGGCACAGGTTCATTCGAGGTTATCTCATTACAATCAATTACCAATATATTTAATTTTAATGATCCAATAGAAGGGGTTTTATTGGAATTCACTGCCGCTGCAGGCACAATTTTCGATATTGACGAAATTCTACTATACCTTGCATACTACGACGGAACTGAGAATATTGAAAGATATTTTTAGACTTGAAAAATAAATCACCGCCGTTTATTGTACCTCATCCTTTCTGTATACTTAAAAACCTTATTTTCTAAAAATCCTTTTGTATTTCTAAAAATGCTTTCACGAACTGCCATGGTTTTGTGGTTCGCCGCGTCGATCGGCCTCATGGTCGTGAGCTTGGGAATTTTATCCCACGAGTATGGAGGCGGCGGTTATTACAATCGCGGTCACCGCCATCGTCGCAATCGAAACAACGACCCCACCAATGCCCCAACTCCGTTGCCGACAATGGCTCCGCCGACGCTAGCTCCGCCGACGCTGGCTCCGCCGACGCTGGCTCCACCGACGCTGGCTCCGCCGACGCTGGCTCCGCCGACGCTGGCTCCGCCGACGCCGGATCCGCAGACAGCTTCGCCTACTCCCGCTCCTAGTCCCGCTCCTAGCCCCCCTCCGCCGACGCTGGCTCCGCCGACGCTGGCTCCGCCGACGCTGGCTCCGCCGACGCTGGCTCCGCCGACGCTGGCTCCGCCGACGCTGGCTCCGCCGACGCTGGCTCCACCGACGCCGGATCCGCAGACAGCTTCGCCTACTCCCGCTCCTAGTCCCGCTCCTAGCCCCCCTCCGCCGACGCTGGCTCCGCCGACGCTGGCTCCGCAGACAGCTTCGCCTACTCCCGCTCCTAGTCCCGCTCCTAGCCCCCCTCCGCCGACGCTGGATCCGCAGACAGCTTCGCCTTCTCCCGCTCCTAGTCCCCCTCCGACTGCTCAAATTTCACAATGCGTTCTCTTTGATTTTGATAATCAAGATCAAGCAGACATTCGAAGTTTTAATGGAGCGGAATTTTCTTACGTACAAGACCCTGTTCCGTCTTCAGGACGAGATGGAGTACTCCGAATTGAGAGAACTCTGGGAGGTAATATTGGAGATACTCCATATTCAGGAAACGGTATTCGTTTGAAAGGGCAAAACGATTATTTGTATCAAATTGATTCTTCAGACCCGTCTGTGGAGATTGATATTTACGGGGATTTCGGGTTTGAAGTTCAAGTAGTAGCAGAGTTGATTGTAAACAGTCCGAACCCTGATAATGATGGAATAGTTCAAACTAGTGTTGATCTTGACCCCAGTCTTGGATGGCAAACAGTGTTGCTTGATTTTTACAATTTGCCTGAAGACATTAACAATACTCTTAGGGAAACTTTTGACGAAAATGCAAACTATGTCGAATTGATCCTTTTCTTCAATTTTGGAGTAGATCCTCCTCAAGAAAATGAAACTGGTGAATTTTATTACATTGATGAAATTCGCCATTGCTCAACTAAAGATTCATTCATTCCAAAAGACGGGGCTCCGACGCTGGGACCTGGAGAAACGTTTTCGCCGACTCCTGCTCCTGCTCCTGTCGACACGAGCTGTGAAAGTCCTCAACCATTAGAATTGTTCGACGCTTGTGAAACTGGTATTATACCACCCGATATTCCTAGTGATACTATCGCCGCGATAGGAGCGGGTGGTGGATTGCAGGGACCTTCGTGTATTCAAGATTTTAATGACGAAACACAAAGTCTTGATGGTCCTTATTATCTAAATATGGTTTCCGAGGTTCCTCAAGGGGAGACTCAAAATACTCCATTTTTATTTGCCATTTTTGATAACAACGATCATGTCTGTTTGAACGAAAACGGGGCAACTTTGACTGTAGAAGCAAGGAATTTTGGAGATGCCCCAGTTGATCTTAGTGCTCGCCTTAATTACGGTACGAATCTTCCATTTGCTGTTAGTACTCAGACGATTCCAGTTCCATCGGAAGGAAGTGAACCAACAGTTGTTACGCTGACGTATCCTATAAGCGCTCAAAACATTATTGACGCTGGAACAAACCAGGCACAAGCTTTTGTTTTTGAATGGACAACTACCGAGACGACTGTATTTGTTATCCAGAGTATACGCGTGGATGGATGTAGGTGCGATCCAGTTATTCCTTCGACATCTTCCATGAAATTCATCGGAAATAGCACAATGACGGCTGCCAGTGCGTATTCGATTCTACTCTCGAATTAAACGTAATAAAAAATGAAGTTGACGCGTATGCAGTGAGCGTGGGTTGTAGTACATGTAAAATAATATTTTTACACGAGGAAAAATATGAATAAAGCGACAAGCGTTGAAAACGGTCGCAACCGCCGCAACGTCTCGTTGCTTCTTTTCTTTGCTCTTTTGGCGTGTTTTGTAGTGTTTGTGGGATTCATCATTTCTCTTACGCTTCCTAACACGGGAGTCAGTCACATTCTCAATGGAAATGACTATTATGAAGACGAAGACGACTTGAAGTTGGAAATGTGCGACGACGACGACGAGGTGACGTGTCCAGAGCCCAAGTTCGACGAGTGTGTAGAGTACCACTGCTATAAAACCGACTTGGGAAAGGAGTGCATCGCAGAGGGAATCAAAGGATGCACGCACTCGCCCACTGCGTCTCCGACCCCGTCTCCGACCCCGTCTCCGACTGACAAGCCTATCCGCTCGTGTTCTTCGCAGGAGGTCATTGCCAATTGCGGAGCAGACGCCGCGTGCATGGACAATGATTGCGTGTTCGTCGAGCAACTCAGCAAGTACCTGTGCTCTGAAACCCCAATCAACTCGGGGAACGCGTGCGACGACGAAGACCCCTTTACTGTCAATGACAAGTGCCGCCAAGGCGTTTGCATTGGCACGCCGGCCTTGTCCCGTGTTGTAGAATGCAGTTCCGATGATGAAGATTTGTACTGCGACGACATTCAGTGCCAGGACCTGAAGTGCTCAAAAGAACAAGTTTTAAACGAAAACGCTCAGTACGAAACAGTTCCAGGAAGCCACTCTTGCACGTACCAACCCATCGATATTGATGAATTAAATCCAACGTCGTGCGAGGACGGCAACGACCTGACCGTCCGAGATCACTGCAACGCGCACGGAGAGTGCGTCGGAACCCCTGCCGTGTTGCGCATCGAAGAGTGCTCAGTGGACGAAGCGATTCAAGCAAATTGCACGGCGTCTACGTGCATCGGGTCCGAGTGTACGGTGCAGGTCATCGAGACGGGATTAGGGCAAGAGCGCGGAGAGCCCGACTGTGATTACGTGCCGCGGGAATTCGAGCAATCAGAGTCTCGTTCGTGCGACGACGGAGACCCAGACACGGAAATGGACATGTGCAATGACTACGGCGAGTGCGTGGGATTGGTCACGGAGCAATTTGTGCGAATGTGCACGGAAGACGAGAAGGCTGCCATTACATGCCAAGCGTCCGTTTGTCAAAAACCCGTGTGTCAAGTATACAATCTGACCAACGAAGTAGACACGGCCATTGGTAGATTGCCAATTTGTTTGTCGATTGTAGACCCAAACAAACAAGGAGAGGCGTGTGGGGTTGATCTTATTGGACAATGCGACGCTCAAGGAGATTGTGTGTACCCGACGACAATCGAGTGCGACCAAAATACCGAGTGCAGCCCGCTTGAATGCGAATCGGCGACGTCGTGCTTCAAGCGCGTGACTCCGCTCGGTAACGTGGGAGACGCCATTTGTAGCTATCAGCCTTTGGTTGACTCTGCGTGCGATGAAGGAAACGGCATTTGCGTGCAAGGAGAGTGTCGCCGAGACCACGTTCGGCCGTGCCGAGGAGACGAATTCAACGCGTGCGGGCAATCGGAAAGCGAGTGCGCCGACTTGGCGTGTTCGGTTTATGTGGACGAAGAACAGCCCGGCACGACTGAGACTGTTTACTGTAGTTTGTCCCCGGTCAACATTGACGGCATGTGTGATGATTTGAACCCATTCACTACAGGAGACGCGTGCAACAATGCTGGAGAATGCCGCGGCGTACTGACCGAGGCAGCGATGCGCCTGTGCAACGAAAACGAAGAGGCTACTTGCCCTTCGCGAGAGTGCCTGCTTCAGCGCTGCATGGTCGCTCTCAACGACGGGCAAGACGTGGTTCAGGGAGACGTGCACTGTTTCTACGAGGTCGACTCTTCGCTTGAAGGAGATGTTTGCGATGACGGTTTCCAGTCCACTGGAGATGGAATGTGCGTAGGCGGCCACTGTCTGCCAGTGGGTCTCAATAACGTACATCAATGCACCGAGAATGAGATTGCCACGCATTGCCTTGACCCAGTGACGGGACTCAACTTGAGTTCGGTTCACCCGCCGCACAAGTGTCGCCACTTGGACTGCATGCGAATCACAAACAACACGGGATCCGAGTACAGTTGCTACGACCGCGCTCTCCCAGAAACGAACGGCATGGATTGCGAGACGGGCCGAACGGGCTGCGTGGTGCAAATTCAAGTGGCCGACGACTCGCTGCTGAACAATGCCAATGCGCCGATTCTGTCGTTCAACGGCAATGAATTTCAGGCGTTGGTCGACGGAGTCAGCCCGTACACGTTTTCGTTGCTTCCAGGTGACAGCAAGCATCTGATTCACGTGGCTCCGTCCAGTGGAACGTCGGAAGAGGCGCAATTGATTGTGCAAGTGAACGGCGAAGTTTTTGCAGGACTTGCCATTTCTTCTCTCGCTGCTGGAAGTGGAGACGTTGTTTTGGACACGGTGTTATGCCCGCAGAGTACCGAGGTTTCGGCCACGGGCACGTGCTGGAACGGGGAATGCATGGATTGGACTCCTGCTCCAACACAAGCGCCCACTGAGTCTCCCACTAAGTCTCCGACCGAGTCTCCCACGGAATCTCCCACTGAGTCTCCGACCGAGTCTCCCACGGAATCTCCCACTGAGTCTCCCACTGAGTCTCCGACTGAGTCTCCGACTGAGTCGCCAACGCTATCTCCTACGCCTGCGCCAACACCTCTGCGTTTCTGCTGCAAGTGTGACGAGTGTATTGCTGACCCTTCTCTATTCGTAGAAGTTTCGGGTGCAAACTTTACAGCATTTAACTCTGCCAGCGGAGGATCAGATTGTGTTATGGTTATTACTGGAGAGACTATCACAGGTAGTTTAGACTTGGGAGCAGGGGATGATTGTCTGGTTAATTACGGAACGATAACAGGAGGGGTTGTTGGAAATGGGCAATCGGACTGTATTATAAATTACGGAACTATCGAAGGAACTATTGATGCACAAGCGAATTCTGATTGTTTTATCAATCAGTTTGGTGCGTCTCATCTAAACTCGTTTCTCGGAGGAAATTCTGCTGAACGAGTTCTGAATTACGGAGGAATAGAGGGTCCAGGAGCAACCATTGCCCAGTATGACGGTAACGGTGGTACTGATGCGTTTTACATTGATACTTCTCAATCAAACGTCTCTGTAAGCGTTATCAATGGTGCTCTTTTTACTGAGTTGCCGAGTTCTGCTCAATGTTTCTGTGCACAAAACGCATACCTTTAATTGAATTCATAGTAAAGGACTGATACTATAAGTTATATAAGACTGATAAAGTATAAACTCTTTTTTTTTAATCATGATGTATTACGTTTTTCTTCTTTTTCTTTTGGGGTGGAATGCAGAAGCTAAAAATATATGCCTCGGTAAAAGTCACACATGTGCCATTTTTTCCGTTCCTTCTGGAAACAACGTGAAATGCTGGGGGGTTGGATCAAGTGGACAGCTCGGTTACGGGAACTATAGCAGCGTCGGTGAAAATCGGAGCGTGTCTAATTATGTAGATTATTTTGTGAACATGTCCCCTCAAAATGATCGATCTGCTATTCAATTGAGTTGCGGAGAATATCATACATGTGCGTTATTGGATGATGGAACAGTGCGCTGTTGGGGAAATTCATTATATGGAATACTGGGACAAGCAGACACTGGTATAATGATAGGCATTGTTGGAATAGAGCCTGCTGATGCTTCAGTCATAAACATATCGTCGAATCAAAAGGTTATATCCATTTGTTCCGGTTCCAGTCACAATTGTGCTCTTCTATCTAATGGAAGAGTGAGATGCTGGGGGAGAAATTATAATGGACAATTAGGATATGGAATGACACAGAATATAGGAGACGACGAAAAGCCTTCCGAGGCAGGCGATGTCAATGTCAGTGTAGACTCATCTGTGCTAGTCAAGGGTATTTCATGCGGATTTGAGCACACGTGTGTTTTGTTGGTAAATGGAAAAGTGAAATGCTGGGGAAAAGGAAATTACGGAGTATTGGGATACGGAAATGAAGAGAGTATTGGTATAGAAAATGTTCCAGCATCCGTAGGTTACGTGGAAGTGGCGTCTCCAAATCAAGCTGTAATTCAAATCGAGGCGGGAGCTTTTACAACATGCGTATTATTAGACACGTTTCGGGTAAAGTGCTGGGGAAGAGACTTTTATGGAAGACTTGGGACGACGATTCCTGGAAACGTGGGAGATGTAGACACCCCGTTGCACTCTCCGTACGTGAACATAACCGACGAGGAAAATGTAACTGTTGTTTCATTGTCTTCGTCGCATTCGTCTACGTGTGCACTCCTTTCCAATCAAAACGTTCGTTGCTGGGGATTTGGCTTCTACGGCTCTCTTGGATACGGAAATACAGAAAACGTAGGCGAAAACATCACCCCAAACGAAGCAGGCGATGTCAATGTAAGCGCGCCAGTGGCTCTGGTAGAAACAGGGTACAGCCACACGTGTATTGTGACAACAAACGGTAGTATTCAATGCTGGGGAAAAGGCAGACACGGAGTATTGGGATACGGAAATGAAGATACTGTGGGCACAACCAACGTTCCAGCAGATGTGGGATTTGCAAATGTAGACCCTATTCCAGTCAGCACGGTGATTTTTGACGCGACGTTTTCTCCCACCCCGTCTCCGACCTTATACACGGCTCCTACTGACTCGCCGACTTCTTCTCCTCTCGCCGCCCCACCCACACCATTGACCGTGACAACCGAGTCCATTGCTGTAGAAGAGAGTGGAGACGGAACGGAAGGAGAGGGCGACAATTCACAGTCGTTGACTGTGTTGATTCTTGTTGTTGCCTTGTCCGTTGTCATATTATGCGCAGCCTCTGGACTATCTGCGGCATATGCATACCGAGCCAAATACAAGGAGAAGAAAGTTGCGAAACCAGTCAGTGACATGGACATTTTCATTACACGAAACGACGTGCACAGCAGCAGCAGCAACCCTCTCACGGCTCATCGGCCCCGATCTCCTCGGGAATCAATGGGCGGAGGAGGAAATTACGATAAGATTGAATTGAAGACTTCTTCTTCCTTTTTGGATAGAGGAAACGGAAGTGGTGGAGTTGGTAGTCTGTATGACAGTGTGAGTACGTTGCCAATGAGCAATCAAGATTACGACACTGTACCGCCACCGTCTCTCCCACCGACTTTGAAACCGCCGAATCGTCCTCAGTACGACAATGTTCAAAATAGATTTCAACTTTCGTACGCTCCAGTCGGAGGAGGAGCTTCTATTACTACTACACCTGCTTTTTCACAAGCAGTGGAAAAGAAGGGAAAGAAGAAGAAGAAGAAGAAGAAGAAAAATGTGCTAGACTCGTCGTCGTCGTCGGAGTCTTCTTCGGAGAATCAATACGTCGAAATACGCTTGATGGATACGGCAACCGAACTTCCTCCCATAGTTGGTTTTTACGGATCAACGGCTGAATCGCAATACGAGTCTGTGAATGCAAAAGGGCTGCAGCCGCTCGTTTACGAATCGGTGGGAGATTCATTGGCGTGATTTTAAAATTCGCCGTTAACACGCAACTCTTTATGCTATACCTCAACAATAAACCTTTTCACAATTTAAAACTTTTTTACATTATTGTAACTACGATGAAACGAAGTGCTTCTGGACAGTCCATTGGCGATAAAAGAGAGTCGTCGCCAACAACTGTCGGCAAAAACGGGCAAAGCGGCGACGGCGCAAACAAACGAACCGACCAAACTCCACTTCCTATGGCATCTGATTGTGACCGAAGTGCATCTCTATTCATGTTTCTCAAGAATGATTGTAAAAGAATGCGACTTTCGGAGAGTTGCAATGATAATGGTAAGGTGAAAAAACGAAAATATTTTCCGCCGTGGCTCATTTCGCATTTTGCTTAGCGGTAACCGCCGCCGCGTCCGCCGCGTCCTCCGCCGCCGCCGCCGCTTCTACTTTTGTCGCCAATACACGCGTGCATCCAGTCGGTACATTGGCATCGGCAAATGGTATGATTCCTAAACTTATTTTGGATAACATCTTTGTTCATTTACCGTCCATGTCGTATCGTTCGACGTGTGCGAGGGTGTGCAAAGATTGGTCAAAGTCGGTTGGATTGATTTGCACCGACGACCAGCTCGCCGCGGCGTGCGATTTTAATCTTTGGAAAGATTTATACATTCCAGACGAGAGATTCGACGAGCATGGACAAGAATACCACGAACTGTTGGAGAAGGTTGGATTACTTCAAAAAAAGGTGGTGTGGAGTATCATGGGATTGGAAACGTGCAATTTAATTGGCGCAAATGATTATATTGTGCCGTGGGCGGCGGCGACTGGCCACGCCGACGTCTTGCTGCGCTTTGCCGAAACGACTCGCGGTCGCGCGCGCTTCGATTGTCTTGGCAATTTATCCATTCAACGAGCGTCCAGACTTGGACACTTGAACTGTGTGAAGGTGTTAACTACACAACCAGGAGTATTCGCGTGGGTGAATGGAAATTACTCAATTCGCTACTCTGCATTATTCGGCTTTTCTAGTGTGGTAGAGTATTTGATTGGCCTTGGAGAGAGGGTAGACGTAAGCTCTCGTTCGCAGTGGTGCATGCGAGCAGCGTGTATTGGCGGATTCCTTTATATGACCAATCTGTTGAAGGATAATCCAAAGGTGGATTTTCAAACACACGGGAATATGTTCGTGCAAGACGCGGCAGAGCAAAAGAATTGGGAGGTTTTGATCGCGCTGATGAATTCTTCGCAAATGCCGCGCCCTCTTTTGCTCTCCACTCTGTATCTATTCTCTGTGTTTGTGGACGACGGATTGGTAACAGAACAACCCATCTTGGACCAATACTACAGACTGGTAGAGGAAAGTCGTATGGTGGGGGAGACTTAATGTAAAAAGATTCCCGCCCTTAATCGCCAAGTGCTGTTCATGGAAAAGAAGAGTGCGAAGAATAAAAGAATGTTTTTTTCCGCAAGAGGCTGCAGGCTCGCGTGTCTTCCTCTGTTTTTACTCCTGTTCGCATTCGCCGAATCCTCGGAGACGGTGACAAGCCCGTACATTATACGGCATGAAGGGGAAACAGATGGAAGAGGCGGAGACGGCTCCGTCACCACAGAGACGGCAACTTTTTCATTGTGTCTCGGTTCTATTCCGAGCAAAAAGCTTCGCACATCGCTTCTCATGTGCCGCGACTTATCGTATCCGTTCTGCATCAACTCGGCCATCATCGGTTCTATACTCAGACTGGACTCTCACGTGGCAAAAAAATTCACCGAGACTCTCGCAGAGCCGAGATACAGCTCCATTGAAAACCTCGCATGGCTTGTCGACTCGGCTTTGGTTGTATTGTACGACACCTTCTCTGCGCGATCAAATGCAAGAGTCGAGTGCGCGTACGAGTGGCATTCGTGGATATGTTCCAGGGTATTCAAACGCGCCTATCTAAACGAAAGTCAGCTGAGCCAAGTCGAACGCAAAGCCGTCATAAAAAGTGTCATGCCACTTCCAGTGGGAGTGTGCGAGCACGTGTGCAGAAGAACCGAGATTGCGTGCGAGTCGGATTTGCAATGCCACAAAGAGTCGCCGCCCCCGTCTAATGCGTGCACAGACTATTACAATGACTCCGCCGTGTGCGGCTCCGTACAACATAGTACACTGGAATACCCCGAACACAGTCACAATCTCGCAGACGATAACGACAAACGCCAAGACGAGGCAGATTCCTCCTCACGGCACTCTCCCGTTTTTGGGAAGAGAAAGCACAAATATAAGTCGCAGCAGCAGAAGCAGCAGCAGCGGAAACACCTGAACGGAGCAGTGCGCTCGTTGGCTGCAGGCGATGTTTTCTTTTTACTGTTTACTGGCTTTCTCCCAGTGATAATGAGAGAATTGATATAGTAAATTTTATTTCACAACCACTCTCCCCGTTTCCCAGTCAACTTGTTTGGTGTGCTCGTCCACCCTCAGTCTCATGGGAGGTTCGATGGAGAATACAATAAAGTACACACTGAGCATGGAGAGTACGTGCCAGATGGAGTGGGCCCAGTCGTACCACGAGTGTGGAGCAAAATGGTAAAAGGTAAGCGAGCACACGAAGAGAATGGTGCCAATGACTCCGTTTGTTGTATTGTAAAAAACGGGCTCATTCACAATAACCGCGCTCAGTACAACGAGAAGAGACGGGGCGCCGAAGCAGAGAATGGCGACCCAGCCAGACTCTGGGTTATACATGTTGCAGAGAATCGCAACCAAGATGAAAACGAAGAATACTGCAATTCTAGCGTGCACGATCAGCTGTGGGAACATGAGCAGTGTTTTCTTATGGAAAAAACCGCGGCGCACAATTAACTTGGACGCTATGTATAGGAGGGAAAAGTAGACAAAGACATGGTCGGTGACTTGGTGGTCACGGAATCTCAGAATGCACGCGAATCCAGCGCGGCAAGAGTGGTATAGAATGGACGCGATCATGGTACATAAGAGCACGAGCGAAAGGTCCCAGCGGTATCTGTACGCAAGGTCGGTCACAATCCATGCGAGAATAAGATTGGTAAAGACGAGGAAAAACCCTCCAGCAATGCTATTGTCTGGCCAAGGGTGCTGTATCTCCTCTCGTGCCATTGTTGTCGCGTCAAAAAAGATATCTTTTATAGTAAGGTGTATATAATGCAGTGTAAAGGCCCACACTACTATAAAAGTAAACTTTTTCACGCTCTCAAAATGGCATCAAAAAGCAACGACGGTGAATCGGCAGACGACATGGCCAGAGCAATTCACTTTCCGTCTGCTCTCCGAGAAGTGCTTGACAACCAACCTGCGGCAGGATTGGCAGCGCCATTCGATCCAATGCAGCAAAATACCATTTCATTCGACGCTGTTCAAACGGGTTCAATTACACAAGAGGACTCGATTTCCGTTCTTCAAAAAGTCAAACAATCTCTAGAAGACTACAGAGGAGAGCATCGCGAAGACGGGTACAATTCGGAAACTGGACAATACTTTGACAGGGCGTGGAGAACTGAAGAGCAAATCAGACAACATTTGATCAACAGTCACCCAGAGTACCGGTTCATCATGTTGGTCGCGGGTGCGAGTCATAAAGATCCAACTGTTCTATTCAAACGAGAGGCTCTCGACCAAAACTCGAGGAGAATTCTTCAGCGTGCTGCCACGGTGGATGCAATTCGAAAAGAGGCGCTCAAAAATGTCACAGAGGCAGATAAATCAATCAAAAGCGCAATCGAGTTACAAACCAAGGGAGACCAGGACATCAAAGAGGCTCGATCCATTTTATCTGAATTGAGTATAGTGAAAAAAGAGTACACAGATACTATAAATCCGATAATCAATGCTGTTAATAATGATGGAATCCTTTCAGACCAAGGCATTGTCAGAGGCAATCCTCTTCCTACATTAGACGAGATTCTGACTCTGGCCTCTCGATGCAAGTACCCACGAGAAGGATTGGATAGCACGTTGTTTGTCAATGAATTCATTCGGTTCTTGACTATTATCGCTGTAAAGCGCTCAGAAGTGGCAGCGGACGATGCGCAACTCGCCGTGGCTAAAAACAATAATCCTACTAGAATCACCATATCTGCCATTATGTGTTTTTTGTATACGATTTCGAAAACACCGGCCAATCTCCATTATGCTGTTGAACAAATGAATCATGCAGGGAACGTGTTTCCTCGGCGGAGCGTGTACGCAAGGACACCGAGCTTGTTCGAGGATGATGTGATGCGATTCGTGGAAGCCGCAACAACCAAAAGTGACAACAACTCTAAGAAACACGTGACGTGGGTTAACATGAGTATTAATGTGTGGATTTCTCTTAATTGCATTAGAGAGCGCTGGTACGGAATTGGAAATGAAGAATACAGCGAAAGCGAAGGCGAAGGCACAAGCGAAGGCACCAGCGAAAGCGACGAGTCTGAAGACGGGGAGTGCGGAAATTCCATTCCTAATATTGAAAAGCCTTCAATTGAGGCGATAGAGCGAAGAGGAGGTGGCAGGTCTCGTAGACTCGAGGAGGAAGATATTTACGGATACGGAGAAGCAGACGAAAATTCTTCTCTTTACAAGGTGAGAAAAAAGAAACGAACGACAACTAGACCAGAGGAGTATCAGAGATTTTTGATCGAGGTGTTTTTACCACTCTTTCTCCACGGCTTTTCAACACTCTTCTATGATGTGGAGAAGTTGAGGCATTTCATTTGCGAGGAAGATGTGAGAATCAAGGACGCGTTGAGGTGCAGAGAAAACGCAGAGGGGGGAGGGGGAGGAGAAGAGGAGGCGAATGATAAAATTCTATTCGCCAAGGTCACGCAGAGCAAACAGCAGACACTGGTTCGCCTGGAATACTTCTTTGGAGGATTGTCGAGAAAGGATTTGGACATTTATCCGAATAACGCGTGGCCTCTTACATTGGGAAATGCAAATCAAAAGCCGCTCACGCCGTTTGAGTCATTTTACGCAGCCACTATTTCCATGTATAAGAAGTCTCTATCGAATGAACAAGACGAGAGAGTGGATTATGCATACCCTTTGACGGAAAGTAGAAGAGATATCGTGGATAATGCGGATATTAGAACTTCGATGGAGCAGGCCATTCAATGCGGAGTAGAGTCTCTAAAAAATCACTACAGGCTTCGCAAAAATGCCTCTTACCAACTTTCTGGAGCAACAGAAGCGTACGAGAATTTTGTCAAGCAGTCCAGGGCTGCCCGAGAAACGTTTCGCAAAATGGCAACGGATATTCCAAACAATCAAATTGTGAATTTTTTAGCAGGAAACTCTACCCAGACGTTCTTGACCAGCGATCAAGAGGAAGCTCTCTTGCAGCATGGAGATTCAAACATCAACGGGGAAGTACGGCGGAGGTCTCTTCGGAAGATCATTTCAAAACTCGGAGAAGTTAATTTTGTCACTGCAATGGTAGATCCTTTTATAAATTCTGCAAATGCTATCACGACTACTGCAGAGAGAGATCAGACCACTCGCGCCGAAGAAATATCAAAGGTTCAAAAGGGATTGGTGAATGAATTGATGCGATCACTGTCGGTGGCTGGGGCCGCTGACGAAGCCGCTCGAGACGAGAGTATAGAGAAGCTCATCTCGAGGCTCAAGAAATTGCTCAGCGCAACCCACGTTGACTCTGTGGAATGGTCTCTTAGCCCGCACAATACAGGCGTACTGATGCTGAGTCCTCAGTACATTTCGTCAGTCGACGTGGCTTATCAGATGGTGCAAGAGAATGCTCCGAATTTAGCCAATTGCACGCTAGAGGATTTGAAATTGCGGCCAAGCACACAGGTCATCTTTGCCGAACTCGTTGCGCACGTGATTGCGAGGACAGAGTCGCTCAATCCTCGAACGCTTCAGTTGAATCGTTTCACAAAGGACACGCTTCGGCACGGACGATCCATCCTCACTAGAATGCGCCGCCTCGATCCGATTAAAGACGCTGGGCTTGGAACGGGGATGCCAAATTCCACTGTGCCCAAATTCAGCAGGAGTAGCGCGATTGCGCCGAATTCTGGTCATTTTCAACCTCGAAATGAACACGTCATGGGGGAGGAGAAGAAATTTCGTATCAACTATGAAACAGATTTAATATTGGCTAGAGGTCAACGATTTCCAGGAGATATTCGTGGTAATAATCCGATAAAAATCAAGGGCTCCATGCCAGCGTGGGCTTCCATGGATAATTTAGAAAATTTAGAAAATGACCCTTTTGATTATCGAAGCGAAGGCGGAGGAGGCGAAGCGCAATTTGGAGCTCCAGCGGAAAAAAAGGCTAGAGTTTATTAGAAGCGGGTGTTGCATTTTAAAAGGCCGCGTCAGTAAAAACAAAAGTAATTTTCTAAAAATTTAATATTTTGTGAAAAAAGTCAAACTAATTTTAGTGTAACGGCATTGGAAACGTAGTACACCGAGTTACATAAAACAAATATCCCATTAAAAATGTCAACCTTACGACGCGACTCTTACGAATTTGCAGGATCAGATGAGGAATGTGAAGAAGTTAAGACCAGCTCAATCTGTGATAGCACTGCTTCGCCAATGGATTTTGCAACTGTGATGACCGACGCAGAGGCCGATGCCATTTTGGCAAAAGAGGCTGCTCGCTTAAAATCTCAAAAAAAAAATGAAGACGCACAAGATTATGCCGCGATGCCTACGAAAACGGTGGCGCCCAAGTTTATTCCTGGCCAATGTTTAAATCGCGGAATTTTGAACGCGCGAGGCTTCTACGAGAGCGAAGTGACATTTAAATTGACCGCTTCACTCAAAGACCTTTCCAAGTATGTAGAGACCAAGGGCCGCGAAGGCGTAGCTCCGGTTTTGTCACTTAAAAAGTCGAGCCGCGCGTTCGAGTTGCCTGACACTAGCGAATCCAAGGGCCGCATTAACATGCACGCGCAAGGAAACATTTACTTGTCGGAGATTCGTTCGACATTTCCAGTTTCTATTATGTTAAGCATGGGTGACAAGTTACGCGGTGTGAACAATGTTCAATGCTCAGCGGACGGATCGCGCAAGGGATCGTTTGTTGCGTTCCCTATGGATCACACTTCGTTCCGAAACGACCCACACCTCTTAGTCGAGAGCAACATTGGCGACATGACTCACGATTATGTCAAAACGTACCCATCCTACTTGGAAGGTAAGTCGTTTATGGATGCCGTGGAGGACGTCAAGGGAAATGATAAGGTTTGCTTGGTGGACATTTCGTCGCCGATTGTCGACATGGTCAACACGACTCGCCAAGAGAATGACTTGGACGAGTTGCTCCCAGATGACTCTGCCAAGGCTTTGGGTAGCTTGGTCATGAGCCGCGTCGAGGTTGCCGAAGCTGTTAAGTCTCTTAAGGCGTGCCTTGACGTCGATGTCAACTATGTCAAGTTGTACGATGCCTTCAAGATTCGCATTTCGCGTCCATTCTTTGAGCGCACGTCTTCCAACCGTGCAAGCAATGAATGGTTGGACAAGGATGAGCTTGAAGTCGCCAAGAGCCAAAACGACGCAGATGCTGGCATTGGTCGCAAATACGTGTTGCACGTTCGCACCATTGTCGAGCACAAGCCGCACGTTTCAAAGTAATGCGATATCAGATGGAGAGGGGAGAGAGTAAAAAAAGACGATTCATTGTCAACAACTATTTTTTATTATTATTATAAAGCAACGAGATTCTCATGGGAAAGTGTCATGAAAAAGGCAATGGATAAAGATGAATTGATCAAGTATACGGTTAATAAAAAGTGCAAGGAAAGATACGCAAAACAAGAGAGATTCTACATGTATGTAGAAGAGGGCGAGGAAGGTTTCGAAACAAAGGAGAAGATTGGTTGTGACTTGGATATAAATTTAGTGATTCCATTGGATGAAAAAAGGAAGAGGAAAACGCCGACGCGCTTCCAACCGTCGGGTGAATCGATGCGAAATGAGAAAAATAATAGACTTTTTCACGCAACCGAAACTAACAAAAATGAGAGGAAACGACGAAAAGTGGAGAAGAATGTGTTGAACATAAACGATATTACTTTTTCGGATATGAAATGCATTTCTATTCTTTGTGAAATGAAATTGTACGGAAAAAAAACGCACGGCTTCTTTAAAGTTGTGTAGTAAAAATATTTATTTTTTCGCATTACACCGATCGATAAGATTTTGTGGATAAATTGACTTTTCACGATCGGTGAGTTCAGTCCACCTCTTGATGGGTTGGTTCATTGTAAGAGCGGCAGATATAAGGTTCGCAATGTCGTTGATATTGACGTAAAAGAAAATGCTATCGTCCAAAGAGTTCACAGGCTCTGCGCCGTTTCCAATCGATACAAAGCTCGCTTCGTACAATATTCTAACGCGCATGCGCTCCTTGAATGCCTTCTCCAATTGATGAACTTCTTCGTCGGAAGGAGGAAACGTTTCACTCACTCTATGAGTTTTCCACACATACAACGTCTGATATGGCCAAACACCTTTAGTGCGCGAGAGTTCGTACACGGCAAGGCTGCTGCTGTCGCTTCCGCGTCCGCGTCCGCGTAGTCCATTATCCCCACTCTCCCCTTCACTGCTATCCGCGTCACCTTCTCGGTGGATGATAATTGGGTACTCGTCTTCGTCTTCTTCACTTTTTGAAACTGGTCCACCCCTATCATCGTTATCACTGCTTTCGATTTCGAAACTCACGCTGTCGCCGTCGTCGCCGTCGTCGCCGTCGTCGCCGTCGTCGCCGTCGTTATCGCCACTACCGCCTTGCATTGGCGCATTCCTGTCATCGTTATCGCTGCTTTCGATTTCGAAACTCACGCTGTCGTCGTCGTCGTCGTCGTCGCCGTATACGTATTCGTAATCTTCGCTGTTTTCTCCGTTATTATTCATAATTTAAAATCTATAGAATAATCTTTTTTATACCTTGGGCGCGTAGAAGATCGTATATAATATTCTTGTATAAAAAATAAGTTTTATTTTATCCTTCAAGATGAGTAATGAATGGGACAGGGAAATGTCCAATGATGAATTTCTGACCAATCTAGATAGTCCGCAAACATTGTATCACACTTCTTTGTGTGAGGGGTATTTCAGCTTGAGAAAATTGAGTGACGCTATACAAGAAGTGTCTTCAAGTGAATGTGGAGGGAGAGGTGACATGATAACCGTGGCAGAGTGTGACAGATCGTTGTTTGACGAGCTTAATGCTCTGCCAGAGCCAAAGGCTCTCGAAAAGATCAACCCGTTTCCCGAATTCGACCGAGTCCAGTTCTACGATGTTGATCCGAATGATCCAAGTCACACTCATTATTACCTGGTACCAAACGATCACACTGGAGAATTGGAAGAGGCTAGAGGCTCTGGAACTGGATTCATTCACTCGTTTTTTGATCACTTTGACGACAAAGAAAACGCAAAGAGAATCGCGTTGGAAATATTGCACCGCTCTCGCAGAAACGTCGATGATTACACGTTGATGGTGGATCGTTTGGTGAAAACAAAACGCAAAGGAAATCTACCTTATCCTTTAATTGAAAAAGGGTGCCTGAGAGACACTTTTTTGCAAGAGAGTATAAAAAAATATGAAGACGAAAACGGTGCGCTTGCACAGAGCAATGAGGATTTCAAAATGTGGATTGAACTTCGAGACGCCGTGCTAGACTTATGGGAGTGGGGATCGGCAAGTGGAACTGCTCTTCATCGATCAATCGAAATCTTCTTGGATAATCCACTTGACGCGCCGTGTGAAAACATGGTTTATCAAACAATCGAGTTTAGGTATTTCTTGAATTTGATGAGAGATTTATTTATCAATGGCACAATGAAAGTGGTCCGATCTGAAATCAGAGTCTGCGACTGGAAAGATAACAGGGAGGGAACCTATCACTCACAGAGAGCGCTGGAAGAGAATTGCCCTGACATATTGAAAGAAGACTTGTGCGCCACGTACTTGACTGGATCGGCGGACTTGATTTTCCGCGAGGAAGGAATGGCAGAAAACAAACTTGGCATTGGAGACTGGAAGCGCTCCAAGAAGATTTACATGTCTGCGTTTGGAGGCAAGTGTGGAAAAGGACCGTGTGCTGAGATTCCAGATTGCAATCTCTACCACTACTACATCCAACTCAACCTGTACGCGTACCTCATTGAACTCAACACAAAGTACAAGGTCGTTAAAATGTTCATTGCGGTTTTTCATCCCAACAACAATAATTACGTGACTTACAACGTACCAGATATGCGCACAACGGTCCACTTGATGTTAATAGAGAGGATAAAGTACAATCTCACCGACGTGTTCACGTCCGACTCGGAAGAAGATCGGCGCAAAAGAACCGTAATGTCTGCTTTCCTCGAGTCAAAAAAGGTGAACAAGACAAATATGAAGGAGCTATTTGGCATCGAGTCTTATCAATTGAAGAGAAAACGAGAGGAAGACAAGTAGAATAAAAAGAAGTCGATTCTATTTATTACACATTTATTAATTCATTTGTATCCGTGTTCAACATTTTGAGAGGAAAGTATTGTCCGGCTTCTCTGATAAGTCTGAGAAGAGCTTTAGATTGCTCGTTTCCAGTCCAATAGTCTGATCCATATCTAACCAGTATCTCTTGACCTTCAAAAACGTCTCGAATGCAGCGAACCACTGGCATCAACGTGGGCTCGCCGTCTACCAATTTACCATACAGTGTAATCTCTGCATTTACCACTGCTCTATCTCCATTCTTGTACTTTAATCCTAGAGCGTCATTGGCAAATACTCCACCGAATAGAGTTTCCGCATCGTCTCCGTGCGGGGTTCCTCTAATAGCCCATTTGCTATCCTTGTGTAATTCTACAGTATAATCATCTTCGTCTCCTTCTTCTTCAACGTTCACTACATCGCCTCCGTACATGGCCATTACGGTGCCCTTCTTACAAAATTTAGTGGCAAACAGTGAACGTCCAACAACATCTTTTCTGTCCAATACTACGCTATTGTCCAAATCCAACTCTTCAAAATCCACATAGTCACCAACCATGGGCTTCTCAAATTTTCCCGTTTGGCGATCTTTGTATAATACATAAGAAGGATGTAACAATAAAGCATTTCCACTACTGAATCGACTCGCCCATTCGTATCTCGCGCGCTTCGACTTGCTCTCCGCAGACGCGGCAGTGGCGTCGACGACTAATAGCTCGGGTTTTTTTCGCACTCTTCGTTCTCCAGGTTTAGCAGGCATAAAGGTGGACGCACCAGCATACTTTGACCTCTCTTCTACATCAAAATCTTCCAATAACCTTTCAAGTCTACTCCTTTTCCTCTTGTTTGAACTCTATGTGTGTAAAAAGTGAGTATTACTTTCGTTTTTTTTCAACCGCCGCCGCAGCCGCCGCCGCAACCGCCGCCGCCTCTCACCTTTTTCTCCTTTTTTTCAGATTGTTCCGAGTTTGACTGTGATCCACATTGCGAAAAAAGAGATTCTATTTCATATTCCCCTATCGTGTCATGTTTTTGAATATCTCCATTGTCAATCTACACGTGTATTAGATTAATAATTATTCAGAGAGCGCAGCGGCGGCGGCGGAAGCGAGCGGTGTTGGCTGAAGCGGCAACGGCAACGGCTGCGTCTGTTTTTAGAAATACAAGTCGATTTTCACGAATACTTGATGCTTCAAGATGACCAATTCTTTCATTTTTACACTTACCGTGGCATTTAGTTTTTGTGGAATGTGAAATAGACTACGTGAATCTGAAAAGAAGGTGAATTTTGGCAATCTTCTTGTAGAATGTGACGCGCCAGCCAAAGTGGCGCGCGCGGCCGAAACGGCCTTTTGACTTTTTTCACGCGCACACTCACCTTTACTCGCGTTTTCGGTAACAGAAGACATTGTATAATATAATAAAAATGTTTGCCGAGACCGATGGCTTATCTTCATGTAATCTAATCTAATCTATAATTTATTTAATTATTCAGTGGCTGCCACTCGAAAAGTTTTCGATCTTCGTGAGAGCACAAGGGCTGTGCACATTGCGCGTCCACACTTTCATGTCTCAGAGGAATCATCATACCCTCCTTGGGAAAATCCTCATTGGTAATGTAATTTCCTGGGCTTTTCTCATTTTTTTTGATGTAAACTTGATTGAGAGCCGTTTCGATCCAATGGTCTCGAACTTGATACATTAGAATGTCTCCTTGCACCTCTGGAAACCAGCTAACCTTGTACCTGTTGCCTTCATTGTCTTGCGAGTGTCTAATCCAAGGAGAAGAGGGAGGTGCCAACTTCTTCCTGCACCATTTTTGCTTGTACGTGAGCCAATCCGCGTACGGAACCGATTGCCGACTCAATACATAGTCTAAAGTCTGCTTGGTGAGATTTCTCGCGCCTCCTCCACTTGCCACTGCATTTTCGTTGGTGCTGAATACAATGGACGTTTCAAAGCGCTTGGCCACGCTTCTCTGTTTTTGTCGTTTGTCGCACACGGTCTTTTTCATAAAATTCTTCACCCTTTTGTCGTAGACAAGAACGCTGTTTGGTCGCACCTTGATAGCCTCATCTCCTATCATCGCTTCGAATTCCATGGAGTGTGCATTG
>Ga0307980_1000333_pt1 | contig 22648 bp, 19 predicted proteins | sample OrgLakmetage1060_FD_201817 | JGI IMG/M metagenome (GOLD analysis project Ga0307980, IMG submission 201817) | Saline water microbial communities from Organic Lake, Antarctica - #1060 | ecosystem: Environmental > Aquatic > Non-marine Saline and Alkaline > Saline | place: Antarctica: Organic Lake... | reverse complement strand
GGAAGCGCTCGACTTCGGCGTGAAAACGTTTGTTCTTTCTGCTGGTCGGATCATCCAGGAGGGTGCGGCACTCAACCTGTACCAGCAGCCTGCAACCGTTGAGGTTGCCAAAGTATTGAGTGATCCGCCCATCAACCTGATTTCCTCGACGCGGTCCGGAAGCGATGTCACTTTTGGTGGCACAACATTTAGCTTTGACCATGCAAACCTGGGCGAGCGGAGCACCTTTACGCTTGGCCTCCAGCCTCACAAAATCAGCACGGAGCGACAGAGCCCCCGAGATGTGGCTTTCGAGGGCACCGTTGAGCTCGCGGAAGTGACCGGCAGCCTTACCTACATTCACCTCGAGCTCCCCACCGGGGAGTATGCGGTGATCGAACTGGACGGCGCAAGAATTATCAATCCGGATGAGGTTGTCACAGGATATTTTGACCCCGCCCACCTTCACGGTTTCGACAGTGAAACTGGCGAAGCGCTTTTTGCAACAACCAAGGTGGGTGGCTAAATGGCAAAGATCCGGCTCGAGAACATTGCACACAGCTATGACGGCGGTGCCACGTACGCGCTCAAAGAATTCAGCATGACCTGGGAGGACGGCAAAGCGTATGCGCTGCTGGGACCCTCGGGGTGTGGAAAAACGACCCTGTTGAACCTCATGTCGGGAATTATCAAGCCCTCTCAGGGTCGCATCTACATGGATGATGTGGATATCACCGATAAGCCGACCGAAGAGCGCAATATTGCTCAGGTGTTCCAGTTCCCCGTTCTCTACGACACGATGACCGTCCGCAAGAACCTCGAGTTTCCTCTGAAGAACCGTAAAGTTCCGCCCGCCATCATTGAAGAACGCGTGAATGCCATCGCGAAGCTTTTGGGCTTGGAAGACCAATTAGATGTGAGGCCAGCGAAGCTGCGGTCTGACCTTCAACAGATCGTCAGTCTGGGTCGAGGCTTGGTTCGCGAAGATGTCGCAGCAATCCTTTTTGATGAACCGCTCACCGTCATCGACCAAAACTTCAAGTGGACATTGCGCACCAGGCTCAAACGGCTTCACCTCGCCACCGGGGCCACTCTGGTGTACGTCACCCACGACCAGACCGAAGCGCTCACCTTTGCCGACGATGTACTGCTGATGAGAGATGGCGAAGTGGTGCAAGTGGGAACCGCGGAAGACCTGTTCCTTGAGCCCACCCACGAGTTCAGTGGGTACTTCATTGGATCGCCTGGAATGAACTTCCTGGAGGTCAGTGTCGATAAAGGTGTGGTCTCGTCGCAGGGACAACGCATCGGTGTGGCACCTGACTCCACGCTCAGTGGAAAAATGCGCCTCGGTGTTCGTCCTGAATTTGTGGAACCCGTCGCTTCGGGTGGAATAACGATGACGGTGACAAGAATTGAAAACCGAGGTGGCTATCAACTAGCCCAGGCGAGTTTTGGATCCCAGACCCTGATGGTGAAAGCGGATTCCGATGCGGCTTTTGTGCGTGGACAAGAGCGCCGGTTCCATCTCAACCCCGAGAGGACATTTCTTTTCGCAAACGAGAAGGTTGTGTCACGGGTTGATACCGCTTCGACAAAGGAGTCGACATGAATCAGAAGAAGAAAAACAACAGGGCATGGCTTTTAGTTCTGCCGGTTGTTCTGGTCGTTGCCTTCACCGCCATCATTCCTTTGATGACGGTGGCCAATTATTCCATTCAAGATACGTTTAGCCCCACAAACAGAATCTTTGTCGGGCTCGAATTTTTCCGTCAAGTTGCGACGGACCCGGCAATTCTTGCGGCATTCCAGAGAAACCTTGTATTTTCGACTCAGATTCTTGCTATCGAAATTCCTCTGGGAATCATCATCGCGAAACTCATGCCTCGCCACGGTTGGAAAGCCGCCGCAGCACTGGTGATTGTGGCCATCCCCCTGATCATTCCCTGGAACGTGGTGGGTACGACATGGAGAGTGTTTGCCAGGCCCGACGTCGGACTGCTCGGTGTGACCATCAACCAGTTCCGGGACTTTGATATTGGAAATACTCCAGCGGATGCCTGGTTCACCATGGTGCTCATGGATGTCTGGCATTGGACGCCGCTTGTCGCGTTGCTGGTGTACGCAGGTTTGCGTGCTATTCCCGATGCCTACTATCAAGCAGCGTCGATTGATGCCGCCTCCGCGGTGTCGGTCTTCCGTTTTGTTGAACTTCCCAAACTTCGACGAGTGTTGATGATTGCCCTGCTGTTGCGTTTCATGGACTCCTTCATGATCTACGCGGAGCCCTACATCCTCACCGGTGGAGGCCCGGGAACAGCGACCGAATTGATGAGCATTCTGCTTGTCGTGATTGCGGTGATTCAGTTCGATCTGGGCACAGCCGCAGCATTCTCGCTCATCTACTTCCTGATCATTCAGATCTTTTCCTACATCTTTTACACCGTTCTCACCTTGGATGAGCGACCGGGGGCGACGAAGCGACGGAAGCGTCAAGCCGAGGCTGCGAGCGATGATGCCGCGCTGCCAACAGGAGGTTCGAAGTGACCACGCAAGCGATTAACATCACGAGGGCCTCGCGCGTAGGGTCCTACTTTGATTGGAAGAGTTGGCTTTTCTGGTTGATTATGGCCATCTGGTCGATCCCTCTGCTGTGGCTGATGTCGATGTCGGTCCGTTACAACGAAGACATTCTTTCCGTGTTCGAGATTATTCCGTCACGAATTTCGTTCAGAGGCTATGTGGAATTCTTCACCGACCCCCTCTGGTACGGGGCGCTACTGAACTCTCTGAGCTACACATCGATGAACATGGTGCTCTCCGTGGCGATTGCTCTGCCCGCAGCGTACGCCTTTAGCCGTTTCACCTTCTCGGGCGACAAGCACCTGTTTTTCTGGCTGCTGACCAACAGAATGGCGCCGGCGGCAGTGTTCTTGCTTCCGTTCTTCCAGATGTATCAGGCACTTGGTTTGTTTGACACGAATTTCGCCGTCGCGCTTGCCCACATGCTGTTCAACGTTCCCCTGGCGGTGTGGATTCTGGAAGGGTTCATGTCCGGTGTGCCCCGCCAGCTGGACGAGATGGCCGAAATCGACGGATATTCTTTCGGGCGGTTCTTCCTGACTGTCTTTATCCCCATGATTCGCGCGGGAATTGGGGTGACGGCGTTCTTCGCCTTCATGTTCAGCTGGGTGGAGCTGTTGATTGCCCGCACAGTGACGGGCCCAAACGCTATGCCACTCGCGGTGCAGATGTCGACAACGTCGTCGGCCGCTGGCCTTGACTGGGCGTTGCTGTCTGCTGCGGGAGTGATCGCAATCGTTCCCGGTGTGATTGTTATCTGGTTTGTGCGCAACTACATCGCTAAGGGCTTTGCCCTGGGAAGGGTGTAACCATGTCCTGGATGTATTGGACGATTCCCGTCGCAATCACCTTCACCGGAATATTTCTGATGATTGCCGGCATGACGATATGGGGCCACTACCGGACCCCGGTCCTCCGCAAAGGGTTTTTACAGATTGTGACCGACCGCGGCGACCGGCTCTATATTGCCTTTGTGGTTTTTGCTTTGCTCATGGTGTTGTCGTTTGCGTTCGCCATCCCCAGCGCCCTGATTAGTGCACTTGCAGCGGCAAGTGTGTCAGCGGTGATTTTGAAATGGGGATAACACAAGTTTCGGGGAGGCGCCTCCTAGCGTCTCCCCGAATAAAGAAACTTGAGTCTGTCAAGTTTCATGTCACAGCAGTCAAGGAGTCCATCAATGGCTCCCTGGCACAACGGAAAGGTAATCAATGAGCACGAAGAACGTTCTGAAAAGAACGCGCTACGCCGTGGCTCTCTCCGCAGTAGCAGCGCTTACGCTGTCTGCTTGCGCCGCCGCCGATAGTGGGGACACAGAAGCAACTGTCCCCGTTGTGGAGGGCACTATGGAGGAGAAAGCCGCTCAGTACATTGACCTGTATTTCCAGGACAGCGTACTCACCGAAGAAGAGCAGATGGAAGAGCTCATGTGGTTCGTCGAAGCAGCCGAACAATATCAGGGCCTCGACGTCAGCGTTCTTTCGGAAAACATCCCTGCCCACGCCTTCGAGTCTGAAATTCTTGCAGCAGTGTTCTCGGACCTGACAGGGATCAACGTCACCCACTCCCTCATGGGCGAGGGTGAAGTGATGGAGATCATTTCTACAGAAATCCAGACCCGGACCTCGGTGTATGACGCCTATGTCAATGACACCGATTCCATCGGTGGTCACCAGCGCGGTGACTACATCTACCCCATCAGCACGCTGTTGGATTCGTCTCCGACACTGCCCACCCTGGATCTGGATGACTTTGTTGGCCTGAGCTTCGGCACGGGTTCCGATGGCGTCATCTACCAGCTTCCTACCCAGCAGTTCGCGAACCTGTACTGGTTCCGTTACGACTGGTTCTCGGACGCTGATATCCAGGAGCAGTTCAAGGACATCTATGGTTACGACCTCGGTGTTCCCGTGAACTGGTCTGCGTATGAAGACATTGCGGTGTTCTTCTCCACTCAGGTGAACGGCGATGGCACCATCGACGGCGAGGCAGTGTATGGCCACATGGACTATGGGGCAAAGCACTTCTCGCTCGGCTGGCGCTTCACCGACGCATGGCTCTCGATGGCCGGTAACGGTGACACGGTCATGGACCCCATCACAGGCGACCGCACTCCTAACGGTATTCCCGTTGACGAGTGGGGTATCCGCGTGGAGAACTGTAGCCCCGTCGGATCCTCTGTGTCACGCGGTGGAGACACCAACGGACCTGCCTCGGTGTACGCCGTGCAGAAGTACCTGGATTGGTTCGAATTTGCACCTCCCGGGTCTCAGAACCTGAACTTCGACGAGTCTGCACCTGTCGTTGGTCAAGGCGCCGTGGCACAGCAGATGTTCTGGTACACCGTTTTCACACGCGCAACCATTGACTCCCCGGCAATGACGGATGCTAATGGCGACCCTGTGTGGAGAATGGCTCCTAGCCCCCACGGCGCATACTGGCAAGACGGCCACAAGTTGGGCTACCAGGACGCAGGAGCATGGACGTTCATGAACCACGCTGACGCTGAGAAGCGCGACGCTGCATGGCTCTACGCACAGTTCACGGTCTCCAAGACCGTGGACCTCGCGAAGTCCATCTCGGGCCTCGGCTTCATCCGTGATTCCACCATCAACTCCGACTGGTTCACCGAGAATGCTGGTGACTACGGCGGATTGGTGGAGTTCTACCGGTCACCTGACCGCGTGAACTGGACCCCCACAGGCACCAACGTGCCTGACTACCCTTCAATGTCCGCTGAATGGTGGCAAGCCGTTGGCTCCGCCGCGGCAGGGGAATTGACGGCTCAAGAGGCCATGAACGAGCTTGCTACCAAGCAGGATGAAATCATGGAACGCCTCGAGCGCGCTGGGGTTCACGCCGAGTGTGGTGTGAAACTCAACGAAGAACGCGATGAGCAGTACTGGTTGGATCAGCCCGGGGCGCCATACCCCAAGCTGGCTGACGAAAAAGGCACTCCTGAAACTGTTCCCTACGACGAACTTGTCTCCGGGTGGTTTGCAGGCGAGTCCTACCTCGGCTAAAACCGAGTAGCACGATGTGATGCGGGTGGGGGCGTGCGCTCCCACCCGCATTGCTTTTCCCCGAGCAAGGAGACCTCATGAATAGTGCACTAAGCCCCCGGGTAACGTTTGTGGATGGCCACACCATGCCCCAGTTGGGTCTTGGTGTGTACAAAGTGAGTGGTGGCGAGGCCGCCGATATTGTGTACTACGCCCTCACCCACGGGTATCGCCTCGTAGACACCGCCGCAATGTATGACAACGAGGAGGGCGTGGGGGAAGGTATTCGGCGAAGCGGGCTCGCTCGCAGTGACGTTTTTGTGACCACCAAGTTCTGGATGGACGACCTGGGCTATGACAAAACGATAGCCGCGTGCCGTCTCAGCTTGGAAAAGCTTGGTCTGGAATATCTCGACCTCTATATGGTTCACTGGCCCGCGCCCGCTCGAAACCTGTACACGGAATCGTGGCGCGCGATGGAAACACTGCGCGATGAGGGCCTTGTGCGGTCACTCGGCGTGAGCAACTTTCATCCCGAACACCTCGAGAATGTTCTCGCCATGGCCACACATGTGCCCGTGATTAACCAGATTGAAATTCATCCCTGGCTTACTCAGGCTGACGCCATTTCTTTCCACCAGAGCCGGGGCATCCTTACCCAAGCCTGGTCGCCTCTTGCCCGGGGCCAGGTGCTTGAACTGCCGGAGCTTGAAGAGATTGCCCGAGTTCATTCTCGTTCTGTATCCCAGGTGGTGCTGCGCTGGCATCTGCAGCGCGGGTATTGCGTCATTCCTAAATCATCGCGGCCTGATCGGATAGCCGAGAATGCCGATGTTTTCGATTTTGATCTCACGGCTGCAGAAATTGCGACAATTTCGGGTCTCCACCGGAATTTCCGCACCGGCGTGGATCCCAACGATCGAAACTAAGGGTTACTCAACCCAGTCAAACGTTCTCGTGACAGCTTTTTTCCATGTGCGAATTCTTTCTTCTTGCTCAGCAGGCGCCATTTGCGGTTCAAATCGTGAAGCTTCCTGCCATTTGCCCCGCAATTCATCGAGATCTTTCCAAAAGCCCACAGCAAGGCCGGCGGCATAGGCGGCGCCCAAGGCGGTGGTTTCGGCCACACGGGGCAAGACAACGGGAATTCCTAAAACATCCGCTTGGAACTGCATCAGTAGGGCGTTTTTGGTCATGCCGCCATCCACCTTGAGCTCGGCCAGTGGCACCTCAAAATCGGCATTTACTGCATCAAGAACTTCCCGGGTTTGAAACGCGGTGGCCTCCAGTGCGGCCCTGGCGATATGGGCTTTGGTGACAAACCTGGTCAGACCCACCAGGGCGCCTCTGGCGTCGCTTCGCCAGTAGGGGGCAAAAAGGCCGGAAAAAGCCGGGACAAAGTAGGCGCCACCGTTATCTCCAACAGTCGAAGCGAGAGCCTCGATGTCGCTCGCTTCGTCAATGATTCCTAAATTGTCGCGAAGCCACTGGATGAGGGAACCGGTGACGGCGATGGAGCCCTCCAACGCGAAGACGGGGGCCTGGTCGCCCAGTTTGTAAGCAACGGTGGTAATCAGACCGTGTGTGGAGTGGACGATGCTGGTGCCGGTGTTGACAATGAGGAAGTTGCCGGTGCCGTAAGTGTTCTTGGATTCTCCTGGCCCAAATGCAGCCTGCCCAAAAGTGGCGGCCTGCTGGTCTCCCAGGATGCCGGCAATGGGAACTTCGCGCAGTAACCCACTGGAGTGGACTGTTCCAAAGACCTCGGAGGAGCTCCGAATTTCGGGAAGCAGGGAGCGGGGAACACCAAACGCCTCACACAGCTCGTCGTCCCAGGCCATGGTCTCCAAGTTCATCAAAAATGTTCGCGAGGCGTTGGTGACATCGGTGGCGTGGACCCCACCGTCGATTCCTCCTGTGAGGTTCCACAGCAGCCAGGTGTCAGGCGTGCCAAAGGCCAGATGGCCCTCGCTGGCCATCTGCCTGGCGCCCTCCACATTCTCAAGAATCCACGCAATCTTGCTGGCAGAAAAATAGGTGGCTAAAGGCAGACCGGTTTTCTTTTGAAAACGGTCTGGCCCACTTGGCACAGACAAAGCGTCAATGAGCTCTTGGGTTCTGGTGTCTTGCCACACAATGGCGTTATACAGGGGGGTACCGGTTCGCCGGTCCCACACAATCGCCGTTTCCCGTTGGTTGGTGATGCCCAGTGCCACAATGTCGTGTCTGGTGAGCTCCGCGCGAGACAGCGCTGTGCCAATGACCTCGCGGGCGTGGGACCAGATTTCCATGGGGTCGTGCTCCACCCAGCCGGCCTGGGGAAAAATCTGGCGGTGCTCCAACTGGCCCTGAGATACGAGCGAGCCAGCGTGGTCAAACACGATCGCTCGAGTGCTGGTGGTGCCTTGGTCAAGCGCTACTACGTAGGTGGACATCGTTGTCGAACTCGCTCACTGTGTAAGAAAGGTGGAAGTAATAAGACTATGGCGCATGCGTCCACCGTGCTTGCACGTCTGTGCACATTCGGACTTGGGGCAGAACCTGGAGAGCCGTGTTCTTCGGTGTCAGCGCCCGAGGATACGGTGGGGACAAGGAGAAGAGGAGACACATGACGCAGTGGCTTGTTCGTTTACAGGGCGGAACCGAAATGCCGATCGACCCCCTGACGCTCGCCCAAATGGCGAGAGACCGACTGATTTCCCCGGAGACGCCGGTGCGCGACCCCGACACCGAAGTCGTCTACACCGCCGGGCAGATACCGGGAATCTTTTCTCCAAAAAACTGGGTGGCAGCACTGGTTCTCTCGGTCTTCCTCGGATATCTCGGCGTTGATCGGTTTTACCTCGGCCGAGTGGGTTTGGGCATTCTCAAATTGCTCACCTTCGGGGGCTACGGAATCTGGTGGTTGGTAGACATCGTGCTTGTCGCTACCAAAAGTGCGAGAGATAGGTCGGGCAGACCGGTCGCCTAAACCCCAGCAACCCTCAAGTCCCACCCGCTATCCTGGGGGCACATGGCCACTCCCTCAGATCCCGTCGAGCGCATCCTCTCTGTTGATTCCGCCGACTCTGCACCGGTCACTGTTTTTTCTGGCCCTACAGACGCCCGCCGGAGCCCTTTTGCCGCCCCCACTGGGGGAGAGATGGATCTGGAGGCCAGGCAGGCTCTGCGCCGAGTCGCCGGGCTCTCCACGGAACTTGAAGACGTCACCGAGGTGGAGTATCGCCAGCTGCGGCTCGAAAAGGTGGTGCTCATTGGCGTCTATAACCAAGGATCAGCCCGAGCAGCAGAAACATCACTCCAGGAACTCGCGGCGCTGTGTGAAACCGCGGGTGCACAGGTGCTCGATGGTGTCATCCAGAGGCTGCCACACCCTGATGGCTCAACATACCTGGGCAAAGGAAAGGCGCTCGAGGTCAAAGACCTTGTGTGGGAATTGGGTGCAGATACCGTGGTGGCAGATACCGAGCTTGCTCCCTCCCAGCGCCGTGCGCTCGAAGATGTGTTGAAAGTGAAAGTCATTGATCGAACTGCCGTGATTTTGGACATTTTTTCCCAGCACGCGAAAACTCGGGAAGGCAAAGCGCAGGTGGAGCTAGCGCAGCTTCAGTACCTTCTTCCCCGTCTCCGAGGCTGGGGTGAGTCGATGAGCCGCCAGGCCGGTGGTCAAGTCGGTGGCGCCAGCGCCGGAATGGGAAGCCGCGGACCGGGTGAAACAAAAATTGAGTTAGACCGTAGGCGGATCAATACCCGCATGGCAAAACTGCGCACACAAATTAAAGGTTTTGGACCGTCGCGCGAAACGAAACGCGCCAATAGGCGCCGGACGGGAATTGCCAACGTCGCCATTGCCGGATACACGAACGCAGGAAAATCTTCTCTTCTCAACCGTCTGACAGGCGCCGGGGTGCTGGTGGAAAACTCCCTGTTTGCGACCCTGGATGCCACGGTGAGAAGATCGTCCACACCGTCTGGTCGCCCCATCACCTTCACCGACACGGTGGGGTTTGTGAGAAACCTGCCCCACGAACTGGTGGAGGCGTTTCGCTCGACTTTGGAAGAGGTGGGCGCTGCCGAAGTCATCATCCACGTAGTAGACGCCTCCCACCCTGACCCCGGTGCCCAACTTGCGACGGTTCGAGGCGTCATCGCCGATGTGGGAGCGAGTGCTGTTGCCGAGATTGTGGTGTTCAATAAGTCCGACTTGATCGAGCCAGACGTCGCGATGCAGCTGCGCGGCATGGAACCCGGCGCAATCTTTGCCTCCGCCTACACCGGTGAAGGCATTGATGAACTGTTAGCGCGCATTGATGAAGTGCTGCCGCGACCCAACATCCCGCTGACCGTGGTTATTCCTTTTGATCGCGGTGACGTGGTTGCCAGGCTCCATGACGCAGCGATAGTGGAGTCCACCACCTACGAGGAGGGTGGAACAGTGATGAACGTGGTCATTGACGAACACCTTCGCGGCCTGGTCGAACCTTTTATCGCAGCACGCTAATCGCTCCACCGGCGCGGTCGTGGGCAAGAAGGGCACTGCCAATAATTCCTGCGTTGTTCAAAAACGCCGCCGGCCGAACAGGCGTGTCAACGTCAATGAGGGGAAAAAATTCCGCGTAACGTCGAGAGATCCGCCCACCCACGATGAAAAGCTCAGGGGAGAACAGGTCCTCCACATGCCCAAAAAACCGGGTCAGTCTGCGTGACCACTGTTCAAAGCTGAGGTCCTCACGCTCCCTGGCCGAGTTTGCCGCGCGGATCTCCGCGCGCTCGCCATCGATTTCTAAGATTCCCAGTTCCGAATGGGGAACAAGCACCCCATCCATGAGAAACGCGCTGCCAATTCCCGTTCCAAGGGTCGTGAGGATCACGAGGCCTGGAACATTCTGTGCCGCGCCAATGCGCACTTCTGCCACACCTGCTGCATCCGCATCGTTGGTGAGGATGACAGGTGTGCCAAGAGCTCTGGAGAGTTCGGCCTCTGCCGGGTAACCAATCCAGTCTTTGGACACATTGCTCGCTGAGCGAGTGATGCCGTGTGTCACAACCGCGGGGAAACACACTCCAACGGATTCGTTCTCCACCGGGTTGAGGGCATCAACAATGGTGCCCACAACCTCGAAGACGTCGCCCGGATGTGCTCCCAGCGGTGTAGCAATCTTGATGCGCTCGGAGAGCAGCTCACCGGTGGCGAGATTAACGCGTGCACCTTTGATGCCGGTGCCGCCAATATCTATTCCCAGGCCATGGTTCACGGCAGAGTCAAGATTTCCGCACCGGTTTCTGTGACCACGAGCGTGTGCTCAAACTGCGCAGAGAGTTTCTTATCCTTGGTGGTCACCGTCCAGCCGTCATCCCAAAGATCCCAGGAAATGGTGCCAAGGGTGAGCATGGGCTCGATGGTGAAGACCATTCCTGGAACCAACAGCTGGCCGTAGTGTGGTGCTGGGTCGTAGTGGGGGATGATGAGTCCCGAGTGGAAGGATGTTCCCACCCCGTGGCCGGTAAAATCGCGCACTACCCCATAACCAAAACGGGATGCATAGGCTTCAATAGCGCGACCAATCACACTGATCTGTCGCCCGGGGGCGACAGCTTTGATCCCTCTGCGAAGCGCCTCTTCGGTTCGCTCCACCAGGAACCGCGCCTCTTGGGAGCACTCACCGGCAATAAAGGTTTTGTTCAAATCCCCGTGCACGCCATCAAAAAAGGCGGTGATGTCAATATTGACCAGATCACCCTCGGCGATAACCGTGTCATCGGGTATGCCATGGCAGATCACTTCATTGAGCGATGTACAACACGATTTAGGAAAACCCCGATACCCGAGGGTTGACGGGTAGGCGCCGTGGCTTGTCACATAGTCGTGGGCTATCGCATCAAGCGCTTCGGTGGTCACACCGGGTGCAACCGCTGCTCCGGCAGCCTCAATGGCTCCGGCCGCTATGCGACCGGCTATTCGAATGCGCTCAATGTCTTCGGGACTATAGACATCTCCACCCTGGTGCTCTGCAGGGGATTTCTTTCCCACGTATTCCGGTGGCACGATAGAAGATGGCACGGATCTCATGGGAGCCACAGTGCCGGGAATGAGATGTCCTGCGGGGTCCTTTGGCACCCTCTCAGTCTAAAGGGGTAGCAATGGGTGAAACACAGCAGTGGTGGTTTAACAACAAAACCGGTGAGGTCGAATTCGGCCCCCAGTCGTTAGGTATGAATCGTGACGGCCCCTACGACACGAAAGAAGACGCTCTTCGAGCCCCCGAGATCGCCAGGCAGCGCGCAGAAGCATGGGAAGCCGACGACGCCACAGAGTAGAGGTTTGGGCTTCTCGCTCTCAGTGGGAACACCTGGTTGTTTCCCCCGCTCGCATCGAGGTCCGTCGAAGCATCTTTTATGACGCGGCCACCAGGCCACTGCCCCCTAGAGCACAGCGGACAGCTTGCGAAGGCCCAGGGATTCCTTTTCGTGGTGAAGAAATCAGCGAGGCTCGGTTCTTGCAAGGAGCCCACCACGCAGGGCAATATTTCTATTTTTCTTCGAAGCTGTGCTCTGGGCCAGGAAACGCACCAGAGTCGATGTCTGCTCGCCAGGCGGTGACGGCATCGTGGAGGGTGGTGTTGAGGTTCGCATACTGTTTCACAAATCGTGGCATGCGCCCCGCAGTGAGGCCTGCAAGATCAGCCCACACCAGGATTTGGCCATCGGTGTGGGGGCCTGCCCCAATGCCAATAGTGGGAATAGTGAGCGCTTCGCTGACTTCCCGTGCAACCTCACTGGGCACCATTTCAATGACGACCGCGAAGGCACCTGCCTCTTGAACAGCGAGTGCATCGGCCATCAGTTGGTCACGACCGCTGCCACGTCCCTGGACAACATGGCCTCCCAGGCCGTGTTCGCTTTGGGGGGTGAAGCCAATATGGCCCATAACGGGAATCCCTGAGCCCACGATGCGGGCAATGTGCTCTTTCGACCTCACACCGCCTTCCAATTTGACGGCGTGAACGCCGGATTCCTTCATAAAGCGGATAGCGGTGTGGAGGGCTTCGTCAGGGTTTGCTTCATACGAGCCAAAAGGAAGGTCTGCCACAACAAGCGCGCGCTTCGCTGCCCGCGCCACTCCTCGAGCCAGGGGAAGAAGTTCATCGACGGTGACGGGGACCGTGGTGTCATAGCCAAACACCACGTTGGCGGCGGAATCGCCGATCAGTAAAAAGTCGACACCGGCAGAGTCGAAGATGCCGGCTGTCAGAAAGTCGTAGCTGGTGATGCCGCTAATGCGGATACCGTCGGATTTTGCCTGTGAAAAATGTCTGACGCGCACGCGCTTAGGGGTCTCGGTCATACCGGGAGCCTACTCGGGTAAGGGGTACGCGGAGAGTCTGTTAGTGACAGGAAGGCGACGGTCGCGGCCAAAGGAGACGCTGGAAATTCGAGGGCCAAGCGCGCCTTGGCGACGCTTCCACTCTGCTCTTGAGACGAGAGTGACAATGTCGGCGACCGTTGATTTCTCAAACCCTTCCGCGACAATCTGGGGAGCATCGAGTCCCTGCACAATTAATAATTCCAGGATGGCATCGAGCACCGGGTAGTCGGGGAGGCTGTCTTGGTCTGTTTGGTCAGGTCGCAGCTCAGCACTGGGGGCTTTATCAATCGAGTTCTGTGGGATGGGAGCAAGGGTGCCCGCTGTGATGGCCTGCTCATTGCGCCACGTGGCCAATTCCCACACCAAAGTCTTTGGAACATCTTTGAGGGGCGCGTAGCCCCCCACAGAGTCGCCATAGATCGTGGAGTAGCCAACGGCGAGTTCGGACTTGTTTCCGGTGGTGAGCACCAGGTGTCCCTCTTGGTTGGATAGTGCCATCAGGAGCACTCCTCGAGCCCTGGATTGCACATTCTCTGCCGCAAGACCCGTGAGGCCCAATTGAGTGTCGAAGGGTTCCACAAGGCCAGCAATTGATTCGACCCTGTGGTGCAGACCCAGGGTAGTGGCAAGTGTTGCCGCATCCTCAAGAGAGTGTTGGCTGGAGTGGACGCTTGGCATACTGACCCCAAACACCCGATCAGCCCCGATAGCGTCGGCGGCGATGGCCGCACACAGCGCGGAGTCAATGCCGCCTGAAAGACCCAGGATGACGCTTGCGAAACCATTTTTGTTGACGTAGTCCCGAGTTCCTGCAACGAGTGCACCCCAGATAATGCCGAGAGGGTCCGAGGGCGCCAGCTCCGATGCCGTCAGAGGTTGTTCACCGGGGGAGCGAATACCCCGCACCTCCAGGCGGTGGGTGTGATCCGGGATGGGGGCATCGAGGGTTGCAGGGGGAAGTTCGAGGTCGGTGACGATCACGTCTTCTTCAAAGCGCGCGCCAGACGAAAGGCGAACCCCTTCCGGGTTCACCACCATGCTGTCGCCATCAAAGACCAGGTCATCTTGACCGCCCACCAGGTTCACGTAACACACGGTGGTGTTGAGGGCTTGAGCACGGCGGGTGACAAGCGGCTGGCGCACAACGTCTTTATCTCGCTCAAAGGGTGACGCGTTGGGAACGAGGAGTAAGCCGAGGGGATAGTTGGTGAACCGTTGGACGGGCCCTTCCTCGCGCCACAGGTCTTCGCAGATGATGACGCCCGCATCAATGCCGCCGAGTCGAAGAATTAGACCCTCGGTTCCGGGAATAAATGTGCGAAATTCGTCAAACACCGCGTAGTTGGGCAGGTGATGCTTGGCATAGGTGGCGACAATGTCACCACCGAGAAGCACGCTGGTGCAGTTCTTGGCCTCTGCCGGTTGCTGAGTGACCTCGTGATTCTGGTGACGTGTGTGCGGGCCCGTGGGGTGACCGACCATGACCGCCATATCGCCCATGCCTTCTGCCTGAAGCGTACGTGCAAGAGCTTTCAGTGAGGTGGCAGAGATTTCGAGGAAGTTATCGCGCAATGCCAAGTCTTCGATGGGGTACCCGGTGAGCGAGAGCTCACCGGTAAGCATCAGTTGTGCACCCTTGTCGTAGGCCTCGCGGGCCATCCGGAGAATACCTGTGGCGTTCCCGGCGCGGTCACCTACGGTGGGGTTCGTTTGAGCCATGGCCAAGCGAAAACGGGGCATACCCAGTAGCCTAATGGCACAGCTTTTACGCCGGTTGCACCGTGAAAAAGGGATAACTATGGATAAACAACGCGACTTTGTGTTGCGCACCGTTGAAGAACGAGGCGTGAAGTTCATCCGCCTATGGTTCACCGATGTGGTGGGCACACTAAAAATGGTCGCCATTGCCCCCGCGGAGGTAGAAGGCGCGTTTGCGGAAGGTCTGGGTATCGACGGATCTTCGATTGAAGGCTTCACCCGCGCGTTTGAGGCTGACGTGTTGGCACACCCCGACCCCACCACGTTTCAGATTCTGCCGTGGCGGGGCGAAATCGATCCGACCGCCCGCATGTTTTGCGACATTACGACCCCGGATGGGCAACCGGCTGCGGTTGATCCCCGATATGTGCTCAAGCGTCAGCTCGAAAAAGCGGCCGATTTGGGCTTCACGTTTTATACCCACCCCGAAATTGAGTTTTATCTGCTGAAATCCAGTTCTCATGGGCCTGCCGGCCCAGAACCTGTGGACTCAGCCGGATATTTTGACAATGTTCCCGGTGGAACAGCGCACGATTTCCGCAGGCGTGCGGTGCGGATGCTGGAAGATTTGGGAATCTCGGTGGAATTTAGCCACCATGAAGCCGGCCCCGGGCAAAATGAGATTGATCTTCGCTACGCGGATGCCTTGACCACAGCGGACAACATTATGACCTTTCGCACGGTGATCAAAGAGGTGGCTATCGAGCAGGGCGTCTATGCGACGTTTATGCCGAAACCTCTGGCTGCTCACCCGGGTTCAGGAATGCACACCCACCTGTCCCTTTTCGAGGGAGACACCAACGCGTTCTTTGACGCAGCGGGAAAATATCAGCTCTCGGCTGTGGGCCGCGCGTTTGTTGCGGGAATCTTGAAGCATGCACCCGAATTCACGGCTATTACGAACCAGTTTGTGAACTCCTATAAGCGCCTGTGGGGAGGGCATGAAGCCCCAAGCTATGTTACCTGGGGACACAACAACCGGTCCGCTCTGGTGCGAGTGCCGCTGTATAAGCCAAGCAAAGGCCAAAGCGCCAGGGTCGAGTACCGCGGAATTGATTCCGCGGCCAACCCCTATCTGGCCTTTGCCGTGCTGCTTGCTGCCGGGCTCAAAGGCATAAAAGACAACTATGAGCTTCCCCCCGAAGCCGAAGATACCGTCTGGGAGCTCAGCGCTGGAGAAAGGCTTGCCCTGGGGTATGAACCTCTCCCGGGTAATCTTGAACAGGCTCTGTCGCTGATGGAAAAAAGCGAGCTGGTGGCCGAAACTCTCGGTGAGCAGGTGTTCAACTTTGTGTTGCTGAATAAAAAACGCGATTGGGAGGCATACCGCGCGCAGGTTACCCCCTACGAACTCGCCAGCAACCTCGAACTGCTCTAAATTCCCCGGGGATGACCAGGCAACCCTCCACTCTGACAGCGCTCGCTAAAGCGGGCTTTGCCGATCTCGGTAGTGCCCAGGCCCGCCTGCACGAGCTGGGATGGGAGCTGAAAGACTTTCAGCCCTCGGCCAACCCCGATAGTTCGCTGAGGGTTGTGTACGCTCTCGGCGAGAGGCACCCCGAGGTGCTTGCCCGCCATGCAACCACGCCCCGCTTTCGCGAGGCCCTGATCCGGCTTGCCGGAATCAGCGAAGCACTGGGTGAATTCCTGATTGCCCACCCCGATCAGTGGGATTTGTTCACGAACCCCCTGGGGGTCTTGCCTGACCACCAGAGTTGCCTGGGCGACTTCATGGAGGCAATGGTGGGCACGACTGGCCAGGTTTCCGTGGAGTCGTTGCGGGTGGCGTATAAAAGGCAGTTGTGTCTGGTGGCGCTGTGGGATGCGAGCCACCCTGATCCGCGAAGCGTGGTCGACCAGGTCGCCAGAGCTCTGGCAGATATGGCCTCTGCCGCACTTGATGCTGCACTGCTTATCTCCCGGGCCGAACACGGTTGGGCAGAGCCAGACGTCCCATTATCCATTATCGGTATGGGGAAGGCGGGGGCCAGAGAGCTCAACTATTTGAGTGACGTTGACGTGATTTATGTCACAGAGGTGCCCGAATCAGGCGATGCGGAGACCGTGGTGGCACGGGCCAACATTCTTGCCAGAGACACCGCCCGCCACCTGATGGAATATGGCCAGGAACCGGGGCTGTGGGAGGTGGATGCCAATTTGCGCCCCGAGGGTAAAGATGGGCCGCTGGTGAGAACACTGGACTCCCACCTCGCCTATTACGAACGATGGGCAAAAGATTGGGAATTTCAGGCCCTCATCAAAGCGCGCCCCCTAGCGGGCGATATGGATTTGGGCACCCGGTATGTGGACGCTCTTGCGCCCCTGGTGTGGTCGGCATCAGCCAGGTCAGGTTTCGTGGAACAGGTGCAGCGGATGCGCGAGCGCGTGACCGCCAACATCCCAGCAAGCGAGGTGGACCACCAAATCAAACTTGGACCCGGCGGCCTGCGCGATATCGAATTCACCATTCAGCTGCTCCAGTTGGTTCACGGAGCCAACGACGACTCGGTCAGAGACCGGGACACTTTGGGAGCCCTGTCCTCCCTGTCACAGGCCGGGTATGTGGGGCGCGCGGAAGCGCAAGAGTTTGACCAGGCTTATCGCACCCTGCGCCTTCTGGAACACCGCATTCAACTCTCTGCGATGGTGCGAAGCCACGTGATGCCCCAGGGTGTCGAGGAGCTGCGGATTTTGGCCAGGCAAACCACGCTGGCTGATACTGCCGAGGCTTTGGTTGCTCAGTGGCGTCACACGCAGCGCCTGGTTCGAAGCCTCCACGAGCGTCTCTTTTATCGACCACTGCTGTCCGCCGTTGCAGGTTTGGATGATCAGGGTGTGGAGCTGAGCAACGACCAAGCCGTAGCGCGCTTGCAGGCTTCCGGTTTCGTGAACCCCCGAGGCGCACTCAACCACATTGCCGCTCTCACCCAGGGAATGTCCAGACGCGCCTCCATCCAGCGCGCCCTGCTTCCTGTGCTGTTGCAATGGCTGTCTGAGGGCACAGACCCCGATGGCGGGCTCCTGGCCTTTCGACAGCTAAGCGATGACTTAGGCGAAGCATATTGGTTCCTGCGGTTACTGCGTGATTCTTCGGGCGCAGCGAGACGTTTGACCACTGTTCTTTCGACCAGTGGTTTTGTGCAAAAGCTTTTCGGTCGCGTGCCGGAGGGCGTTGCATGGCTGGATAACGATGAAGATCTCGTGCCGCGGTCTGCTGCGTTGCTCCGCGACGAGGTCGATGCCACCCTTAAACGGCACACGGATGGTGCCGGTGGGGCTAAAGCGCTGCGCGGTTTCCGCCGCAGAGAGCTTTTGCGTCTCGCTTTGGGCAGCATGGTCGGAGTGTCGGATGTAAGCCAGACCGGGAGGGCACTCTCCGAGCTTGCCGCCGCCCACCTGGAGGGTGTTCTCACTCTGGCGCGCGCAGATCTCCCCGGTATTGAGTTTGCAATTATCGGCATGGGCAGGTTGGGGGGCGCAGAGCTCGGGTTTGGTTCCGACTTGGATGTGCTCTACGTTTTTCGCGACGCGGGTGCGGGGGAGGACGCCTCAACTCGTGCCGATCTCGTGGCTAAGCGAATTGTCTCCCTCAGTGAAGATGTGTTGTTCCCGCTCGATATCGATGCGGGGTTGCGCCCGGAAGGCAAAAACGGGCCGATGGTGCGAAGCCTGGAGGCCTATGCCCAGTATTACCAGCGCTGGGCGCTTGGATGGGAAGCCCAAGCACTGTTACGCGCGGCTGTGTTCGTGGGGGATCTTTCGCTCGGTCAAGCGTTCGTGGAGATGGCTGCGCCCTACCGCTATCCGGCAACATTTTCGGATGACCAGGTGCGAGAAATACGTCGCATCAAGGCCCGCGTGGAAGCAGAGAGGTTGCCCCAGGGTGCTGACCCATCGAGGCATTTGAAGCTGGGCCGAGGGTCACTGAGTGATGTCGAGTGGGCCATTCAACTCTTACAACTGATCCACGGCCACCAGTACCCCGAAATTCGCACGCCCTCCACCGTCGATGCTTTGGAGCGACTGGTGGAGCGGGGCTTACTGGATGCTGAAGATGCTCTGCGCCTTCGAGAAGCGTGGCTGTTGGCCTCGCGGGTGCGAGGAGCACTCGCACTCTTTGGTGACACCACGAGGGATGTGCTGCCTTCAGATCGGGTTGGCCTGGAAGGAGCGGCGCGACTGATGGGTTATCCACCGCGCAGTGCGAGCGCGGTGGAAGACACCTACTTGAAAGTAACTAGGCGCTCGCGTGCCGTCTTCGAACGGGTCTTTTACGCAAAAGAGTAAAAAAACTGGCGGGCCCCATCCCACGATAGGGCCCACCAGAGTGTTGTTGTTAGACGCTGTAGTAGAGCTCGAACTCGAAGGGGTGGGGACGCTGCGCCATCGGAGCAAGTTCCTTCTCCCGCTTCAAAGCGATCCACGTTGCGATGAGGTCGGGGGTGAAGACGCCACCCTTTGTCAGGAACTCGTGGTCTGCTTCCAGGGCCAGCAGCGCCTCATCCAGTGATGCGGGCAGCTGCGGGATGTTCTTTGCTTCCTCGGGAGGAAGCTCATAGAGATCCTTGTCCACGGGCTCGTGGGGCTCGATTTTGTTTTGGATTCCATCCAAGCCGGCCATCATCTGTGCGGCAAAGGCGAGGTAAGGGTTTCCGGACGCATCGGGAGCGCGGAACTCGATGCGTTTTGCTTTCGGGTTGGTTCCGGTAATGGGAATCCGGATTGCTGCCGAGCGGTTACCTGCCGAATAGACCAAGTTGACGGGGGCCTCAAAGCCTGCAACCAAACGGCGGTAACTGTTGATGCTGGGGTTGGTGAACGCCAACAGCGCCGGGGCGTGCTTCAACACACCACCGATGTACCAGCGGGCAAGATCACTAAGCCCGGCATATCCCGCCTCGTCATAAAAGAGCGGCTTACCTTCACTCCAGAGCGACTGGTGGGTGTGCATACCGGAACCGTTATCGCCCATCAGAGGCTTCGGCATAAAGGTTGCGGTTTTGCCCCACTGGAGCGCGGTGTTCTTGACGATGTATTTGAACTTGAGCACATCGTCGGCTGAGCGAACCATGGTGTCAAAGCGGTAGTTAATTTCCGCTTGACCGGCGGTGCCGACCTCGTGGTGTGACCGCTCCACGATCAGTCCGGCATCAGCGAGTTTCAGACAGATGTCATCGCGAAGGTCGGCAATGTGATCAATGGGGCTGACGGGAAAATACCCACCTTTGAAAGGTGTTTTATTGGCAAGGTTTCCGCCTTCTTCGTGGCGACCGGTGTTCCAGGCGCCCTCGATGGAGTCAACTTCGTAGAAACTGCGATTTTGACGAACGTCGTAGCGCACGTCATCGAAGATATAAAATTCGGCTTCGGCGGCGAAGTATGCGGTGTCGGCAATACCGGTGGAGGCCAAATACTTTTCTGCTTTGTGGGCAACCTGGCGGGGGTCTCTGCTGTAGATTTCGCCGTTTCTGGGGTTATAGATGTCAAAGAGCATGACCAGGGTGCGCTCGTTGCGAAACGGGTCAAGAAACGCGGTGGTGACGTCCGGGATCAACTGCAGGTCAGATTCATGAATTTGTTGGAATCCGCGAATAGATGATCCGTCAAATAGCTGGCCGACGGTGAAGAACTCTTCATCGACAGAAATAGCGGGAATGTTGAAGTGCTGCTGCACTCCGGGCAGGTCGGTAAAACGAATGTCAAGGAACTTGACGTCCGTGTCTTTGATAAAAGCGATGACTTCCGAAGAGTCTTTAAACATTCTCTTCACTCCTGAGTTTCGTGGGATTGAGGCGGCCGAAGTTTCGGCCACCCCCTACTCTAGGCGGGAGCAATTACTATGGAATATCTGCCATGTTTCCTCCGTGTTACACACCCCTGCCTAGACTGGGTGGATGCAACCGGAGGACACAGACTATTGGCCCGGAAAACGCTTCGGCCTTCCCCTTTCAGGCCCCCGCTCGACGCCCACCTATCTGCGGCGTGCAGGGGGGCTGATAATTGATTGGGGCCTGTCCGTCGTAATTTCGTTGCTGTTTTTTGACTTCGATGGGTTCATCACCTTGGCAATTTTTGTGGGCCTTCACATGCTGGGTGGGCTGATTATTGCGGGATCGCCGGGACATCTTATTCTTCGGATGCGCATTGCCCCCATCAAGGGTGGCGCGCTCGGCGTGATTGCCCCACTGGTTCGACCGCTGCTGATAGCCCTGGTCATTCCCGCCGTCATCACCGATGACGATCTTCGCGGTCTGCACGACCGCTTGGTGGCCACCATCTTGGTGGTGCGCTAGCGAGGTTTGGGCGCGCGAATCTTTGAGGGGTCCATTCCTTTGGGAATGGGAAGAGAGTTGCCTTTACTCAACGATGTGAGGCGGTGAGACACCGCCAGCACTTCTGCTTTTCGCAACGTCTTCTTCAGGGACTTCATCTTTTTATTCAGTTTGTGAAGGGGCGTGGAGGAGGACTCATCACCCACCTGAATGAAGTGCACGGGAATGTCGGGAATAGCGCGCAACACAGCTCGGCGTTCATCTTCGAGCATCTTCTTTGTCTTGGTGGCCGATCCCTCTGCGATGAGCACAACTCCTGGTTTCCCTACGGCCCGATAGACAGCTTCTTGGGTTCTCGGGTTCACGGCGATAGGAAATTCACTTGCCTGCCAAGCCCGACGCAAAGAACTGCGCAAGACCGCTCCCACAGCCCCGGGTTTTCCTGAAATCTCTTTGTATGCCGTTCTCTCTGCTCTCTGGCCCAACACAATCAGGGTGAGGAGCAGGGCGAGGAGGAACCCGGTGGTGATGTACAGAATGGTGGTCAGTACGCTGCCCCCGGCAAACAGCACCGCAACAGTGATTCCTGCGGCCAGAGGGAGCAGAAAGCTGAGTAGCAGAAAGGGGACGAGGGCTTTGTCAGATTTTCTGGTGAGGTTGAAAACCTGCCCCAGCTGTCTGATTCGACCGGGCTCTTTGTCCTTTTTCGCGTTCTTTTTTGCCATGATTTCCTAGCTTAGGCGGAAAGGCTGGGGGCTGCCAATGACTCAGATGCCCAAATCAGCATCGAAGTCACCGGCTTCGAGACGAGACTTGATCAGGCCAAGGAAACGCGCTGCATCAGCACCATCCACAATGCGGTGATCGTAGGAGAGGGCAAAGTAGACCATCTGGCGAATGGCAATCGAATCATCGCCACCGTGGGTGACGACGACCGGTTTCTTTTGCACAATTCCCGTACCCAAAATGGCGACCTGAGGCAGGAACACAATGGGGGTGTCAAACAGGGCTCCGCGTGAACCTGTGTTGGTCACCGTGAAGGTCCCCCCGGCCAGCTCGTCAGGGCTCAGCTGGTTTGTTCGGGTGCGCTCGGCCAGGTCGGCGATATCTTTCGCAATCGCCGCAATGTTTTTCTCACCCGCGTTTTTTACCACCGGGGTGAGGAGGCCACGCTCGGTGTCCACGGCGATAGAGATGTTCTCGGTGGAAGGGTAAAGAATGTTCTCGCCATCCACCACGGCGTTCACAATCGGATACACAAGGAGAGCCTCTGCCGCCGCTTTGACAAAGAACGGCAGAAAGCTGAGCTTGGTGCCGGTGGCCTGAAGGAACTGCTCTTTCACAGCCTGGCGCAGCTCCGCAACCTCGGTCACATCCACCTCGACAACAGAGGTGAGCTGGGCGCTCTGCTGCATAGAGGCAACAGCTCGCTCGGCAATAACTTTACGAAGTCGACTCATCGCAACGGTGGTGCCGCGCAGGGCCGAGGGCTCGATCGCTTCAGGCGCCGACACGGCGGGTGGGGGAGTGCTTCCACCAGCGGCAGCTACGACGTCTTCTTTGCGGATTCGACCGCCCACTCCCGTACCGGTCAAACCCTCGAGGTTGACCCCGTGGTCGTTGGCAAGCTTGCGCACAATCGGAGTCACATAGGGCATGGCACGCGAGCCTGAGGGAACAGGCTGAGGCAG